>Ga0115026_10000046_pt1 | contig 21294 bp, 18 predicted proteins | sample Mud_0915_D1_FD_83878 | JGI IMG/M metagenome (GOLD analysis project Ga0115026, IMG submission 83878) | Wetland microbial communities from Old Woman Creek Reserve in Ohio, USA - Mud_0915_D1 | ecosystem: Environmental > Aquatic > Freshwater > Wetlands > Sediment ...
ACGCGGCCGTTCGCGCCGCTGCCGTTACGCGACGGCGAGCTGATCGTAGACGCGCTGTTCGGCCCCGGCCTCGAGCGCCCGGTGGACGGCGAGTGGCGGGTGATCATCGAAGCCATGAATGCCGCCGGCCGGCCGATACTGGCGCTCGACATCCCCTCCGGCCTGCACGCCGACACCGGACGCGTGCTCGGTGTGGCGGTGCAGGCCGCTCTGACGATCAGCTTCATCGGCCTCAAGGCCGGTCTGTTCACGGCCCAGGGGCGCGAGCACAGCGGCACAATCCTGTTCGACGACCTCGGGGTTCCGCCCGGGGTGCTTCACGACTTGCCGGTGCGCGCGTGCCGCATTACCGCGGGTAACCTGCCGCGGCTTGCGCCACGCGCGCAACACGCCCACAAGGGTGAAGCCGGGAGAGTCGTGATCGCGGGCGGCGCCCCCGGAATGCCGGGCGCGGTGCGCCTGGCCGGCGAGGCGGCCTATCGTGCGGGCGCCGGGCTGGTGACCGTGGCCACCCATCCCGGGCACGCGCCGCTGGTGAGTGCCGTCCGCCCCGAACTGATCAGCGTTGGCGTTACCGAGGCGGCGGATCTGGTGCCCTTGCTGGAACGGGTGCAGGCCGCAGCGATTGGTCCGGGCCTCGGTCAGGGGGCGTGGGCGCAGGCGCTGTGGCGGACAATGGTCGAATCGAGCGTGCCGCTGGTGGTCGATGCCGAGGCATTGCGACTGCTGGCCGCTGTGCCGCGCGCGCGCCACGACTGGGTGCTGACGCCGCACCCGGGCGAAGCGGCCGCACTGCTTGGTTGCAGCGTGGCCGAGGTCGAGGCCGACCGGTTCGCGGCCGTGCGCCGGTTACAGGACACCTACGGCGGGGTGTGCGTGCTGAAAGGCAGCGGTACGCTGGTTGCAGCCGAGGGCGCCGAGCCGTGGCTGTGCGATCGCGGCACCCCGGCGCTGGCCAGCGGCGGAAGCGGCGATGTACTGACCGGGATGATCGCAGCGCTGCTGGCGCAGGGGCTGGCGCCGCTCGAGGCCGCGCGCGTGGCCGTATGGGTGCACGCCGTGGCCGGCGAACAGGCGGCTGGCGGTGCCGACCGCGGGCTGCTGGCCGGTGACCTGTTCGCACCGCTGGCGTCCCTGATCCGCAGCCTGGTGGCCGATGACAACCGTGCGCCACGTCGCTGACGAGGCCGCCATGGAGGCGCTCGGCGCGCGCCTCGCGCCCGCGCTGGCCGACGGTACCGTGGTGTTTCTGCGCGGCGAGCTCGGTGCCGGCAAGACCACACTGGTGCGCGGCATCCTGCGTGGCCTCGGCCATGCCGGGGCGGTGAAGAGCCCGACCTATACCCTGGTCGAGCCGTACCGGCTGGGCGGGCGGACGATCTATCACTTCGATCTGTATCGCCTCAACGACCCGGAAGAGCTGGAATTCCTCGGCGTGCGCGATTATCTTTCAGGCAGCGGTATCTGCTTGATCGAGTGGCCGGAACGCGGCGCCGGGGTGCTGGCGGAAGCGGATCTGGAAATCGCCATCGAGCGTTCGCCGGACGGGCGGGTGGTGCGGATGCGCGCGCACACGCCAAGGGGCACAGCGGCATTGCATGAGATGACATGACGCAGGCGCGACCATACCTTCTATTACTGGCGCTGTTCTTCGTTTCCGTTCCCGGATTCGCCGAGGTCGTCACGGTCCAGAACCTGCGCCTGTGGCAGGCCCCCGACCATACCCGGCTGGTGCTGGACCTGAGCGGTCCGATCGAGCACCGACTCACCCACGACAGCACCGCGCGCCAGGTGGTGGTCGAGATGGATGCCGCGCGCCTGCCGGCGCAGCTGGCGCCGCTCGACGTCAGCGGCTCCTACCTGGCGGCGGTGCGCGCGGTCGACACCCCGGATGGCACGCTGCGCATCACCCTCGACCTGCGCCGCCCGGTGCGGCCCACCAGCTTCATGCTCAAGCCCTACGGCCAGTACGGCCATCGGCTGGTGATCGACCTGAACGACGAGACCGCCATGGAAGCGGTGCCGGAACCGCCGTCGCAGGCGGCACCGGTTCCGCAACCGATGCTGCGGCCGCGCGACCTGGTGGTGGCGATCGACGCTGGCCACGGTGGTGAAGACCCGGGTGCGATCGGGCGCCGCTACAAGACCCGCGAGAAGGACGTCACGCTTGCGATCGCGCGCGAACTCGCCCGGCTGGTGGCGGCCGAGCCCGGAATGCGGCCAGTCATGATTCGGAGCGGCGATTACTTCGTGCCGCTCAAGAAGCGTCGCGATCTGGCGCGCCGCCAGAGTGCCGACCTGTTTGTGTCCATCCACGCCGACTCGTTGCCGCCGCGCAGCCGCCACGTGCGCGGCTCGTCGGTGTACGCGCTGTCCGAGCGCGGTGCTACCACCCTGCTGGCGCGCGAGCTGGCCGACGACGAAAACGCCTCCGACTGGATCGGCGGCGTCAGCCGCGACGAGCTCGATGACGACGTCAGCCGGCTGCTCGGCGACCTCACCAAAGACGCCACCATGGCCGACAGCCTCGAGCTCGGGCGCGACATGCTGGCCTCGCTGCGCGCGGTCGGGCCGCTGCACAGCGCCCAGGTCGCGCAGGCCGGCTTCGCGGTGCTCAAGTCGCCGGTGCCGTCGATCCTGGTCGAGACCGCGTTCATCTCCAACCCCGACGAGGAGCGCCAGCTGCGCAGTGCCGAGCACCAGCGGCGCATCGCACGTGGCATCTTCCAGGGTATCAAGCGCGCCACCCCGCGGTTGCTCGCGCGCCGCGGTACCGGCGGCGCGACAGTACAAGCGGCCGCGATCCCGGCGCTGCCTGCGGCCAGCATCGTGGCGACGCCGGTCGCGGCCGCAACGCGCGAGCACGTCGTCAAGCCGGGTGACACGCTGTCGGCGATCGCGCGCCTGTACGACGTGCCCATCGAAGCGCTGCGATTTCTGAACGAGATTCACGGCAACGACCTCACGATCGGTACCCGGCTGCGCATCCCGACGCGTGGTGGCGACGGCGGGGTGTAATGCGGCGCTGTCATATTCATACCGATACCAACGAAAGATTGTTCCAGTTCACCGGGGGAGAGGACATGAGCCTGTTTCGTACCAAACCGATCAATGCCGACGCCTATTGCGACACCGGGCTCAAGCGTTGCCTCAATGCGGTCGACCTGACGCTGCTCGGTATCGGCGCCATCATCGGGGCTGGTATCTTCGTGCTGACCGGGGTGGCGGCCGCCACCAAGGCCGGGCCGGCGATCGTGCTGTCGTACGTGGTGGCGGGATTCGCCTGCGCGTTCACGGCCCTGGCCTATGCCGAGCTGGCGGCGATGATTGGCGGCTGCGGCAGTGCCTACGGTTACGCCTACGCCGGGCTGGGCGAGTTCATCGCCTGGATCATCGGCTGGGACCTGATCCTTGAATACGGACTCGCCACGTCGGCGGTGGCGATCGGCTGGTCCGGGTACGTGAACAACGCTCTAGCGGCGGTCGGCTTGCCATTGCCGGAGGCGCTGCTCAAGTCGCCGATGGAAGGCGGGCTCATCAACTTTCCGGCGGCCGCGATCGTTCTGACCCTGGCGACACTGCTCGCCATCGGCGTGCGCCAGAGCGCGCGCTTCAACGCGATCATGGTGCTGGTCAAGCTGGTGGCGATCGCGGTGTTTGTCGGGGTTGCGGCGTTCTACGTGCAGCCGGCACATTGGCAGCCGTTCATCCCGTTCGGCTGGGAGGGGGTGATGGCCGGCGCGGCCCTGATCTTCTTCGCGTATATCGGCTTCGATGCAGTGTCGACAGCAGCCGAGGAGGCATTGCGGCCGCAGCGCGACTTGCCGATCGGGATCATCGCCTCGCTGGCAGTGTGCACGCTGATCTACATCGTCGTGGCCGGGTTGCTGACCGGGATCGTTCCCTATGCCACGCTCAACGTCGCTTCGCCGGTGGCCGATGCGTTGCTCCAGCTCGGCCACCGCTGGGCCGCCGGGCTGATTGCGGCTGGCGCGATCGCCGGGCTCACAACGGTGATGCTGGTGCTCTACTACGGCCTGACCCGCGTGTTTCTGGCGATGTCACGCGACGGTCTGCTGCCGCCGGTGTTCTCGGCGGTGAATCGCCGCACCCATACGCCAGTGCGGGTGATCCTGACGAGTGGCCTGTTGATTGCGGCGATCGCCGGTTTCACGCCTATCGGGAAAGTGGCCGAGTTGGTCAACATCGGCACGCTGGCAGCATTTGTGCTGGTGTGCGGCGGGGTGATCGCGCTGCGCTACTCCCATCCAAGCCTGAAGCGCCCGTTCCGTACCCCGTTCATGCCGCTGGTGCCGCTGCTCGGCATCGGGTTCTGTCTCTATCTGATGGTCAGCCTGCCGGTCGAAACCTGGGAGCGGTTCGTGATCTGGATGGCGCTCGGGTTAGTCATCTACTTTGGCTACTCGCGTCGCCACAGTGCCCTGAACGGCTGAGTGCAGCAAGTCACCCGCTGCTAAGTAAGGTGCCGCCAGGGTGCAAAGGACGCTAGGCACAGTTTGTGTGCGTTCGCGGCGCGCGTGCCAGCGAATTGGGCGATCTCCGCGTGCTCCAGGCCGCTGTGTTCCGCTCCGGCAGCGCCAGCGGCGAGACTGGCAAGATCTCCTAGAACTCGATGACCGTCTGCGGCTCGGCTGGCGCGCCACCGAGGCGTTCCTGGATCTCGCGCTGCAGGCGCTCCTGCTGCGCAGCATCGGTGATCGGGGCGCCGTTGCGGTCGGTAATGAAGAAGTAGTCCTCGGCGCGTTCGCCATAGGTGGCCACCTTGGCGGTCACCAAGCGCGCCTGACACTGCTGCAGGGCGCAGGCCACCTGGTGCAGCAGCCCAGGACGATCCTGCGCCTGCACCTCCATGACCGTCTGCTGGCCGTTGGCCGCGGCGCGGAATGCCACATGTGTGGCGATCGGGAAGTGCTTGAGGGCGCGCGGCAACAGCGCCTGGCGGAAATCCCGGCCCGGTTGCGGTGCCAGCAGTTGCGCGCGCAGGCCGTCGGCCAAGGTGGCGAGCGCGCGCTCCTCGGTGAGCGGCTGCATGGCGTGGTCCAGTACCACGAAGGTGTCGAGCGCGAAACCGAAGCCGGTGGTGTGGATGCGTGCGTCCATGATGGTGAGATTGAGCCGGTCGAAGCCGCCGGTGGTGACCACGAACAGGTCATCGCGATCGGCGGTGTAGATCAACACCTCGGTGCCACCGGCGTCGGGATGATAGCGGGTGGCGATCAGCGGCAGTGCCGAGGCCGGGGTGTTCACGATTTGTTCGGTGTGCCAGGCGATCGCGCCGGCGTCATGACGCAGGAAATACTCCGGCTCGAGCCGCGCCCAGTGCTCCGCGACCCGCGCCGGATCGACGCCCGCCTGGTCAAGCAGCGCCCGGGCATCGCGTTGCAGGTCGGCGAGTCGCGCCTCGACGTCGAGTGGTGTGGCCTCGCCGCGGCGCAGGGTGCGCAGCGTCGCGGCGTGCAGCTCGGTGAGCAGCCGGTCCTTCCACACGTTCCACACCTTGGGGCTGGTGGCGCGCATGTCAGCGACGGTCAGCAGGTACAGGTGATCGAGTCGCTCCGGGTCGCCGACCTGACGCGCGAAGCGCTGCACCACCTCCGGGTCGTGGATATCCTGGCGCTGCGCCACCTGCGACATCAGCAGGTGGTGGCGCACCAGCCACGCGACCAGCTGGGTATCATACTCGCTCAGGCCGTGATGGCGGCAGAACGCGATGGCATCGTGCTCACCGAGCTCGGAGTGATCCCCACCACGGCCCTTGGCGATGTCGTGAAAGAGCCCGGCGAGATACAGCCGTTCCGGCTTGACTACGCGCTGGATCAGCTCGCTGGCGAGCGGAAACTCGTGCCGGTACGCGGCCACGGTGAAACGGCGCAGGTTGCGCACCACGAACAGCGTATGCTCGTCGACGGTGTAGGCGTGGAACAGGTCGTGCTGCATCTGGCCGACCACCCGGCCGAACACCGGCAGGTAGCGCCCGAGTACGCCGTAGGCGTTCATGCGCCGCAGTTCGTGTGTGAGGCCGCGCGGCTGGCGCAGGATCTCCATGAACAGGCTGCGGCAGGCAAGATCGCTGCGGAACGTGGCATCGATGCGGCGCAGGTTCTCACGCACCAGGCGGATGGTGGCGGCGCGTACGCCCTTGAGCTCGGGGCGTTGCTGCAGGATCAGGAACAGCTCGAGCAGCGCAAAGGGAAAGCGCTCGAAGACATTGCGCCGGGTGGCGTCGAGGTAGGCGCCGTGCGCGTGGAAGCGACGGTTGATCGGCTTGACCTTCGGCCGGCCGCGCGACAGCAGCGTCTCTTCGAAGTGCTGCAGCAGCATCTCGTTGAGCAGCCGCAGTTCCTTGACCGCACGGTAGTAGCGCTTCATCAGCCGCTCGACCGCGCGGGTGCCGGCCTTGTCGTGAAAGCCGAATCGGGCGGCGAGCGCACGCTGGTGATCGAACAACAACCGCTCCTCGCGGCGCCCGGCGAGATGATGCAGCCCGACGCGCAAATGGGCGAGCAGGCGGCGGTTGCGGTCGAGTGCCCGGTACTCGCGCTCGGTGAGGAACTCGCGTCCGACCAGCTCGTGCAGGCGCGCGGTCGCGAAGTGGCGCTGCGTCACCCAGGCGATGGTCTGGATGTCGCGCAGCCCGCCCGGGCCCTCCTTGAGGTTGGGTTCCAGGTTGTAGGCCGTGTCTTCGAATCGGGCGTGCCGGGCGCGCTGCTCGGAGAGCTTGGCGGCGAAGAACCGGGCGCTCGGCCACAGCCGGTCGGGTCCGGTGCGCGCGCGCATCGCCTCGAACAGGGCGGTGTCGCCCCGCAGCAGTCGTGCCTCCATGAGGTTGGTGACCACGGTGACGTCCTTGCGGGCCTCGGTCACACAGTCGGCCAGGGAGCGCACGCTGTGGCCGACCTCGAGCCCGATATCCCACAGGAACTGCAGGAACGCCTCGGCGAACGGCCGGACGCGCTGGTGGTCGGCGCGCTGCAGGAGCAGCAACAAATCGATGTCGGAGTAGGGGAACAGCTCGCCGCGGCCGTAGCCGCCGACCGCGACCAGCGCCATTGCGATCCTGGCATCGCGCTGTGGCGCGTGCAGCGCCCACGCGCGGATCAGGAGCTCGTCAACCAGCTGCGCATGCCGCTGCAGGAGCGAGTCGACATTGGCGCGGGGGTGGTAGGCATCGCGCAGCGCCGCGCGGCCGTCCCGCAGTGCTTGGCGAAACAGCGGCAGGGCATGGGCCGGGGCGGCCTCGGGCAGCGCGGCCAGCGCGGCGTCGAAGCGGGTGGCGTCGAACGGGTGCGCCTCGCCGCTCATGGGCTCAGGGGGAATCGCCCGGCAGGCAGGTGAGAATCTCGTGGCCGGTGTCGGTGACCAGCACCGTGTGCTCCCACTGCGCCGACAGCGAGTGATCGCGGGTTACGACCGTCCAGTTGTCCGGCAGCAGTTTTACGTCCTTCTTGCCGGCGTTGATCATCGGCTCGATGGTGAAGGTCATGCCGGGGACCAGCTCCATGCCGGTGCCGGGCCGGCCGTAGTGGAGCACCTGCGGGTCCTCATGGAAGGTGCGGCCAATGCCATGACCGCAGTACTCGCGCACCACCGAGCAGCCATTGGCCTCGGCGTGCGTCTGAATGGCATGGCCGATGTCGCCGAGCCGGATGCCGGGGCGCACCAGCTCGATGCCCCTCAGCATGCACTCGTGGCTGATCCGGGCGAGCCGTTTGGCCTGGATCGACGGCTCGCCGACGAAGAACATCTTGCTGGTGTCGCCGTGAAAGCCGTCCTTGATGACGGTGACGTCGATATTCACCACATCGCCCTTCTTGAGCGCCTTGTCGCCGGGGATGCCGTGGCAGACCACATGGTTGACCGAGGTGCAGATCGACTTCGGGAAGCCCTTGTAGTTGAGCGGCGCCGGCACTGCCTGCTGCACGTTCACGATGTAGTCGTGACAGATCCGGTCGAGCTCGCCGGTGGTGATGCCCGGCTGCACATGCGGGGCGATCATCCTGAGCACCTCGCCGGCCAGGCGGCCGGCCACGCGCATTTTCTCGATTTCTTCCGTGGTTTTGATGGTAACGGCCATGGGCGTGCGAAAACTGTGGGTTTTACGGCGATTTCGGGCCCGCGCACTTTACCCGATTTGACCGCGTCGCGCTCGGCCGGTGGTGCCATGCGCGTTGCCGGCGCGGGCCGAAATGTGTTATAAAGGCGCGCTTTTTGAAGGCCTTACGGCCATAACCCTCACACGGGTCGACACGCGCATCCGGGTGTCCGTTCAGCTTCAGCGCTGGGTGGATTGGTGCGCGGGACTCGTGGCGGACAACAACCCGAAACGGAGACCACAATGAGTAACGTCAGCATGCGTCAGATGCTGGAGGCCGGCGTGCATTTCGGCCACCAGACCCGGTTCTGGCACCCCAAGATGCGCCCGTACATTTTCGGCGAGCGCAACAAGATTCACATCATCAATCTCGAGAAGACCCTGCCGCTGTTCAACGAGGCCATGCAGTACCTCAAGCAGCTGGCGTCCAACAAGGGCACGATCCTGTTCGTGGCGACCAAGCGCCAGGCCGGTGACATCGTGCGCGAGGAGGCGGGTCGCTGCGGCATGCCGTATGTCGATCACCGCTGGACCGGCGGCATGCTCACCAATTGGCGCACCGTGCGCCGCTCGATCGAGCGCCTCAAGCAGCTCGAGACCATGCACCAGGACGGCAGCCTCGAGAAGCTGAGCAAGAAGGAAGCGCTCAACCTGGGCCGCGAGCTCGAGAAGCTGAACCGCTCGCTTGCCGGCCTCAAGGACATGGGCAGCCTGCCGGATGCGGTGTTCGTGATCGACGTCGGCCACGAATACATCGCGGTCAGCGAGGCCAACAAGCTCAACATCCCGGTGGTCGGCGTGGTCGACACCAACTGCAAGCCGGACGGCGTGCACTACGTGATTCCGGGCAACGACGACGCGCTGCGTGCCATCCGCCTGTACGCCGGGGCCGCGGCCGATGCCATCCTCGACGGCCGCGGGTCGTTGATGACGCTGAGCGTCGGCGACGAGGAAGACTACGTCGAAGTGAAGGACGAACCCAAGGTCCGGGTGGCGGCGCGCAAGAAGCCGGCCGCCGCCCCTGGTGAAGCCGAGGAGCCGGGCGCCGACAAGGGCGCACCCGCACCGGCGGCCAAGCCGCGCGGTGGTCGCAGCAAGGCCAAGGCCGACAAGGGCGAGTGAGAGAAAGGGGGCCTGGCCCCCCTTTTTCTTCCTGCTGCCCATCCGTTCCGTAATAAATACGCTTTCTGTTCTTCGGGAGTACGCATGACGATTTCTGCTGCAATGGTGAAGGACCTGCGCGAGCGCACCGGCCTCGGCATGATGGAGTGCAAGGCCGCGCTCACCGAGACCCACGGCGACATGAACGCCGCCATCGACCTGCTGCGCAAGAAGGCCGGTGCCAAGGTCGAGAAGAAGGCCGGACGTACCGCCGCAGAGGGCGCGGTCGGTGTGTACCTGAGCGCTGACCGCAAGCTCGCGGCGCTGGTCGAGGTGAATTCCGAGACCGACTTCGTCGCCAAGGGTGATGACTTCCAGGCGTTTGCCAACGCAGTCGCGGCTGCGATCGCCAAACACAATCCGGCCGATGTGAGTGCCGTGAACGACATCAAGCTCGACAGCGGCGAGACCGTGGCCAAGACCCGCGAGGGGCTGGTCGCCAAGCTCGGCGAGAACATCGGCGTGCGCCGCTTCGTGCGCCTGGCCGCGAAGAGCGGTCAGGTGGCGAGCTACGTGCACGGACGCAAGATCGGCGTGCTGGTCGAGGTCGCCGGCGGTGACGATACGCTGGCCAAGGACATCGCCATGCACATCGCGGCCTCCAAGCCCGAGTGCGTGTCGAAGGAGCAGGTGCCGGCCGAGCTGATCGCCAAGGAGAAGGAGATTTTCTCGGCCCAGGCAGCACAAAGCGGCAAGCCGGCCAACATCATCGAGAAGATGGTGGAAGGGCGGATCAACAAGTTCCTCGCCGAGATCACGTTGCTCGGCCAGCCGTTCGTGAAGGACCCGGACTCGAGCGTCGAGAAGCTGCTCAAGGGCAAGGGCGCCACGGTGGCGGCCTTCACCCGCTACGAGGTCGGCGAGGGCATCGAGAAGAAGACCGACGATTTCGCCGCCGAGGTGATGGCCCAGGTCAAGGGAGGCTGATCCCTTGGCCGGCGAACCCCGGGAGAAAACCCGCCGCGCCGCCTACCGGCGCCTGCTGCTCAAGCTGAGCGGCGAGGCGCTGATGGGCGAGGACGCCTTCGGCATCAACCGCGAGGTGATGAGCCGCATCGTCGGCGAACTGCGCGAGGTGATGGCCACCGGCGTCGAGCTGGCACTGGTGGTCGGCGGCGGGAATTTCTTCCGCGGCGTGTCGGTCGGCGCCCAGGGCATGGACCGCGCCCAGGCCGACTATATGGGCATGCTGGCGACGGTGATGAACGCGCTCGCCCTGCAGGACGCCCTCGGCAAGGGCGGCGTGCCGGCCGTGGTGCTGTCCGGGCTGCCGATCGCCGGGGTGGTCGAGGGCTATTCGCGCCACGTGGCGCTGGCACAGCTCGCCGCGGGCCGGGTGGTGATCTTCGCCGCCGGCACCGGCAGCCCGTTTTTCACCACCGATACCGCTGCCAGCCTGCGTGGCCTCGAGATCGGCGCCGACCTGGTGCTCAAGGCCACCAAGGTCGATGGCGTCTACGACCGCGATCCGGTCCGGCACCGGGACGCGGTGCGCTACGAGCGCGTCACCTATGACGAGGCGCTGGCCAGGCGCCTGGGCGTGATGGACGCCACCGCCATCGCGCTGTGCCGGGAACAAAACCTTCCCCTGCGTGTCTTCTCGATCAACAAGCCGGGCAGCCTGTTGCGCATCGTGCTCGGCGAGAACGAAGGCACGCTAGTCCAACGCGGAGACTGAGCCATGTCGGAAGTCATCAACAACATCAGCAAAGATGCCGATGCGCGCATGAAGAAGTCGCTGGATGCGCTCAAGACCAATCTCGAGAAGCTGCGCACCGGGCGCGCCAGTCCGGCGCTGCTCGAGCAGATTTCGGTGGATTATTATGGCGCGCGTTCGCCGTTGACCCAGGTGGCCAACGTCGGCGTCGCCGACGCGCGCACGCTTACCGTCTCGCCGTGGGACAAGGGCATGGTGCAGGCGATCGAGAAGGCGATCATGGAGTCCGGTCTCGGCCTCAACCCGGTGACCTCCGGCACCATGATCCGCGTGCCGCTGCCGGCGCTGTCCGAGGAGCGCCGCAAGGAGTTCGGCAAGGTGGTGCGCAAGGAGGGCGAGGAGGCCAAGGTGGCGGTGCGCAACGTCCGTCGCGACGGGCTCCAGCATCTCAAGGACGCGCTCAAGAAAAAGCAGATCACCGAGGACGAGGACAAACGCGCCCAGGACGGCATGCAGAAACTCACCGACCGGTACGTGGCCGATATCGACAAGCTGGTGCACGCCAAGGAGCAGGAGCTGCTCGCAATCTGAGCAGCCCGCAACCCCGTGCCATGAGCGACTCGTCCCGCGTTTCGAGCACCACCAGCAGCGTGCCGCCGCCAAGCGACCGTCCGCGCCATGTGGCGGTGATCATGGACGGCAACGGGCGCTGGGCCAAGGCGCGCGGACTGCCGCGCATCGCCGGTCACCGCAAGGGTCTGGAGGCGGTGCGGGGGCTGGTGCAGGCCTGCGGCGATCACGAGATTCCCTACCTGACGCTGTTCGCGTTCTCGAGCGAGAACTGGCGCCGCCCCGAGTCCGAGGTGCGGCTGCTGATGGAGCTGTTCCTCACCGCGCTCCAGAAGGAAGTGCGCCGCCTGCACAGCAACGGAGTGCGGTTCCGGGTGATCGGCGACATCGAGCGCTTCGGTGCCAAGATCGCCGCCGGCATCCGCGATGGCGAGGCACTGACCCGCGACAACACCCGGCTCACCCTGACCATCGCCGCCAACTACGGCGGCCGCTGGGACATCACCCAGGCCTGTCGGCAACTGGCGCGCGCTGCGGCCACCGGTCAGCTCGACCCGGAGACGATTACGCCGGACAGTCTCGAGCCGTACCTGAGCATGGCCGGCGTGCCGGAGCCGGACCTGTTCATCCGCACCGGCGGCGAGCAGCGCATCTCCAACTTCCTGCTGTGGCAGCTGGCCTACACCGAACTGCATTTTACGCCGCTGTTGTGGCCGGATTTCGGGCGCGAGGCCTTCGACGCCGCGCTGGTCTCGTTCGCCGGGCGCCAGCGGCGCTTCGGCCAGACCGGCGACCAGGTTGAGGCGCAGCAGGCGACACGCACCGGGACCGAAAGTCATGCTTAAGCTTCGCGTTCTCAGCGCGCTGGTGCTGGTCCCGCTGGTGGTGTGGGGGTTGTTTGCCTGGCCGCAGCCGGTATTCGCGGCGTTTCTCGGGGCGTTCATTGTGGTCGGCGCCTGGGAATGGACGGTACTGAGCGGCATCCGCGCGTTGCCGGCACGCCTGCTGTACGTGACGCTGATTGCGCTCGCCGGCGTGGCTGTGCTCAGGGTGCCGGCGCTGCTGCAGCCGTTGCTGATCGCGGCGGCGGCGTTCTGGCTGCTGGCGTTCATCGAGCACGTCCGTGGGCGCGCGCTCGATTCCGGTGTCCTGGCCTCATTCCCCGGCAAGCTGGTCGGCGGGTTCCTGGTGCTGCTGCCGGCGTGGCTGGTGCCGCTGGTGCTGCGCGAACTGCCGGACGGCAAGTGGTTGACCTTGGTCCTGATGCTGTACGTGTGGGGCGCCGATACCGGCGCCTATTTCGCCGGCCATCGCTTCGGCCGCCACAAGCTGGCGCCGCGGGTCAGCCCCGGCAAGACCTGGGAGGGCGTGGCCGGTGGTCTGGTGACGGTGCTGATCGTGGCGCTGCTTGCCGGAGTCTACCGATTCGGATTTGGCCCGGCCGCGCTTGCCCTATGGGTGGCGCTGTCGTTGTTCACGGGCCTGGTGTCGGTACTGGGCGATCTGTTCGAGAGTCGGCTGAAGCGCATCGCCGGGGTCAAGGACAGCGGCACGCTGATCCCCGGCCACGGCGGTGTGCTCGATCGCATCGACGCCTTCACCGCCGCGGCCCCGGTGTTCGCGCTCGCCTGGCTGCTGTGGCGCGCCCCGGCGGGAGGCCTGTAGTGCCGACCGGCGTGCAGGTCCCGACGCGTTCCGCGCCCCACGGTGTCACTATCCTCGGCGCCACCGGTTCGATCGGCGCCAGCACGCTCGATGTGGTGGCCCGTCACCCGGACCGCTACCGGGTGGTGGCGCTGACCGCCAACAACCAGGACGAACGGCTGTTCGAGCTGTGCCGGCGTTTCCGCCCGGCGCAGGCGGTGCTGCGCGATACCGCCGCCGCAGCGCGCCTGCGCGATCGCATCCGCGAAGCAGGACTGATTACCGAAGTGCTGGCCGGAGCCGATGCGCTGGTGGCGGTGGCGCGCGCCCCCGAGGCCGTTATCGTCATGGCGGCGATCGTCGGCGCCGCCGGGCTGCTGCCGGCGCTCGAGGCGGTGCGCGCCGGCAAGCGCGTGCTGCTCGCCAACAAGGAACCGCTGGTCATGTCCGGGCACATCTTCATGCACGAGGCGCGCGCCAGCGGCGCGGTGATCCTGCCGATCGACAGCGAGCACAACGCCATCTTCCAGTGCATGCCGCCGGGTTACCGCACTGGCGAGCCGCCGGTCGGCGTGCGCCGCATCCTGCTGACCTGCTCGGGCGGACCGTTCCGCACCACGCCCACGGCCGAACTGGCCGGCGTCACGCCGGAGCAGGCGGTGGCGCACCCGCGCTGGGCCATGGGCCGCAAGATCTCGGTCGACTCGGCCACGCTCATGAACAAGGGCCTGGAGCTGATCGAGGCCTGCCGGCTGTTCGACGTGACGCCGGAACAGGTGCAGGTGGTGATCCACCCGCAGAGCGTGATCCACTCGATGGTCGATTACGCCGATGGCTCGGTGTTGGCGCAACTCGGCAATCCGGACATGCGTACGCCGATCGCGCACGCGCTTGCCTGGCCGGAGCGCATCGACTCCGGCGTCAAGGCGCTCGACCTGTTTGAGATCGGCCAGCTCGATTTCGAGCGCCCGGACCCGGGCCGGTTCCCGTGCCTGAAGCTGGCCGAGGACGCCGCGCGTGCCGGCGGCACCGCGCCGGCGATCCTGAACGCGGCCAACGAGGTGGCGGTCGAGGCATTTCTCGAGCGGCGCATCGCGTTTCCGGATATTGCCGCGGTCATCGCGCGCACGCTCGAGCGCCTGCCGGGCAGCAGCGAGAACACCCTCGAGGCGATCCTGGCGGCCGATGCCGCGGCCCGCATCGTGGCGGCACGCGCAATTGGCGCACCGGCAGTGAGCAGCGCAGCGGGGACGGCATGAGCGGCCTGCTCTATACCGTGGTGGCGTTCGTGGTCGCGATCAGCATCCTGGTCGTGGTGCACGAGTTCGGCCATTACTGGGTGGCGCGCCGCATGGGCGTCAAGGTGCTGCGCTTTTCGGTCGGTTTCGGCAAGCCGCTGTGGCTGCGCCGCTTCGGCCGTGACCAGACCGAGTGGGTGATCGCTGCAATTCCGCTCGGTGGTTACGTGAAAATGCTCGGAGAAGACGACGACAATGTGCCGCAGGCCGAGCTGCCGCGCGCCTTTCATCGCCAGCCGATCTGGAAGCGTTCCGCGATCGTGGTCGCCGGCCCGCTGTTCAACTTCCTGTTCGCGATCGTCGCCTATGCCGGCCTCAACATGGCCGGCATCGACGGCATCCGGCCGCTGGTCGGCAAGGTCGTGGACGGCTCGCCGGCGGCGCAGGCCGGATTCCGCCCCGGCGACGAGTGGGTCAGCATCGACGACCGGCCGGTGCGCAGCTGGGACGAGCACCGGCTGTACCTGTACGAAAAGGCCATCGACCGCGCCACCGTTCACTTCGTGGTGCGCGATGCCAGCGGTGTGCCGCAGGAGCGGTTGCTGGATCTCGGTTCGCTGGCCACGGCCGAGGTCGGTGCGGCGCTGCTCGAGCGCGACATCGGCCTGACGCCGGCGCTGCCGGAGATCCAGCCGGTGGTCGGCACCCTCGAGGCCGGCGGGCCGGCAGAGCGGGTCGGGATCGCGGTTGGCGACCGGATCGTGGCGATCGACGGTCAGTCGGTGATGCGTTGGGCGGAGCTGGTGGAATACGTCAGCGCGCGGCCGGACACGGCGCTGCGCGTCGAGATCGAACGCGCCGGCGCGCGCCAGACAATAACGGTCACCGCCCAGGCGCACGAACGTGGCGGGCAGCGCATCGGCCGCATTGGCATCGGCGTGCAGCTGCCGGCGCTGCCGGAGTCGATGCGCGTGACCGTGCGCCGCGGCCCGGTCGAGGCGCTGGCCGCCGGGGTGGCGACCACCTGGCACATGTCGGCGCTGACGCTGAAGATGCTCGGCAAGATGCTCATGCTCGAGGTCTCGACCAAGACCATCAGCGGGCCGCTGACCATCGCCCAGTATGCCGGGGCCTCGGCGCAGATCGGCCTCGACCGGTTCGTGCTGTTCCTGGCGGTGGTGAGCATCAGTCTCGGAGTGCTCAACCTGCTGCCGATCCCGGTACTGGATGGCGGCCACCTGCTGTTCAACCTGGTCGAGGCGATCTGGCGTCGGCCGGTGCCGGAGGCGGTACTGCACTGGGGCCAGCAGCTCGGTATCCTGCTGCTGGTGGCGCTGATGATGCTGGCCTTCTACAACGATTTCATGCGGCTGCTGGAGTGACGGCTTCCCGCCAATAACTATAACGATCCGAATGCGCACAACCGCCAGTCTGCTGCTCGCCGCCCTGTGTCCGGTCGCCGTGGTCCATGCCATCGACAGCTTTGTCGTCAGGGACATCCGCGTCGAGGGGCTGCAGCGCATCGCCCCGGGCACGGTGTTCAATTACCTGCCGGTGCGGGTCGGTGACACGCTCACCGAATCCGGCGGGCGCGAGGCAATCCAGGCGCTGTTCAAGACCGGGTTCTTCCAGGACGTGCGCCTGGAACGCAGCGGCAACACGCTGGTCGTGCACGTCGCCGAGCGGCCGTCGATCGACAGCATCATCATCAGCGGCACCAAGGACATCGACGACAAGACCCTCAAGCAGGGCCTCAAGGACGTCGGCCTGGCCGAGGGCCGGGTGTTCAACAGCTCGCTGCTCGACAAGACCGAGCAGGAGCTCAAGCGCCAGTACTTCAGCCGCGGCCGCTACGGGGTCAGCGTCAAGACCACGGTCACGCCGCTGGAGCGCAACCGGGTAGCGATCCGCATCGACGTGGCCGAGGGCGAGGTGGCCAAGATCCGCGGCATCCACCTGGTCGGCAACAGCGTGTTCAGCGACGACGAGCTGCTTGATACCTTCAAGCTGTCGACCCCGTCGACGTTCAGCGTCTTCACCAAGGACGACCAGTACTCGAAGCAGCAGCTGGCCGGCGACCTCGAGAGCCTGCGCAGCTTCTACCAGAACCGCGGCTACCTCGATTTCAGCATCGACTCCACCCAGGTGGCGATCACCCCCGACCGCCAGGACATCACGGTCACGGTGAACCTCACCGAAGGGCGCCGGTTCACGGTCTCGGAGGTGAAACTGGCCGGTCAGTTCGTGGTGCCCGAGGCCGAGCTGCGCGCCCTGGTGAGCGTGCAGCCGGGTGACGTGTTCTCGCGCCAGGCCGTGACCGACAGCAGCAAGCGCATCGGTGACCGGCTCGGCAACGAGGGCTATGCGTTCGCCAACGTCAACGCCGTGCCCGACATCGACCGCCAGTCCGGAAAGGTCGCGTTCACCTTCTTTGTCGATCCCGGCCGGCGGGTCTATGTGCGGCGCGTCAACTTCACCGGCAACCTGGCCACCAACGACGAGGTGCTGCGGCGCGAGATGCGCCAGCTGGAGGGCGCGTGGTTCTCGACCGAGAAGGTGCAGCGCTCGCGCCAGCGGCTGCTGCGCCTGGGGCTGTTCGATGACGTCAACATCGAAACCCCGCCGGTGTCGGGCTCCCCCGACCAGGTCGACATCGCCGTGACCGTCAAGGAGCGCATGGTCAACCAGTTCATGGCCGGCATCGGCTACTCGGATGCCGATGGCGCGCTGGTCAATGCCAGTGTCAACTTCAAGAACCTGGTCGGTACCGGCAAGGAATTGCAGCTGAGCGGCGACAACAGCCGCGTCAACCGCCACGTGAATCTGACCTACACCAACCCTTATTACACCGACGACGGGATCAGTCGGTCCTTGAGTCTGTTCTCGACCCGCACCGACGCTGCAGCGGCGAATGTCGCCTCCTACACTTCGGACACCCAGGGGGCGAGCATGAGCTTCAACGTGCCGGTGAGCGAGAAGCACAGTGTCAATGCCGGCATCGGCTATGAAAGCGTCAATATCGAGCTGCCGGACATCAGTCCGTCCAAGGTCGCGCAGGATTTCGTGGCGGCCAACGGCGACACCAATTCCGGCTTCAAGGTCACGCTCGGCTGGGCGCGCGACACCCTCGACGATCCGCTGATTCCGAGCAGCGGCACGCTGCAGCGCTTCAGTGTCGAGGCGTCGGTGCCCAGCAGTGACCTCGAATACTACCGCCTCAGCTACTCGGCCGGCGCCTATGTGCCGCTCGCCAAGTGGCTGACCTTCAAGGTCAAGGGCGGTGCCGACTATGGCGACGGCTACGGCGAAACCCTGGAGCTGCCGTTCTACAAGAACTTCTACGCCGGCGGCACCAGCAGCGTGCGCGGCTACCGTTCGCGCTCCCTCGGTCCGAGGGACGTCGGTGGTCCGGACCCGACCCTGCCGATCGGCGGCAGCAAACGGCTGCTGGTCAACACCGAGCTGCTGTTCCCGTTCCCGGGCATGTCCGACAACAAGTCGATGCGCCTGAGCGCATTCGTCGACGGCGGCATGGTCTACGGGTCCGACGAGATCGTGGACCTGAGCACCATGCGCTATGCGGCCGGTATCGCCTTCAACTGGTATTCACCGATCGGTCCGATCAGCATCAGCTATGCCCAGCCGCTCAACGCCGAGACCGGCGACGAGACCGAGGCAGTACAGTTCACCCTTGGCCAGCCGTTCCGGTAAGCTAGTCACATGAAGACATCCGGAATTGGCCGCGGCCGACGCGCCGCAATTGCGCTGGTTCTGGCGGCCTGTCTGTTGCCGCCCGTGGCGCTGGCCGAATTGCGCATCGGCTACGTGAACGCGGTGCGCGTGATTGAGGAGGCCCCGCAGGGGGTGGCCGCGCTCAAGAAGCTCGAGGCCGAGTTCGGTCCGCGCGACCAGGCGCTGGTGGCCCTGCAGAGCCGGATCCGCGCCCTGGAAGAAGGGCCGCAGAAGCCGGGCGCGACGCTGACCGACAGCGAGCGGCGCTCGCGCGAGCGCGAGGCGCTGGCCCTCAAGCGCGAGCTCAAGCGCGCCACCCAGGAGTTCCGCGAAGACTACAACCAGCGCCGCAACGACGAACTGGCGGCGCTGCAGCAGCTGGTGCGCAAGACCATTCTCGAGATCGCCAAGCAGGAAAAATACGACCTGATCCTGCACGAGGGCGCGCTGTATGCCAGCGAGGCGATCGACATCACCGACCAGGTCCTGAAGCGGCTCGGCAAGCCGTAGTGACAATTATGACCGCAACTCTGGCCGAACTGGCGCGACTCTGTGGCGGCGCGCTGCGTGGCGATGGCGCCCGGCGTATTACCGGTGTGGCGTCGCTGGCGAGCGCGGGCCCGTGTGACATTGCGTTTGTTGCCGGCGGCGCGTTCCGCGACCAGCTTCACGGCACCCGCGCCGGGGGGATCATCCTGAGTGCGCAGGATCTCGGCGACTACGCCGGTGACGTCATCCTCAGCGACAACCCGCGGCTGGCGTTCACGCGCATCGCCGTGCTGCTGCACCCGCCGCCGCGGCCGCCAGCCGGTGTCCACCCGAGTGCGGTGATCGCGGCGGACGCGGTGGTCGCGGCCGACACCGCGATCGGTGCCCAGGTCGTGATCGAGGCCGGGGCCCGGATCGGTGCCGGTGCGATCATTGGCCCGGGCTGCGTTATCGGCGCCGGTGCCGAGATCGGCGCCGGCAGCTGGCTGCATGCCAACGTGGTGGTGGCCCACGGCTGCCTGCTCGGGGCACGCTGTGTCGTGCACGGCGGGGCCGTGATCGGCAGCGACGGCTTCGGGTTTGCGCGCGACGGCGCGCGCTGGGAAAAGACCCCGCAGCTCGGTCGGGTGGTGGTCGGCGACGATGTCGAGATCGGTGCCAATACCGCCATCGACCGCGGCGCGCTCGACGACACCGTGATCGAGCGTGGCGTGAAACTCGACAACCTGATCCACGTGGCGCACAACTGCGTCATCGGCGAGGACACCGCGATCGCCGCCTGCGTCGGGATCGCCGGCAGCACCCGGGTCGGCAAGCGCTGCACGCTGGCCGGCCAGGTCGGCGTTGTCGGGCATATCGAAATCGCCGATGATGTGCACGTCATGGGCGCGGCGGTCGTGTCCCACACCATCCGCGAGCCCGGCACCTATGCCGGTTCGCCGATCGAGCCGTATCAGGACTGGCTGCGCAATGCCGTGCGCATGCGTCAGCTCGACGACCTGGCACGCCGTCTCAAGAAGCTCGAGCAGAGAATTGCCGCACTTTCCGAGGGAGAGAAACAGTGAATAGCATCGACATCCACAAGGTGCTGCAGATGTTGCCGCACCGCTACCCGTTCCTGCTCGTCGACCGGGTACTGGACTATACCAAGGGCGACCGGCTCACCGCGATCAAGAACGTCACCATCAACGAGCCGTTCTTTCCCGGTCATTTCCCCAGCCGCCCGGTGATGCCGGGGGTGCTGGTGGTCGAGGCGATCGCCCAGGCCTGCGGCCTGCTCACCTTCGTCTCCGAGGAGAACCTGCTCACCGAGAACGGCGTGTTCCTGTTCGTCGGCATCGACAAGGCGCGCTTCAAGCGCCAGGTCGAGCCCGGCGACCAGTTGCGCTTCGAGGTCAAGATGGTGCGCAAGATGCGCGGCATCTGGATGTATCAGGGGAACGCGTTCGTCGGCGAGGAGCTGGCGTGCAGCGCCGAGCTCATGTGCACCTACAAGGACTTCGCCTAAGTGATCCATCCGCAAGCCATCATCGACCCGCGCGCCCGGCTCGGGCGCGACGTGCACGTCGGGGCGTTTTCGATCATCGGTGCCGACGTCGAGATCGGCGACGGCACCTGGATCGGCCCGCACGTGGTGATCAACGGTCCGACCCGGATCGGCGCCGGCAACAAGATCTTCCAGTTCGCCTCGATCGGCGAGGCGCCGCAGGACCTCAAGTACGCCGGTGAGCCGACCCGGCTCGAGGTCGGCGACCGCAACGTGATCCGCGAGTGCGTCACCATGAGCCGCGGTACGGTCGGCGGCGGCGGCATCACCCGGGTCGGCAGCGACAGCCTGTTCATGGCCTACGTGCACATCGCCCACGACTGCCGGGTCGGCAACGGCGTGGTGTTCGCCAACAACGCCACGCTCGCCGGCCATGTCGAGGTTGGCGACAAGGCGATCCTCGGCGGCTTCGTCGGCATCCACCAGTTCTGCAAGGTCGGCGCCGGCGTGATGATGGGCGTGGGCTCGGTGGCGCTCAAGGATGTGCCGCCGTTCCTGATGGTGTACGGCAACCCGGCGGTCCCGCACGGGCTCAACCTGCGCGGGCTCAAGCGCCGCGGTCTGAGCGCGGCGGGTCTCGACGCCCTCAAGAAGACCTACAAGACGGTGTTCCGTTCCGGCTTGACCGTGGACGACGCCCTCAAGCAGACCGAGCCCGCGGCGGCCCAGTTCGCGGAGGTCGCGGCCTTCTGCGACTTCATCCGCAATGCCGGTCGCGGCATCATTCGCTGACCGGCCGGCATGGACATGGGTGTGTCCGCCACTGAAATCCGGACCGGGGCGGCGCTGGCGGCGCGGCCGCTGCGCATCGGTATCGTCGCCGGCGAGCCGTCCGGGGACCAGCTCGGTGCGCGCCTGATCAGGGCGCTCCAGGCGGTGTTGCCGCAGGTGCGCTTCGAGGGCGTCGGCGGCCCGGAGATGAAGGCCGCCGGCTGCAAGAGCCTGTTTGCGATGGAGCGGCTGTCAGTGCTGGGGCTCACCGAGATCCTCGGTCGCTACCTGGAGCTGCGGCGCCTGCGCCGCGAGCTGATCGAGCATTTCCTGGCCGATCCGCCGGATGTGTGCATCGGCGTCGATTCGCCCGGTTTCAACCTCGGCATCGAGGAGCGGCTGCGCGCTGCCGGCATCCGCACCGTCCACTACG
>Ga0115026_10000047_pt1 | contig 21219 bp, 27 predicted proteins | sample Mud_0915_D1_FD_83878 | JGI IMG/M metagenome (GOLD analysis project Ga0115026, IMG submission 83878) | Wetland microbial communities from Old Woman Creek Reserve in Ohio, USA - Mud_0915_D1 | ecosystem: Environmental > Aquatic > Freshwater > Wetlands > Sediment ...
AGGCGCATGCGTTGATGACCCTAGAATGGATGCGGAAAGGTGAAGATGGCGATTTTGGTGCTCTGTTTGACTCCAAAAACCTGGAAGGCACAAAGAACTTTCTGAAAAAAAGATCCAACCTGACCGCTTCCGAATTGATCGAGGCTGGATATAAATTGAAATCCACCGACCCCGTGCGGACCGCCTTTCATACCCTTGCCAACCAAGCGAGTTATGTCTATTTCGGCAAACATCTCCAAGATGCGATTGATTCCGGTAGAGCGGTTTATCACCTGGATGGTACACCCTATCCAAAGGATTTTGGCAGGTTGAATGACCCTGCCAGCAATATATATCATCGGATTCTTTACCCCGAACAGGTAAAGATGGAGGAGTGGGTTGATTCCAATGTTTATGAAGCATTAAATAATGTTATTCAGAAACTGAAAATTCCTACCGCTAAACGTGTCGTAAGTACTGGCAAGGCAGGGGTGCTTGGCTATGCTGCCCGTGATGGGAGTGAAACCGTTACTAGGCATAATACTGAACTATCGGTGCTAGCTCATGAGGTGGGCCACCAGATTGATAATAAGTTTCAACTATGGGACAGGGTTGTCACCGAGGCTGAAGGCAGGGGTAAACGAGGAAAAGTTACCAAAGCAGCTTCGGATGCAGCTCGTGCGGAAATAATGGAAGAGCTTCGGGCTATTGCGGATCTTACGGGCAGGAGAAAAGCTTACGCCCGTTCAAAGCCGGAACAGATCGCCCAGATGGTAGAGGCTTATGTCCATGCGCCCCAAGTGATGAAAGAGGTTGCGCCAAATGTTTGGGAGTCTTTTACGAGATTTGTTGAAAGAACTCCTGAATTAATTGATCTCGTTAATCTGTCACAGGGTTTACGTCTGACTCCGTTGGGGTATGAAGTGCCTGTACCAAAACCGATCTTCGTGAAGGCATACAACGTCATTGATGCCGAAGGAAACATACTTGCCCAGTTCCCCAAAAGACCCCAGGCAGAAGCTAATATGGAGCGTTTGGGAGGGGAAAGGATTGCGGTACAGATTGGCATACCGAAAAGCGTCAAGACTGGTGAGTGGCTGTTCCCGAAAGCGGAAGCCCGGATGCTCAACAATTACACGTCCAAGGATGTTATCCGCAGCAATGTTTTCGGTAGAGGGATAATGGGGCTCAAAAACCTGACTACCGGCATAGAGCTGATATCCGGTTTCCATTATGCCACCATAGCCCAAGAAGGGGTTACTTCCCGGCTGGGACTTGGTATCCAGCAGGCGTTTCGTGGGGACATGGAGGGATTGAAGAGAACAGTCCAAGGCGGATGGGGCATAGGAGAGATTGCAAAAGCTTACATGAAAGACCCTGAAGGGTGGGACTCCAACCCGGAAAACAAGGATCTCATGCAGAGGGAGTATGGCGAGTTTGCCCCGAGGATGAGGGATATGGTAGACGCCTATTTTAATAACGGTGGTCTTGTTGGCCATCAAGATCGCTCTCTCCGCTGGGGTCAAGACAAGAGGCTGGAAAAGATTGAAAGATGGCTGGGAGAGAATGTCAACGAACAGGGACAGAAACTTATCGGCGGAATAATGATTCCGGCGAAGATGATCCGGTTTGTTGTCAAGGATCTGTTGTTCGAACGGATTATTCCCAACGTGAAATTTTCCAATTTTGCCATGCAGTACACCTATAACCTGAAGCAATATGCTGGCCAGATTGAGCGTGGGCTGGAAGCCAGGGATAAATTCGAGCGTGGTTTAATGACCAAGGAGGAGCTTGAACGTGGTTTCAGAGATGGTATTTACAAAACCAAAGAGGAGCTGGCTTTTCGGGCTGTAAGGTTGGTCGAGAATAAATTCGGGGAGATGAACTGGGACAATTTCTGGCTGAACAAAAATATGAAGTCTGCTCTGCAACTGCTCTTCCGGTCCTTTACGTGGCAGTACGGCACATGGCGTGGATTTGGGACAGCGGCAAAGCGGATTCCCGAGCAGATACGATTGATCAAGGATGCCCGTGCTCATGGAGAGCGACCGCCTATAGATCCCGACATCGCATGGGTAGCTTCTCTCCTTATGACGCACGTAGCAGAAGCTGTGTTGATAGGATACGGGGCTGCATTGGTTACCGGCAATCCAGACCTCAAACCAAAGACGTGGCTGGATTATATTTATCCGAAGATCGGTCTTATGACCCGTGTTGCCATACCGGGCTATGTCAAAGAACCAATATCTCTTTGGCAGGACATCAAGAAATCTGATTTTGGTATTCCCACGGACATGGTTCGATCAAAACTGTCTGGATTTCTGGGCAGGATTTCAGACATATCGCACAACAAGGATTTCTACGGAACACAGGTCTATGACCCTGAAGCAGACTTGCCGCAAAAATTATGGCAAGCCGGAAAACACATGATTATTGCCCCCTTCTCGTGGTCTTCTTATCAGAGAGAAAGGCAGGAGGGTGGTGGACTAGGCATGGGGGTATTGTCGTTTATGGGCATCCAGAAGGCTCCCCACTGGATCGAGGAGTCGGAAGCCACAACTCTGCTGAAACGATATGTGGGAGCGTCACTGCCGACAGGAGGGTCCAGCCAAGAAGCGGCTGAAGATCGAAAAGTGAAGAAAGAGATCCTTGCTCATTTCCGCCAAGGGGGGACATGGGATAATTTGCCGCAACCCCTGCAAGCCAGCTTGGATAAAATGTCCGATACGCGGGCTAAGAGGCTGGAAAACGATGTTGACCTGACACCACTGCAATCCGGCTTTTCCAATCTGAAAGATCCAAAGCAGGCGATCAATGTCTGGAACAAAATGACTCCCGAAGAAAAGAACGATACCGCCGATATGATGCTCAAAAAACTGGATGCGGGAGTCAAAAACCTAGAGAACGATCCTGAACGTCTGGAACGCTTCATGAAGAAAGCTCAACCGATCTACGATGAACTGGGTGGACCGACTGCTTCGGAAGAGCCGCAACAGGCTGAAGCCCCTGAACCCCTACCGGCTGAATCCGCTTTCCCAAGCGTACCTTTTGAAGATAGGACAGCCTATCAAGGCACAGCAAGGGACGAGGGAGAAGAAAATGAGTAGGGTTAAAGAACGCAAATTGATATATAATAACAATCGTCGTAAGTAGACGATAGACGAAGATGCCGAGGCAAAAGAAACCGGCATTTATTTTTAACCTTTAACACAGAGTAACTGTGAGGAATTGACAGAGTGAAACCGATCACCATCTATTTCGTCGAGCAATCCGACCAGCGATACCCTACTCCCGGCGACAGCTATGAATCCGAAAGCGGGGTTTGGTTCAAGATAACTCGGTTTGATAACCCGGCTCATTCTTTGGCGATCCTTCAGTATGAATTGCAAGAGTTTTTCCGCAAAAAGAGCGGCGCGAACCGGGTGCCAAGCAGAGGGGAACAGGAGGACGACCTGAAATGACAGACTACGGACTCACGCCAGCACTGTTGCAATTGATTATTTCAGGACTGTTTTTGACCTTAACCGGGATCTTGTGGTGGTTGATCAGGCGTTACGCACAACTGATAGATCGCCATGAAGAAGTTATTCCTGGGGTAGTCAAGTCCTTAGAACAGATCAGTAAGAATCAGTATGAATTATACTACTCCCTTACCGCAACAATGACTGAACTTGCTGAATTGCGTGGAGCACATGAAGCAATGACGGACTCGAAATTGTATTCATCTCATGCAATTCCATCTTGCATGGAAAGAAGAAAAGAAGGGGCAAGGCGAAAGACGACAACACCGGTTCCAAATGTGTAGCAACTATGGATATCCAGACAATTACAACGGTAATTGCTGGAATAACCAGCGCCATCGTGGCGGTTGACCATTTGCTTGCAAGGGCAGAGAGCTTCATACATAGCAGTTTCGGTCCATTTGTATTGGCTCTCATAACACGCAAACCCATCAGGGTTCGGAAAAGGAGCATAGACATGGCATTCAACTTTGACGCTTTCCTGCGGAATTTTGGGCAAGTAGCCCAACAGAGCCTTCAGACCTATGAAACGAAACAGTCTGAAGGGAAATCATTACATCAGGCGGATTACATTGCGATGGCTGTTCCGGCTGTTTTTGCAATCCTTTCCGCCTTTAACACACCAGCAACCGATGACAAAACGACATCGTAATTAGGGTCCGGTGATCCGGGCTCCCATCTATCAAAAGGAGATACCCCATGGCAATCACAGCCGCAATTTGCAACAGCTACAAACAGGAACTTCTCGGGGGCGTTCACAACACTGCCGACACCTACAAGATCGCTCTCTATCCTTCCACTGCCACATTGAGCAAGGCGACTACCGTGTATTCCTCGACCGGTGAATGCGCCAATGGCAACGGCTACACCACTGGCGGAGCAACATTGGTCGGCTTTACCGTTTCGCTTGATACCGACACCGCCATTTTGGATTTCACTACCGACCCGACATGGACAACCTCGACGATTACCGCACGGGGAGCCCTGATCTACAACAGCACACAGTCCGACAAAGCCGTTGCCGTTCTGGATTTCGGTTCGGACATTAGCAGTACGGCTGATACGTTTACTGTTACTTTCCCCGCTGCGGCTGCTGCTACTGGACTTATCCGCATCGCGTAAGGAGTAGGTTATGGCGCGTATATTCATTGATGGATTCGAGGGCGACGACACCTCCATTTGGGATGCAGTAAACAGTCCCGCAATGGTTACGGCAAGCACTTATTCAATGGATGGCAATTATGCTCTCACTTTGTATGGAGGTACTTGCTGGGTCCAAAAGAACCTGACGGCAGCAAGTGAGTATTATTTCGCGTTTTGGTTTAATGTACGCGCCACTAACTGTGAACGGGTCTTTGAAGTCAGGAGTGGAACAACTACGTTATGTTCTTTGTGGAGAACTGCTGACAGTACAGGAGTGTTGAAAGCCTATAGCGGATATGGTTCAACTCTTTTGGCTACAGGAACCGCCACAACTCCGACCAGTACTTTGAGGAAAATTGGCATCTATATCAAAATTGACGACTCCGTGGGAAGGTTTAAAGTCGTCGTCGATGGCATCACAGATATAGATTATACCGGAGATACCAAACCGGGCGCTGATACAACTATTAACAATGTTGTCATGGGGGCTCGGGCCGGAGAGCCTAATTTTGTCATTGATAATTTTATTATTGACTCGGCAAGCATGCCGACCGACACACGTATTCAAGCAGTCGTACCAACCGGAGCCGGTACAACAACGGGTTATACCGCGAGTACCGGCTCAAACTATGCATGCGTGGATGAAGTCCCCTATTCCGATACTGATTACATCTCCGTCAACACTGCGGATGCCATAGACTCTTATGCCACGGGGAACCTCACTGGGACTATAGGATCTGTGAAATGCGTTCAACTTCAAGTCCGCGCACGATACGAGGGGTCAACGGCTGTGCCGAATATCGCGCCGCTTGTCCGCTCTAACTCAACAGATTATCCGGGTGCCAACCAGACGCTTTCTTCTTCGTATGCGCCATACCTTAAAATATGGGAAACCGATCCGGCGACAAGCGCCGCCTGGACTGAATCCGGCGTAAACGCCATGGAGATTGGTGTAAAGGCGAGGGCTTAAACCATGGCTTTCGGCTATATCAACAATGCAGGTGCTTCATCATCAGCCAGCGCCACCACGATTGCTTCGACGGAGTTTATTGCCTACGCTGGACATTTTATTGTTGTCGGCACGTCCAACTATACTACTGGCGGGGTTGCGGTTTCCACCGTAACGGACACGGCTGGGAACACCTATAGCCGTTGCGGAGCATCAGGGGGTGGGGATGCCAACCATACCAATGATGTTTGGGTTGCCACAAATGTTAAACCGCATGCAACAAATGTGGTCACCGTCACCTATGCAAGCACCGCCGCATGGAGGGTAGTTGGAGTTGTCCAATATAGTGGCGGGGCTCTGACCAGCATTTATGATACTGGGTCCGCCTTCACCTTGGACACCAATGGCACTACCACGCATCCCACGGACGTTGCCACAAATTCGCAGGATCATTCCTTGTGCCTTGGGTGGTTTGCCTGTTTTACTGATCCATATACACTTTCTGCCACGTCTCCCAACGTGTTGCGCTTAAGCATTGAATCCGGTCAGGCTGGATTCGTCGAAAAAGAAGTAAGTAGTTCCGCATCACAATCAGTCACATTGGAGAGTGCAAACACCAACCGATTCGTTGCCGTCTTAAGGATCTTCAAACTTGACGGGGTTGAACGTCAGGTTGCTTCCAGTGTTATTGCACAAGTCGAATGGCAAGACCCGCCACTCCAAAAGATCACCCGAATCCTCGCCCAGGTTGAATGGGCAGCGCCGGTCAGTTCACCAGGGAACGCTTCTCCCGCAGGGGTTTCCGCTACCTCCGCACTAGGGACATCCACCGGCAAGGGCAAGGGGAAAGCCACTGTTACAGGCCAATCAACCACTTCCTCCCTTGGAACCGCAACAGCTAAAGGCAAAGGTACAGTCACCGCCACAGGCAGGGAAATTACCTCTTCCTTGGGGACTGTCACCGCGATGGCGACAACTCCAGCGGTTGCCAGTCCGGACGGGCTCTCTGCCACCTCTGCTCTCGGGACTTCTACCGGCAAGGGCAAGGCCAACACCAATGTCACAGGTCAAGCCCTTACTTCGTATTTGGGAACAGCTACAGCCGCCGCGACAACCCCCGCTTTTGCTACTCCCGATGGATTGTCTGCTACGTCCAGTCTCGGAACCAGCGTCGGTAAGGGTAAAGGTGAAGTCACCGTAACCGGAGTGTCCGTAACCTCCTCTCTGGGCACCGCCACGGCGGCAGCGACGACTCCAGCTTTCGCAACTCCTGACGGGCTATCCGCGACATCCAGTCTTGGTACAGCCGTCGGCAAGGGCAAAGCGTCTGTCACCGCGACAGGACGGTCCGCAACTTCATATCTTGGGACTGCTGTAGCTTCCGCAACCACTCCAGCGACAGCCTCTCCAGACGGGTTGTCTGCCACCTCCAGCCTTGGAACCTCCGCTGGTAAGGGTAAGGGCAACACCACTGCAACCGGTCGGTCGATGACTTCATCCCTCGGGACTGTCACCGCAGCAGAGACAATCCCGGCTTTCGCCACTCCTGACGGGTTGTCCGCAACAGCCAGCATTGGAACCTCTACCGGCAAGGGCAAGGCCAACGTAGCCGCAACAGGTCGGTCGGTTACTTCGTCTCTCGGTACTGCCGTGGCTGATCATTATTCACCGGCAACAGCAAACCCGTCCGGGGTTTCCGCCACAACCAGTCTCGGGACTGCTATCGGCAAAGGCAAAGGCAATGCCAGCGTTACGGGTCAATCAGCAACCCTTTCTCTGGGGACCGCAGTAGCCTCCACAACGACTCCCGCTTTCGCTACCCCTGACGGACTTTCCGCAACAAGCACCTTGGGGACAAGCATTGGCAAAGGGAAAGGTAAGGCCAGCGTTACAGGTCAAACCCTCACCTCATATCTGGGGACTGTTGCCGCAACAGAAACAGGTCTTGCTACCCCTTCTGGCGTTTCGGCAACTACCAGTCTCGGAACCGCGACGGGAACAGGCAAAGGGAAGGTTACCGTTACAGGGCTGTCCGCCACGGCCAGTCTTGGGACTGTGACCAATGGAGTCCCAGGCGAAGCTATCGTTACGGGTCTTTCCGCAGCGATCTCGCTTGGAACAGCCACGGCTACAGGCAAGGCCAATGCGTCTGTAACCGGCATCTCCACGACGATCAGTGTGGGTACTCCTCTTTTTGCAGCTCCTGGCACTGTATTGGTCGAAGGGCTTTTGCTGACATCTGCTCTTGGAACCGTCTCGGCTACAGGCAAGAGCAAGGGGTTGCCTGCCGGGTCGGTCATGGTTTCCGGTTTGGGAACGGTCGTTGCCAAGGGACGGGCGAACGCTCACCCGCTGGGGCTAGGCGCTACGATTAGTGTTGGTGCGATGGCAGAAATTGATCTCTGGCTGGAAATTGGAGATATCAGGGTTGGCAACATTCGTTTTGCGAATATTGCCGGAGGACAAAGGCTATGATCACCATCAATGAGCAATCTACTGGAAGGGTTCTGCTTACGTTCAGGGACGATAACAACAATCTGATCGTTCCGACGACGCTACAGTACGCGATCACCGATTCCGTGTCCGGAGTAGCTGTTGTTGCGCTTACGTCTCTTTCTCCTACGGCTTCAACCTATGACCTCATCATTACAGCCGCACAGAATGCCATTATAGACGACACTCAAGACACTGAAGAAAGAGTCATATCTGTTGTGTTCACATACACCGGAGGGTCGCAGGCTACGGGTGAATACCGGTATCTGGTGAAGCATTTGCAGGTTTTTGCACCGGCCAGCCCACCCCCGGATGGCGGGTATGATGACGGAGGAGTTTGGACATGAAAAAGAATTTAAATACCGTGCTGGGATTGACCGTTGTGGTTATGTTCACAGTCGTCGTGTTTGCCGAATCCGGACCACGATTCATGCGGGGGCCGGATGCCACAAAGCCGTCAGCCGAACCGAGCGGCGTCCCTCTGTTTACGACTGATACCCATCGGTTCTTCATCGGAACCGACACAGGGTTGGTGGAATACCACTCTGTCCCCCAACATCAGGCTTACTCCTCTGCAATGCAGACTAGGTTGAATGCTCTTCAGCTTACGGGCGGAACTGGACCTGCCGGTCCTACTGGCCCTGCTGGTCCGACCGGACCCACTGGCCCAACCGGGCCTGCTGGTCCCACTGGCGCTACAGGGGCTACAGGCGCTACAGGGGCTACCGGTCCTGTTGGGGCTACCGGAGCCACCGGAGCTGCCGGGGCAAACGGCATAAACGGGACAGACGGGGCGGCTGCAACGATCACGGTAGGGACGGTAACCACCGGAGATCCCGGTTCAAGTGCGTCTGTTGTCAACTCTGGAACTTCGGCAGCGGCAATCTTTGACATCACCATCCCGCGAGGGAACACCGGAGCCAGCGGAAGCGGATCTGGGGACATGGTTGCGGCAACCTATGACCCGCAGAGTATCGGCCATGATGTTTTCAATCTGGCCTATCAAACCGGGTCGCTATCGGCAGACAAGCTGACGAACGGCACCACCAACAAGGTCTATACTTCCACGGAGCAATCGAAGCTTGCGGGGATCGCTACCGGCGCTACCGCCAACAGCGCCGATTCATATCTCCTCAGCAGGACAAACCACACCGGCACACAAGCTTGGAGCACTCTCACGGGGCTTCCCAGTGCGGTCTCCAATCTGTCAGGGACCAACACGGGGAACGTCACTATCGGGACTGCCAATGGATTAAGCATAGTAGGGCAAGCCTTGAGTCTTCAGGCGGCTACGTCTTCATTGACAGGGGCCTTGACATCGACCGACTGGACTACGTTCAACGGCAAGCTGGGGTCGTCGGCAATCGGGTCTTCAATCCAGGCTTACAACGCCAACCTGACGACGTTCGCCGGTATAGCGCCATCAGCCAATATTCAGACATTCTTGGCAGCTTCCGATTATGCCGGGGCTATGAACCTTCTTGCGTCGGTTGCCTTGACACGATCCCTCACCATGGGTGGCTACCATGTTACCGGAGGGGGCACTGCGGGATTCAGTAACTTTTCGTCTACCGCAGCAAACGGGACTCACATGGTCAGGATAGGCAACAGCACCAACTATACCGGGACCAGAACGGCGGGGACTATTTTCCACAATATCTCTACGCTCAACTTCTGTACTTCGGACAACGTATGCAAGCGGGTGGTGCTGCAATGAGACGGCTCATTATCATGCTTGCCGTTTTGGCGTGGGTATCGCCTGCTCTCGCTACCAACTATTTCAACTGGGATTGCGAAACCTCCACTACGTCCCTTGGCGCGGTAGAGTCATGGGGGGACAACACGAGCCTGACTACTTCGCAAGCGCATGGCGGGACTCATTCCATGCAGATATCCCCCGTTGGGGGCGATCTCAATCAGCAACTGGGTGCTGAAACAGGTAATTTCAGTTACGGTTTCAACGCTTTCACCGGGACCGCTATCTATTATCGCTGGTGGATGAAGATTCCGACCACCTTTGACTGGGGGTCGTCCTGGCCTGCAAAAACGAAATCCAACAGAGTGTTGAGCAGCACTGCCAAATACACCGGTTATATGTTCAGCGATGGTTTTGGTATCGGGGAGTGTACCGACCAAGCGGCATGCCTTGCTCAGGGGGGCGCAAGCAACAGCAGCGACGAAGAGATAAAAATTGACGTTGCCCCGTTGAAGGACAACACATGGCATGAGTATATTGTCATGATCAAACCTAACACCTCGGGAAGTTCCCTGAATGCTCAATTTCATCTATGGATTGACAACTCTCTTGTCGGGACTTACGACGACTACAAACTGACCAATGCCGACTATGCCATGTCGGAAGCGTGGGGTGGCTGGATGGTTCGCCCGTACTGGCAACAGGCAGCAGGCAGCGGGGGCACGATCTATTTGGACGACTTCTCGGTGGATGATGTTTACAACTCTACCTACAGCGAACCTTCAGAACCTGCAACCGTGACGCCCCATGGAGCGTTCACCGGGTTGGGGGAATGCTCTTTCAAATAAACGCAAATCGGGCTTCCCAGAATGCTCTAGGAAGCACGATCTCGTTAAGGGCCTTATGGTGGTATGGGGTCAGATTTAATCGCCTTTCTTACGGGTAATTTTATCAAACGTTATTTAATATTTCGTTTGGAAAGAAAACAACCTTCCCAAATAGTTCCTTTTGCTTTTCAACAAATTCAGAAGGTGACATATCCAAAGAAAGCTTTGTTTCTCCATTTGATTTTTCGTTGATCGCCGCTGCGAACCTTTTAGCCTCTGGCGAGAATTCAGTTTCAGCATCCGTAACTTCGCCAGATATTATTTTTTCTAAGGTTTTTGACCATTCCGTCAACATATCTTTTATTTTAAACCTATTTGCATTCCGGTTATATCTTAGAGCCATTGCATTTTCTTTCCGAATGTGGTTTAGCACGATATCAATACTGACATTCTCGTATCCAATCTTGCTTAACATTGTTGCAGCAGTGCGCCGTAGATCGTGTGGCGTCCATTGTTCCATCTCTAACAACGGGACACCTTCTATTGCTTTTATTTTAGCCTTGGTGGAATCTTTTTTGCCTTTGCGCCAATAATTTTGACCTGTAATATTTCTCCTGACGGCATGAGACATAGCCATTTGCAACATTGGTTCTCCTGAATCTCCTGACTCAAAAATGTATCCCGGTTTGTTCCCTATAATCTGTAGCGCAAGGGGAGTCAGATATACTAATTGGTTTGTTTGGTTCTTAACCCGTTCTGAGGGGATCTCCCACCAATTCCCTGTGATTTCACGGCGATGCATACCGATCACTTCGCCGGGACGTTGAGCGGTCAAAAGAGTCAGCATCAAAGCCCTTTTAATTTCGCTTGACATGACCAGATTGGATTCTTTTTCCGTGAGCCTTTCCCATAGATATTTGATTTCAGATTCTTTCAGGTTGCGCTCACGAGATTTTCCTGCCTTATTCTTTGGTACTGTTAAGGTTGGTGGATAACCCTCTAGGAGAGGTGGGGACGCAATTTCTATTGCGTATTTAAACATCGTTTTAAGCAAAGAAAGGCATCGCTCTGCGGCTACCGGAGAGTTGCGATTGCGGATTTTATTAATTAACTCTATAACATCCTCTCTTGAGATTTCCGAAAGCAAAGTGTCTTTCCACTTAGGGAGTATTTCGCCATCAATGTATCTTTTGTCGTCTTTCCAGCTTTTTTTGCGTGGCTTTGCATACTCTTCCAAATATGCCTTGGTAAGATCTTTCATTGTAGTTGCTTCTATTCTTTGTTTACGTGCTTCCTTGAATTCGGATGCGGGATCGCCGCCTTCCCTGACCTTCACCCGCAATTCCAATGCCTTTTTGCGAGCTTGAGCCAAAGTCATTGTTGGGTAGTCACCAAGACCAAGTAATTTTGATTTCCCTGCGAGGCTGTAGCGGAAAAACCACACTTGATTTCCGCTTTTGTAGATCCTGAAAACCAGATTTTTTTCTTCTATCTGACCATGGGTTCTACCGGGGGGACATGTGAGATTTTTAATTGATAAATCAGTGAGCTTTGCCATGACGTTTCTCCTTTTTTTTGTTCTATTTTTGGATGTCGTCGTTCTGATGGTTCTGATTTTATCAATTTTACGACCTCATGTCAAGAACAGTCACAAAATCCTTGATAGTCGCAGAATGGTCACAGTTTTTGATTGGTTCGCAATGACCTTTATTGGACAAACTTTATCAATATTTTTATTATAATTTCTGTGTTTTCAATACGTTTCACTTAACGTTGGACTTTGTTGGACATCTATGTAAGTTATTGATTCTTGGAAAATCATCGCTGGCAGTCAAGAGGTTCGTCGGTTCGATCCCGATCAGCTCCACCAAATAAAATCAAGGACTTAGCCCCGTTGCTAAGTCCTTTTTTTGTTCTAATTTTTTTTTTGTAGTCGCAGAATAGTTACCGATTTAAAATAGCTTGGAGTTACTCTGGGTTACTTTTACAGCCAAACATCATTTTTTTATTTTTTACAAGAAAAATTTGGCGGGATCGACAAATAAAAATCTGAATATATTATATGTCGAATTTCGGATCAGCAATGACCGATTTTTTCTAATCTTCGGGCAATGCTTTTTACAATTTCCAGGTGCTCAAAAAAACCTTTCGGCGCTTCCGACCAGTCAGCCGGAACCATTTTTCGAACAGAAAGATCGGCGTTAAAACGGAGAGGGGTCGCGCATGAAATACAGATCGAAAAGTCGCCTTCCTCCGGTAGGATGTCTTCACCGTCCGCATGGCTGCATCCATCACAGGGGAAACCGCATTCAGGACAGAAACTAAGTTTGATTTTGTGCTTTGGTCCCAAGCTCATAATGCACCTCTCCATGTCTTTTATCGCAATGCAAAGACAGACAGTTCCCTTCTGAATCGACCACACAGGGTCCACAGCCCTCGCACAGCTCCATCCAGCCCTCGCCAGGGGTAAGTACCATAGGTTTGCCGTCTGGGTCTTTCCTGACGTAACAGAGATCCCCCTCGGGCAAGCCAAGCTCATGGGCGCATTGATTGCAGAAGTCAGCCATCGGTTTTCTCCTTCAGCCGCTCGGCATATTCCACCAGATGGGCAAAGACCGGCGGCTCCAAGGCAATCGTATTCGAAGGACCACAACCGTTCTCCGTTGTCAGGACGATGTGGTAGCCATCGAAGTGTGCATAGACGCTATCGCCCAGATATGTTTTCTTCATTCTTTATCTCCTCTATAGTCTGACACCTCTTCGGGATCACGAATGCCTCAAAACTACGCCCGAGTCCGAACGCGGGTCTATGGGACAAAGCCGCAGCAAAGGATGAATTGCTGAACCCTACCGGGACGCACGGACCATTGATTGACGCATGCAGACCATCGGCATGGTAGACCCCCCTGCTTTCACCGCAATAGCAGGTCCGCCATACGTCTCTAAGCTTAACAACATCATGGCAGTTCTGACAGTATATTAATTTCATCCTTCATCTCCCTCCACCCATAATGCCATCCCTTGCCTTTTAAATACGCTTCCAGCCACTTGGGTCGCTTGCCCTGCATCCACGCAATGATCGGGGCGGCTTGATAGCAAAAAAGCTCTCCGTCCCCATCTTTACGCCACAAAGAAGAGGCGCAGAAATGGGGAGCTGTCACGGTAAGGATGTATGTGCTTTCAGTAGGCATTGGACGATAGCTTGTCTGGATTCGTTGAACAGGGTACGGCAGCATCCCGCCCCAAAAGCCGGGGAGAATACCGATGTTGGATCTTTGATTATGTCGTCATGGATTCCGCAATGGTATAGAGCGCAGGGAAGATCGGATTTACTCTCTTCCAGATAGACGCATTGATCCCGTTCGCTGTCCCATTGTCCAAATCCGCAGGCCGACGCCTTGCAGCATTCACCGCAGCGGACGCATGGCGCAGGCGGGAGGTCGTCAACAAGGTTGATCAACTCCCGCCTGATCATCGGCCATTCCTGGAACTGTCCGGAAATCCTACCGTCAACAATGGCTTGCAAGTTTGGATATTTATCAAGTATGGTCTCCATTACCGTTACTCCACTCTTCCGGACTCGGCCCAACTGTACTTAACGCCACCCCACCTTACCCGCACTGCATTCTACAGTTCTTCACGGTAACACACCACCGCAACGCATGACAAAACCTTACCTAAACAGTACCAAACTGAACTTCACCCCTTACCATACTTCGTTCTAACACACCTCACCTTACCAGAACACTGCCTGACAGTGCTTAACCGATACATTACTAGACACCCGTGACAACACCCATACTAGATTGCACTTAACTACTCCATAACACTACCGTGCTATTCTGAACCTATACTCGACCATTGCTAACTATACTATTCCTTGACCATACTAGACCTGACCCGGCTTTGCCGAAACCTAAAGTCACATCACTACACCCAACGATACCGTAACTGAACCCTAATTGACAGTACATCTCTGCACCAAACCGTCACTCCGCTTCACCCGACATTTCCGCACCGACACAGAGCTATTCGGCTCCAAACCACACCCCTACAGAACCCTACGCCACAAAACTATGCCTTTACTTGGCGGGACTGTTCATGACAATACCTTGACATTACAAGAACTTACTCCACCAGACTTTTCGACACCCACACGTTATGACTCTTCACAGTACCCAAACCCAACGTGACTCCACGACACCGTTACTGGACTCTACGGTACTTCAGGGGACCACACCGTAACTTTACAACAATAAAACCAGACCATACCATTACGCTATTGCACCCTACTCAACCCTACCAATACTGGATTCGACTGCACTTAACCAACACCCCACATCAGATAACTACGCCATCACCCAACTGAACTCCACCACTCCTCACCAACACTCGACTTAACATCTCACCACCACCACTTCGCATAAACACACCTTACTCTACCGGTACTTCACATTATTTGACTTTACAATACCCTTTCCATGCGGAACTATACTTAACCATGACCAAACTATTCGATACCTTACCGTGACACGACTTGACGGCTCTTGACATAACTCTACCATGACGGGACTTGATTAGACCTTACCTCAACTACTCAGCGCTTTACCCTCCTTTACCAACGCAAAACGTAACTACTCTTTACCCCAACCAAACTCAACACCACCATGCCCGAACTACACACTTCCGAACGGAACCATGCCAATTCTACACGATGCTCTACCATTCCTTACCCGGACTTTACTCGACTCAAATGCACTTTACCCATGCGTTACGCTACCGTCCCTCACCGTAACTCCACTGGGCCTTACGCCACTTAACCACTGCTGTGCTCCACTCCACTTTACCGCCGCATGACTTAACTGTACCCCGCTTTACCGTTACGTTATCAGACGTAACCTCACCGGTACACAACCGCATGCCACTTCACTTTACCCGGACATCACCTTACACAATGTCACCTTGCCAGCACATAACAAAAGCCCACTCCACTTTGCCCCTACAGCACCTTTCTTCACGGTTCTACACCATCACTTCTTGGCACCTTTCTTCTTGGGCATTGCATCCGTGCCCCCATCGGGGCTGCTGCTGTACGACACGACTTCGAACCGTCCATAACCGCCATTACGGAATTGTCCCAGTCCTTGGTATTGCCCGTAATCAAGCAGTTCGCAGACCAGTTTATCGTTGATGACAGCATGGGGAAGCCATCTGATTTGGAAGCTGATTTCGGTCCCCTCGTCCAACTTGTCCGACCGGGCAAGGGTAACCCTTGGACCCTGTGCCGTTTGGGCTCGTAGCGGTCTTTCAATGACTCCATCGGCCCGGTTTTTGTTGCCCAGATAGATCTTGCGAGGGAAGACAAACAGGAAATCTGACAGCTTGGACTTCAGGGCCTTGACTTCCAGACCATCCTTGAGGATGTTCCCGGCGTTCTTCAGGAACCCCTTGATGAAATAGTCATAGACAAACAGACCTGTATCGTCCTGGTGAAACCCCGTCCAGCCTTTGTGCTCAAGGTTCTCTATAACTGTTTCCACTTCCAATTCGTCCTTCAGTTCCTCCGGCTTCTTTGTCTCGATGTAGTCGCTGTAGACGCTTTTACTCCCCGGCACCGTTCCCAGCATTTCTGTCGTCAGTCTGATCGTCACGTACCTTGTTTCCATCTGCATATCAGTCCTCCCTTTGCATTAAATAATGTAGCCTGACGGCTGCATCTGCTGCTTGTCGCTTGGTCATTTCAGGGGGGTCTCCACAGGTGGCCCCCGGTATATAACAACTGCATTGTTTCTGTATGTGGGCTACAGAACCGATGATCCCCCGCAGAAAGCAATTCAAGTGTGCCGTAAAGCCCCCGCAATCAATAATCCCCTGATCGCCTTCCTCGAAAGGCTCACCACACCGACCGCACGGCTGTCCAACGGGACAGGGGACGTGCTCTGCGTCAAGGCAAAGATCTTCATTCCAAGGCTCTCCGAAGAATTTCATTTCGCCCGTTTCCCTTCCTTCTTTCTTCTTTCTGAAACTTCAGTTCTCCACGGAACTTCTTCGACGATGATTTCGACGGTCTTGATTCGGCGGTTGAGTTCGGCATTGTACCTGTAGCGGACACAGACCAACTTGTCCCCATACTGCTCATAGGGACCGAGCGTTCCTTTGTCTCCAACCCTATACGAAGAATTGACCCTCCAGTCTCTGCCCCGAAAATCCTTCATATCGTCCCTTCGCTCCCAAAGTCGGGGAGACCGTCCCCCTCGACGCAAGCCCATAGATGCAGGCAATACTCATGTATGTTAATGTGTTTGGACTCTGCCGGAAAAAGCTGGATTGCTTGAAGATCCGGACCGATGAAAATTTTCTTAACTGTTTGCATTTCGTAATAGGTAGGAATCCGTTTCATCAGGCTGATAGAGGCATGCAACCAAATTTTTCCCGGCTGAATCATGTGGTCGGCATTGAAGAGAACCCGCAGACCGGTGTTGTGCGTGAATATCCCCATGCCATAGAAGAGGCTGTCGTATGGAGCATGGAATTGCTGCCAACCACGGGGGAGGGTTTTGGGTAGATATCGTCTGGTAAGCTCTACAATCTGGCTGTGTTCTTTGTGGGAGACATAAGGAACCTTGGCAATTATCTCTTCAAAGTTCGGTGTTTTCATGCCATTTCACCACAAGATCCTTTTCAATCTGGTCGGCCATATCTCTGAGAATATTTGGCAAAACCAATTGTATTGCGATTGGTGCCTGACAGGAAAACCCTGTACCCTTGTTGCCTCTGAATATCGCAATAATAGCCCCTACAGCCTCGGCCTTTTCCCTCGTTTCAGTGCATAGTTCATCGTACTTCCCTGGCCCCAGCATTGTTACTCCTCTATGTCGGCAAGATAGATCGGGATTGATTGGCCCCCAAACCGGACAGACGAATAGATCCGGTATTCGTTGACCTTGTAACCAACACCCATCTTTGTCAGTTTTTTTGTTAATTTATCGTGATCGAGATGAATAAGGTAGTTGCGTTTGCGGCGTCTACGAACCCTTAATTCGTAGGGGACGAAGCTGTCCCGGACTCCGTAAAAAAACCTTTTGGCAGGGTCACCATCAAACCCTGCTGTGCTTCATCCCATACGAAAGCGACGTTCTCTTTGGCTATTACTGTGTTGACGAAATCGTTGATAGGGGCAACCGGTTTGATCGCTCTCTGTAGCTTCAGCGCTACAGGATTGTCGTCAGGCGTGGTCTTCTTGACGTAGTTGGTCAGGACAGTCGTAGTGCCTACGTCTGATTTTTTCAGCAGCGCTTTACCCTTGTCTTCGCCGGTTCCGAAATAGATGGCTATCTGGTCGCCAGCAGTCCACGAGCATGCTTTCACCACATCGGGACCGAGAACAGCAACAAAGGTCAGATTCTTGGGTCTGGCATCGCCTTTCCTGCCGGTTACGCTTATGGCGACAAAATTGGGGGTTTTACCGTTTGTTCCAGTGCTGACGGTGTATTCTTCGAATGCCATGCGTGTTACCTCCGTTTAATTAAATTGCATTATAACCATGTCTCGACGATTACGGGATCATCAGATTCGTCACGGGGCATGCAGACCAGACCGGGAGGAATCGTTTTTCGGATCTCGTCAAGGGTGTCTTCAATGTAGATTATGTCGGTGGGTTTATCAAGAAGCCAAAGCCTCGCAACATATTTTCCGCGATGATCTGAAGGATGCCGGTAGATCGTCCATAACTTCAGCACGGCAGGGTCTTTGTCGTGGAATTTGTGGCACGTCACGCAATATCGTTGCTTGATGTCTTCCGGGTGGAAAGACTTTTGGTTGCAACTGTAACAGAGAATAAAGGGTTGGTCGCCCTCAATCCCCAGATAATATCTCGGTTTACCCTTCTCCATCTTCCCCTCTCCTTGCCATAGCAACAGCTTCCCTGTGCCCCTTAAGGGCCTTTTTTCGGGTGGTATATCGTGCTTGGTAGTGATGATGTTCACCTCCAAAGATCATGGTTTCAAACAGGATAGGCGGTCCGGGACGGAATCTGAAGCTGTAGTCAAGACCAAGAAAAACCGTGCTCACTTTGATTTCGGGAGTAATCTGCTCGTGGCCGATAATCCGATTGGAAGTTTCAAACCATCTGGCCCATTTAAGCAGATTCTTGTGATTAATTTTACCTTTCCCTATCCATACCTTTATTGAATAAAACTTACCGCTTTTCGTCAGAAGATAATGACCTCCGGCAGCGCATTCCTTTTTCTTTTTTAAGCGACCTCTCATATCTTTTTCCCCCATACCCAGATCACATTCTTTTCCGGGAACTCGGCACGGGAAACCAACCATGGCATGTAATAGATAGTATGGGGCTGGGAAAGAATGGTTTTCTGGCTGTGAACATTCGTGTTGCCGACATGGATATATGTTTTGCACCGTTGAAGGATTTTCTCTTCTTCCGGACCATAGATGCTGGCTTCCGCTTTACCCTCTTTGTCTTTGCCTTTGATGAACTTGCGTGTCAACCAAGAGGCGATCACCACTTGCGGCTTAAAGTGGTTGATAGCTGATAGTGCGTCCATCTTCCGGACATCGGGAGGCGGGTTGGTCGGGACTTGGCCGGTCATCTGATACAGGCCGACGATTGCAGGTGCCTGTTGAATATATGAATCCGTAGAAGGAATCCCCAAGTGATATCCCAAGTCGGCATTGCCAGCCCCTACTTCGATGGCAGACCTTCCGTCGATTTGCTTTTTGAGCCAGTCGATCAGTTCCACGGTCGGGATACAATAACGTGCGGTACGGATACACCACACTCTTAAATGGTCAGGGGGGATGGATTTGTATTCTTCTGCGGGGAGGAGTTTTATCTTGCCGTCTGGGGACAGTAATCTAGCGGATAAATCGGCAACCACTTCGTTGGGGTTGCTGATAGTGATAATGCTGGCCTTTATACTCATGCAATCGTATCCAGGAGATCTATCACCAGCTTGACTCTCGCGGGATCATTGCTGATAGATCTGAATTTATCCAGCAGGGTCTGTTCGTCTTTCGTGATCGGGCGCGGGTCGATCAGGTTGGCAATGGTATGCTCCCCACGGGCAATAAGCATCTGGATAAGCTCTTCTTTGGGCAGTTCCAGATCCGCTGCCATGATCAGGAGAGTTCTGATAGCCGGTGGCTTATGACGCAACATGACCGCTGCGTATGTTTCCGCAGTCAACTCACTCTTCACCTTCCGGACCAGCTCTCCAAGGTTGTTATACTTTGAGGCTTTAAATCGGTGCAATAATATGTCGTTTTCCTTGTTTGGCATTTTTTTTGTGTCTCCCTTTGAATTCTTGGCAGTTACTCTGTGTTATTCATATCAGACAGCAGTAAAGTTGTCAAATTAAATTATTAACATTTTAGTCCGGTAAGGACCATTAATGTCTGGGAAGATTCTGGATGGTGATCTTGATGGCGCTATAATGTGTTACGGATAAGAAAAATATTGTAACAATCCCTTGACAACGGTTTTATATGTTGTAACCTGCTCATACATGTTGATTGTGGTTAGAACAGCGTAATCAATTCTCCAGCTTTTTAATGTTTTTATAATTAAACTAGGAGGCAAAGGAATGCACGAACAGATTGCAAAGCTTTTACTTACCCATAAAGATTTACCCATTGTTTGTGGCGGTCAAAATATAGTCGGTGTTGAATTGCAGGAGTGGACACAAGAGGAGAACGAGCAGTCGGGTACGGTATTGCATCCCAGGATATACCTTTTTGCAGCCGACGAGGTTCACAATCATTAAAATTTATTTAATAATAGGGGGTAGCCCCTATTATTTTGTCCGCGAACACAGAGTCTCTGTGAAAACATCACAGACAAAGGAGGTGAAGCGATGGCTTTTGTAGAATACACCGGCAGCAGAAGCGATATCCCTGTCCAGACTCTTACAATCAGAGAGGCGATGATGAGGCATAAGGGGCTGACGCAGGCATACTTTATGCGGCGGTGTGAAGAAGGGGGACGCCTGTTACAGCTTTACAAGCATCGGAAAAAGATTCCTCGTGAGCAGGCCCGGACAGCATTGTTCGGCCAGAAGGTCGGCAAGTATTGGATCATTTCCATTAAAGAGCTGGACAGGTATTTTTGCGTCGTCTAACACAGAGTCTCTGTTGATAACAAGCAAAGTCTCTGGCAACCAGGGGGGAACATGCCAACACCACGGAAGGGATACAACCTACAGGACGGAACGATAGTCCCGAGCGTAACAACGATACTGGGCAGGTTCAAAGAGTCTGGCGGTTTGATTCGATGGGCTTACAACCAGGGGAAGGAGGGGAAAGATCTTTACGAAACCAAGACAGCGGCAGCAGACGCAGGGACCATGGCGCATGCTGCCATAGAACTCTACATCAACGATAAAGACCCGCAGGAAGCTTTTGTCGGGGCAGCAGACGACATCATATCCAAAGCCAAGGGCGCGTTCAGCGCTTACCTCACTTGGGAACGCCACACAAAACTCAAAATCATCACGCAAGAAGTCCAGCTTGTTTGCGAACTCTACAGATTTGGCGGGACTCCTGACGCCATCGGGGAGATCGACGGAGAGCTATGTCTGCTGGACTGGAAAACCA
>Ga0115026_10000048_pt1 | contig 21115 bp, 18 predicted proteins | sample Mud_0915_D1_FD_83878 | JGI IMG/M metagenome (GOLD analysis project Ga0115026, IMG submission 83878) | Wetland microbial communities from Old Woman Creek Reserve in Ohio, USA - Mud_0915_D1 | ecosystem: Environmental > Aquatic > Freshwater > Wetlands > Sediment ...
GGCTTCTCCAATCTTTCGATCCCCGATCTCTTTTCCTGCTATGTAGAGAGGTGGAGCGATGCCCTTTTCAGTATCAATGAGGTTAATCACAAGCCGGTCAAAAGGGATGAGCTTACGGACTTCTCCAGCAAAGCGCTCGTAGACTTCATCGATGTTCAGGGTCGAGCTGAGGATCCGCCCGATCTCGGCCATAATGGCATTCTCTTGGGCCAGCCTTTTCGCCTCTTCTTCACTCCTTTGAAGCGCCTCCTCTGCCTGTTTGCGCTCCTGCATCTGAGCGTTGAGTTGTTCGTAAGCTTGCCGATAGCGATTTTCGGATTCTTTAAGGTTGCGCTGATGGCTGAGCAATCGCTGCTGGGCGTAGTGGAACCCATGGTGCAAGGAGAGCGAGAGCATGCTTACTACAAAAAATGAAATCAAAAATCGATATTTCAATTCCTGAAGATCAAATAGCGTGATTCTCTGTAGATCAAAATCAAGTATGAAGAATGCCAAAATGCCGTAGAAGACAAACACCCAGATCATGCCCTCGGTTGAACCGACGGCAAAGAAGACCAGGATGGGGTAGATATAGCACCATTCGATTTGGCTAAAACTCGAATGAAAACCTACCTCGTAGAGAACAGCAATACCAATCACTGCAATAAACAGCCTAAAAAGAATGGAATAGATCTTGTATTCGAATTCTTCGTCGGTTTTTCTTCTGGTCATAAAGCCAAGAAGGACTGCTATCAGAAGATCCAAACTGCTCAGGAATGTCACGACATGATTGCCTTTTATGAGATTGTACAGGACCAACGCGCATAAAACGGGGATTCCAATACAGACAGCCATTATCTCCACGCTCCGCTTCCGGTGTCTCATCAATTCAAATTGATCCAGATCGGTAAAGCTCGGATTTATCATACGGGTGCTTTCAGCACTTGAAGATGTCTGTAGATTAGGATCGGTTGTCAAATCATCTCCTGTATTTTGACCGGCCTTATTTCACTGGCCATTTCATTAATGATATCTATTGCTTCGGAAATCAGGCGATCCCAAGGGGACCCAGGGCTTCCTATCCTCCGATCGTTCAGAGTTTGGTTTTGTCGTCGAATAAGCATATAAAATTTTTCTAGTATTAAGAATGAGCAAATCTAATGCCGAAATCCAAAAAATGACCCAACCTGCTCGATTTTACAAGGTTTTTTGAAATATGAGAATACTTGATACGGACGGGGAGGTGCCCTTTTTTGTCTCTAGAGGTTAGTTACTTCTAGTAGATAAGGGGACATGCGGTCAAAGGCACCTTGGGAATTTGGAATGTGGGAGGCTATTCAACGAGAATGAGAAGGGAGCTAATAGATCGTCAACTCCTTGGTTCCCTTTTGGAAGCCAAAGTTTTTGACCACTCCCTCCTTATCAAAGAGGATGACCAGGCCATCCATTTTCTGCTGTTCCCGCGTGTACTGAAATATGAGGAAGTTAGTGAAATAGGGTTCTTCAATGGTCAGTACAGAAGAGTTCTTTTGAAGATAGGTATAGACAAAGACGTCTCCGTCAAACTGCTTTTGAATCCGAAGCGGGGGTCCAAAGATCTCAAGAATTTCACCCATGGTGGTGGAACCGATCTTGATCTTTTCATTGGGATCGTATCTGATCTCGGATCCCTTATAGATCCGTCCGATGGTGCAACCACACGTCAAGGTCATCAGAAGCGAGATGAGGACAAGTGTTTTATTACAATTCATCAGTCCCTTTACGGAAACCATAGTATTTTACCTTTTCATCCTCATCGAAAAAGATCACCAGGTGATCTGACTTCACGTCCCATTCAAGGAAATTGAATAATATTGTAATAATGAATCGAGCATTGCCTCGCATGTACTGGTAGGAAACAATGTTGGCAAATGGATAGTTGGTAAGGGGCTCCTCACTCAACAGATCCATCTGGCGAAGGACTTCATTGAAAATAGCGGGACTGAGATAATTCTGAGGAGGTCCGAACCAGGCAACGATCTCCGCCCTTGTCGTCACCCCTGGTACAATCTCTTTAATTTTTTCTTCACGAATTTTTGGACCGTCGTAATAGCGGCCAATCCAGCAGCTTGCGAGCAGGAAGGCTAGAGACAGTATTCCAATTATTTTAAAAGAAAACCCGAAAAATCTCTTCATGGTCTCACCTCTTACGGAATGGAAAACTGATGAATTACTATCACACATCTTTTTGAATAATGTCAATTGAGGTAAAGATCAGATGGACATGACAGGGGCGATCATCTAAAAGTAATACGCGGGGAAAGGAAATGACCTGTCCGACGAGAAGGGATTAGAATATGGGAGATAATTCGCGAGGGGCTATCTATCTCTTTCCCGCTCCATATTTTTTCGCTGCTTCCTTGAACCCTGGAAGGGCTGCTTCAATCACCCTTTTGTCCACCGCATAGGCAATTCTGAAATAACCCGGTTTTCCAAAACCTCTCCCTGGAACGGTCAAGATTCTTTTTGATTGAAGTTCTTTGACGAAGGCCACATCATCTTCCCCGAGAGATTTTGGAAAGAGGTAGAAAGCCCCGTGAGGTTTCACTACGTCGTAGCCGAATGAGACCAAGGAATTGTAAAAAAGGTCCCGTTTCTCTTCGTATTCTCTGACGTTAACCGAATTCCTTTGGAGGGGAGCGACCAATCTCTGCATCAATGCAGGGGCATTGACAAAACCGAGAACTCGGAGAGCAAAGACGATGGCGGAAATCAATTCGTCAACCTCCTCGCAAAGGGGGCTGACAGCAATATAGCCGATCCTCTCTCCTGCGAGAGAGAGGTCTTTGGAGTGGGAGGTCACACGAATCGTGTGGGGATAGTGAAGAAAAGCAATCGGAAGCCGAATCTGATCGAAGACGATTCGCCTGTAGGCCTCGTCCGTAATGAGGTATAATGTTTTTCCAAGCTCCTGACTTTTCCTCTTTAACAACTCCCCCAATTTCTCGAGAGATCCTTGGTCATAAACAACGCCCGTTGGGTTATTCGGCGAGTTGATCAGGATGGCTTTGGTGTTAGCTCCGATCGCCTTTTCAATCTCCGACAGGTCAAGGGAGAAGTCCTCACGGGTGTCGATCAATCGCATTTGGCCTCCGGCATTTTCGATATAAAATTTGAATTCCATAAAGTATGGGGAAGGGACGATGACCTCCTCTCCCTCATCTAAGATTGCCTTTAAGACAATATTCAGCCCGCCGGCAGCACCCACGGTCATGACCACATGCTTTTCGTCAAAGGGGAGTCCGGATTCCTCTTTCAGATACTCGGCGATCGCTGTTCTCGTCTCACTGTATCCGCTGTTCTGCATATAACGATGCATTCCCGGGATCGGGTGATCGGCAAGAGCTTTCAGGGCTTTCTTCAGGGATTCGGGAGGTTCGAGATTAGGATTCCCCAGGGAGAAATCAAAGACGTTTTCTTCCCCATAAGATTTTTTCATCGCCTCCCCTTCTTCGAACATCTTCCTGACCCAGGAGGCTCCGTTCAATGAATTCTTCACCTTCTTTGAAATTGCCATGGATGAAATCTCCTTTCTGAAACTCTTCGCTTCCTCCGACGAAAAATAAAAAAGCCATAAGGCTGCGGCCCTATGGCTCTCGAAAAGAAAAAGCCATGGGTCCGACTGGTCACCCATGGCTTCCATCCCGCCATCGGAAATGGATTTACGGGTGACTCTTGCAAAAATAAAAGTAAAAGTAAAAGAAGCAAAAGTTAAACATTTTCATATCCTTCGACCACCATTATAAAACATAAGAAGGTACGTTTGTCAAGGAGAATTTGACCCTTTATGACAAGGTGGTAGCCTGCGCTCGGACTCAGCCCCTGGACGCGGCAAAAAGGGCAGGGGCTGAGTTATTTCAGGCATTGATACTGGGGCGGTCAAAACTAGTCCAAGGGTTGACTTTTCCCGAAAATCTCTTTAATATTGCCAAGATATATTTTTGTTCGAGTAGAGAGAAAAGAGATGGCTGGAGAGAAACGGATTGCCCGAACCAGGAATATTGGATTTATGGCCCATATCGACGCGGGAAAAACCACGGTCACTGAAAGGGTCCTTTTTTACGCTAAGAAAACCCACCGCATGGGAGAAGTGGACGACGGGACGGCTACCATGGATTGGATGCCACAGGAGCAACAGAGGGGAATTACCATCACCTCTGCCGTCACGACGGTCGAATGGAAGAGGAGCACCATTCATATTATTGACACTCCAGGACATGTCGATTTCACGATCGAAGTAGAGCGTTCGTTACGTGTGCTGGATGGGACTATTGCAATCTTCAGTGCGGTTGAAGGAGTGGAACCCCAATCCGAGACCGTATGGCACCAGGCGGATAAATATCGGGTTCCGAAGATGGCCTTCGTCAACAAGATGGATCGAATTGGATCGGATTTCTACGGGACGGTGAAGATGATGGCTGAGCGTCTCGGAGCTCATCCCCTGATCATACAAATCCCCATCGGGACAGAAGACCGGTTTATCGGAGTCGTTGACCTTATCCGGTCAAAAGGAATCGTCTGGGATGAACACAGCCTGGGGGTCGAATTCAGAGAGATTTCTATTCCCAAGGAAATGGAGAATGAAGCCGCCCTCTATCGGGCCAGGCTGATCGAATCCATCGCGGAGCTGGACGAGCCTCTGACGGAAAAGTATCTCAATGGAGAACAGATTTCAGAATCCGAATTGAAGGAAGCCCTTAGAAAAGCCACTATTTCGATGAGGGCCGTGCCGGTCCTCTGCGGCGCCGCATTGAGAAATCAGGGGATTCAGCTCCTGATGGATGCCGTTGCGGATTATCTTCCCTCTCCCCTCGATATCCCACCGGTAGAAGGGACGAACCCTGTGACCGGGGGGCGGGAGGTCAGAATGGCTCAGGATGAGGAGTCTTTTGCCGCCTTGGCCTTCAAAGTGATGATGGATGAGGGCAGAAAACTGGTCTATGTCCGCATTTACTCCGGTGTGCTCAAAGTGGGAGCGGAGGTCTATAATCCGCGTTTGAAGAAGGGTGAGAAGATCTCAAGAATCTTTCAAATGCATGCCCACCAACGCGCTCGCGTGGAAGAAGCAAAGGCAGGAGAGATCGTAGCGGTGATGGGATTAAAGGAAACGACCACAGGAGACACTCTGTGCGACCGAAATCGCCCGATTCTCCTCGAACCGATCGATTTCTATAAACCTGTCATGTCCATTGCGGTGGAGCCTAAGACCAGCAAGGATCAAGAGAAACTGACCGAATCTCTCGAGAAGCTGAGTGAAGAAGACCCTACTTTCCATGTCAAGCTGGACGAAGATACCGGTCAGACGATCCTCTCCGGAATGGGGGAGCTCCATCTGGATGTGTTGGTCAATCGCCTTCTGACGGAATATCACTTAGAAGTGAATGTGGGAAGACCTCAGGTTGTGTATCGTGAGACGATCGAAAAAGAGGTGGAGGCCACGGCCAAATTTATGAAAGAAATGGACGAGGTGAAGCATTTCGGAGAGGTCTTCTTGCGAATTTCACCCAACGGGCGAGGAAAGGGAGTTGAGTTTCATTCGGAAGTGCCGGAAGGAACGCTGCCCGCCGAAGCGCTTTTGTCAATTGAGGAAGGGGTTCGAGAGTCTTCGACAGTGGGTGTGATTTTGGGTTATCCCATGACCGATCTGCGTATCACATTATTAAAAGCCAATACCGATCCCGTCCATCTCTCTCCGCTTGCACTCAAGGTTGCCTCCTCCAATGCGGTGCGAGAAGGTTGTCGTAAGGCCCAACCTGTTTTGATGGAACCGATGATGGAGGTTAACATTATCGTCCCTGAGGAGTTTATGGGCGAAGTGGTGGGGGATTTGAAGGCGAGAAAGAGTTCTGTCGAGGGGATCACCCCAAGAGGAAAGATCACAATGATCGACGCCATCTCCCCTCTCACCCGGATGTTTGGTTATTCGACCGATTTGCGATCTCTCACCCAGGGAAGGGGAACCTTCTCCATGCAATTTTCCCGTTATGACAAAGTGATTTCGTGAAAAAGGGACGGATGAAGAGGGGGCGAGGGCCGTTGGCCCCTTAGGGATCAATCATGGATGAAGAGATCCTCCAACTCCTTAGAGATCATTCCTCGGAGTTTCTTTCAGGGGAAGAAATCAGTCTTCGTTTGAAGGTAAGCCGGACGGCCGTATGGAAGAGAATCGGAAGGCTCAGGGCGCTTGGCTATGAGATTGAGGCTTCGACCCGTTCGGGGTATCGTTTGGTGGGATCGCCCGACCTTCTTACGCCGTCGGAAATCAAACCCATTCTGAAGACAAGATGGCTTGGAAAAACAATTCATCATTTCGGTACTCTTGATTCAACGAACGCTCAAGCTTATCGGTTGGCGCTCGATGGTGCGGAGGAAGGAGAGGTGGTTATCTCGGAATCGCAAGAGAAAGGAAAGGGGAGGTTGGGAAGACAATGGTTTTCTCCCTCTTTTTTGAATCTTTATCTTTCTGTCATCCTCCGGCCCAAAATTCCTCCTCATCAGGCTTCTCTCATCACATTGATGGCGGCCGTCGCTACCGCAGACGCCATCCGGCATTTTTCTGGACTCGTTCCGTTGATCAAGTGGCCCAACGACATTCTTCTCCGGGATCGAAAAGTCGCCGGACTCCTGAATGAGATCCACTCGGAAATCGACCGTATCCATTTTGTAATTTTGGGAATTGGCGTGAACCTCAATACGGATAAGAGCATGTTTTCAAAAAAGATTCGGGCTGCGGCCACCTCGCTCATGATAGAAATGAGGCAGACGATTTCGAGAAAAGTCTTTCTCCAAGTTTTATTACAGGAACTGGAAAGGTGGTATTCGATCTTTATCAATGAAGGCAGCGCCGTTATTCTAAAGGCGTGGAGGAGCCGGGCTCACATCAAGGGGAGACGAGTCAACGTCACTTCCTTTAGGGAGCGACTCGTCGGCGTGGCGATTGATGTGGATTCAGATGGAGCCTTGATTTTGGAAACAGAGCATGGGAAACGAAGAAGAGTGGTGGCAGGAGATGTGGAGTATGGAGGAAGGTAGAAAGCGGAACGTGGAGGGTGGAGATTAGAAACTGGCAATGGAGCATAGAAAGTAGTTTTTAATTTATCGACTATCCACTTTCCACCGGCCACAATCTAAAAGGGAGGCCTTATGCTGCTGGTTCTTGATGTGGGAAACACGAATACGGTTTTGGGAGTCTATGATGGAGAGGTCTTGGTAGACCATTGGCGGATCGCCACGGAAAAGGGGAGGACGGCGGATGAATGGGGGATCCTGTTTCGGGATCTGTTCCAGTTCGATCAGATCCATATCGAAGATTTTGAAGGGTTGATCATCTCCTCCGTGGTCCCTCCTGTCTTGGATATGTTGCAGGGAATGGCGGAAAAATATTTTCATGTCAAGCCGCTCATCGTCGGGCCGGATCTCGATACGGGAATCGTGGTCGCCTACGAAAACGCCGCTGAAGTAGGAGCGGACAGAATCGTCAATGCCGTTGCTGCCTATGACCGATATAAGAAGAGCTTAATCGTGGTGGACTTTGGGACAGCCACCACTTTCGATTATGTCTCTTCCAGGGGCGAATACAGAGGGGGGGCGATTGCTCCAGGAATCGGGATCTCGGCAGAAGCGTTGTTCCAGAGGACTTCCAAACTGCCCCGGGTGGAAATCGTGAAACCGAAACAGGTGGTCGGGAAGAATACGGTTCACAGTATGCAGTCGGGTATCTTTTTCGGGTACGTCGGTTTGGTTGATGAAATCGTAAAAAGAATGAAGAAAGAGGTGAAGTCGAACCCCAAGGTGATTGCGACAGGCGGACTGGCAAGCCTCATTGCCGCGGAGTCAGAAACCATCGAAGAGGTGAATGAATTTCTGACCCTCGAGGGGCTAAGGATCATCTATGAGAGGAACCAGAGGAAAAGGAAGAGAAGGTAGACAACCGGAACTTATTCCATTGACAGGATTATTTCCTCCGTCTTAATAAGACGATATATCCATTTACTGTTGGGAGGAAGGATGACGGTGCATCAGGGGTTTTCTGAAGAAGTGAGAATAGACGGGATGATCCTCTCCCGGCTCATGCCCGGAGAGGATCTCTTCAAGAGTTTGAGGAAAACGGCTCAGGATCATGGGATAGAAAGGGGGGTCATCCTTTCAGCCATCGGAAGCCTAAAGCATGTGGTCTTTAGAAATGTCAAGCGGAATACCGCTTTGCCGGTAAGCCCCGAAAGTACCCAAGAGATGGAAGAAGCAGGTCCCTTCGAGCTCCTTTCTTTAGAAGGAAACCTATTCCCATCGGAAGGTGAGGGAGAGCCAATCATTCACTTGCATGTGATGCTGGGCTCCCCTTCGGGGGATGTCATGGGGGGACATCTTTTCAAAGCCATCATATTCAGTACGACAGAGATCGTCGTCGGAAAGATAGCCGGATCTTCAGTCTGTAAAGCCAAAAGCGATGTGACCGGTTTGATGGAACTTCTGAAGAGGTAATAGGGAAAGATTAACCCTTCAACCGGAGCAGGTGCCGTTTTAGTTCCTCTTCAATATTTTTGTCCGGTCTTCTTAAAGGAGATCGTGGATTTCCACCGAAGTAACCCGCCAGATCCATGGCCATTTTCAAACCGCCGATACCGTGCTTTGCCGTGACGGCGTTAGCCAGCGGAGTCAATCGGCCCTGGGAGGCCCTCGCTTGATCAAACTTTTTCTCCTCAAACAGAGTCTGGATGCGGACACATTCCTGAGGCACCACATTTGCGACGGCCAGGATTCCGCCCACTGCCCCCACGCATAGGGCGGGGAAAAATACGGGTGCGGAACCTACGAAGACGGCAAATCCCTTTTGAGACAGACGAATGATTTCACTCAATTGACCGATGTTTCCGGAACTGTCCTTGACGCCGATGATGTTGGGATGCTCAGAGAGCTTGGCCACCCATTCCGGCTCCAAATTGATTCCAGTAAATTGGGGGACGTTGTAGATCAAAATTCCGATTTGGGAAGATTCTGCCACAGCCACAAAATGGTCGTATAAAACCTGGGGTTTCATCGACCCTTTAAAGTAAGAAGGAGTTACCACGAGGGCGCAATCTGCACCTCTCTTCGCTACCTGATTGGTAAATCGGATGGTCTCCTCCGTTGATTCCATTCCCGTTCCAACAAGCATGATCTTCGATGCGGGGATGGATTCCCTTGAGATTTCGACTGTTTTTATTTTTTCTTTCTCATTCAAATAGACCGCTTCCCCATTGGATCCCAAGACGAGGTAGCCGGAAAGACCTGTCTTGTTCCATTTCTGGAAATTACCCTTGAGTTTACTGGGAGCCAATTTCCCATCCTGGAAAGGTGTGGCAATGGGTGGCATAACACCGCTAAGCTTCATCGTACGCTCCTTCTCTATCTTTTTGGATTTTGAAGTACATTCATCAAGATTTCACGTTTCCAAAATAACATGGCACCCGAGGTGCGGTCAAATGATTCACCGGCATTTGTAAACAGCCTGTTTCAGGAGGAATCTTCATCTGGTTTCGTTTGACAAATGCGACGATGAATGAGTAGAATCCCTACAAGGTGAAGCTCTCCGGCAACCCCGTCACAGGGAGGGCCGGCACGGAGAGGCTTCTCCAGTAAGGAGGAGAATCATGCTGGACAGCTTTTATCGAGATCCCTTGAAAGCCGCGGAACAGGGGGAAAAGGTGGACAAAACGGCACAGGAAGCAATCCAGCAGGTGGTGATGGCGAATAGGATCCTGAGCAATGAGGGCATCCTCGATGCCCTCGGGCATGTGAGCGTGAGGAATCCTGTGAACGCTGACACCTTTTTTCAGGCGCGCTCCATTTCACCTTTCGAAGTCACTTCCGAGGATATCCTGGAGATCGACTTAGACGGGGAAGTCGTTACTCAGACGACGATGAAACCTTATGGAGAACGCATTATTCATGGGGCGATTCTCAAGGCCCGTCCGGAAATGAATGCGGTCTTTCACGGCCATTTCGCTGCGGTCATCCCGTTTTCGGTCACAAACACCCCGATCCGTCCAGTCACGCATGTGGGAAGTTTCCTCTATCAGGGAGTCCCGATTTACGATGATTACGAACCGGATGGAGGCATGCTGATCAGAACAAAGCAGGAGGGAGAGCGAATCGCCCGGCACCTCGGCCAGCACAGGGTTCATCTGCTCCGCGGGCACGGATGTAACATTGTCGCCGAGAACCTTCCGAGGCTCGTTGCTTCTGCCATCTACCTGAGAGATAATGCGACCATTCAATGGCAGACTCTCCTGAGCAGCAAGGAAACGAAGTACCTCTCGCCCAGAGAAGCGAAGGCGGCCATGGAAATAGCCCTCTTTGGTGCCATTCCGATCGACCGGATGTGGAGGTACTGGGTTGCTAGGGTGAGGAGGAACATGCCCGATATGAAAGATTGGAAATAAGCCGCGTAGGACGATGCGGGAATCCTTCCCCACAGAGCCTGGAACGTACCGTGAGCCCTTATCAGTCGAATTCAGTATGGACCCCTTCCTGTTTTCGTGTTGACACGTATTCCTGTGTTATGTATATTCCATCCATTCTGCCGCCCAAGAGTGAATTCTTATTATCATTCGGAACATTGAGCTAAAATGAACCCTTTGTCTCCTTCCGAAATAATCGACCTATTCGGGTACTGCCTGGTCGGAATGTGTTGCCAGGAAATAAACCATTAAGGAGGTAAGAATATGAAACGGTGGATCCCTGTCATATCCGTGCTCGGTGTCCTCACGCTGTCCGCACCCACTCCCCTGTATGCGGCCCCGTTTTATGAGGGCAAGGTGGTGCGTGTGACCGTCGGTTTTTCCGCCGGAGGAGGCTTCGACCTGTGGGCGCGCCTCATCGCACGCCACTTAGGAAAGAATATTCCCGGCCATCCAACGGTCATCGTGGAGAACATTACCGGGGCGGGCGGACTCATCCAAACGAACAATCTCTTCAAGGCAACCAAGCCGGACGGACTGACCATCGGCCACATCAACGGTGGACTCATCCTGAGCCAGGTGTTGGGCCAGCCGGGATATGATTTCGACAGCCAGAAGTTCATCTATATTGGTGCTGCGAATAAGGAGAATACCGTTTTCGTGTTCGGCAAAAAGAGCGGGGTGACCTCGGTCGACAAGTGGCAGACCTCACCGGTGCCGGTCAAGGTCGGTGGCCTGGTTACTGGGAATTTCATTGATAACTGCGACAGGGTAATGAAGGCCGTGCTCGGATTTCCCACGCAGATCATCACCGGCTACAAAGGAACGGCAGATATCCTCATTGCGACGGAAAGCGGAGAATTGGCCGGTGGTGCGGCATCATGGGACGGGGTTAAGACCAACCGGAAGAGGGCCATCGAGACTGGCGATATGTTTGTCGTCCTACAGTGTGTGCCCAAACCCCTCAAGGAGATTCCGAATGTTCCTAAGGTAATCGACTTTGCAAAGACCCAGGACCAGAAAAAGTTTGTCCAAATCCTAATCCATGACGCAAACGACTACTCGAGACCCTTTGCCGTCCCTCCGGGAACGCCGAAGGATCGTGTTGAAATCTTGCGCAATGCCTTCCAGCAGACGATGAAGGATAAGGAGTTCCTGGCTGAAATAGACAAAATGAAGCTGACCCTTGAGCCGACCACCGGCGAAGATCTGGCGACCGCGGTTGCAGGCTCCTCGAAGCTGGATCAGGACACACTGGGCAAACTCAGAGACATCCTCTTCAAATAGGACCAAAGCGATAGGCCACCGGCAAAAACCAGCCCGCATGGAAGGCAGATGATGTTGGAGACGGCGCAGTCTTTTCTTCTCGGTTTGACGCAGATCTTTACGGTGACGACCTTTGGGCTCATGCTCTTTGGTATTGCGATCGGCTTTGCAGTGGGGATCCTGCCCGGGCTGGGAGGGCCGACGGCCATGGCACTGATGCTTCCCTTCGTCGTGAAGATGACTCCGGTCGAAGCCTTCGCGTTCCTGCTCGGTATGGCCTGCGTTGTGAACACAACCGGAGACATCACCTCCGTGCTGTTCGGGATTCCGGGGGAGCCGACGACTGCGGCGACCATTGTGGACGGCCATCCGATGGCCAAAAAAGGCGAGGCTGGCCGAGCCCTCGGCGCAGTCCTCACCGCCGCCCTGATCGGTTCGATCTTCGGCGCCTTGATGCTTGCAGTGATTGTCCCTATCGTGCGGCCCCTGGTGCTCTCTTTCGGCTCGCCGGAGTTCTTCATGCTCGCTCTCCTCGGTATTACGTTCGTGGCTTCGTTGAGCGGTGCCGATCCAATCAAGGGCCTCATTGCAGGAGGGTTGGGCCTTTTTGTGGCTACGGTAGGCCTCGACCCTGTCTCAGGCATTCAGCGCTTCACCTTCGGCCAGACGTTTCTGTGGGACGGCATCGGGTTGGTACCCATCACCATAGGTTTTTTTGCGATCCCGGAAATCATCGATCTTGCGGTGACAGGTTCGAGCATCGCCGGCGGACGAACGGGAACGCTGGGCGGGGTCCGGGAGGGGATCCGCGATGCCTTCCGTCACCTCTGGCTCGTCCTACGCTGCGCGGCGATCGGCACTTTCTGCGCGATCATCCCCGGGATGGGAGGGGCGACGACCCAGTGGCTTTCTTACGCCCACGCCGTCCAGAGTTCTCCCGATAAAGAGCGCTTCGGCAAAGGGGCGATCGAGGGCGTCCTGGGGCCCGGAGCGTCCAACAACTCGACACTCGGTGGCAGTCTGATTACAACCATTTCTTTCGGGATCCCTGCAAGTGTCTTTATGGCGATTCTCATCGGCGCCTTTATCATGCATGGAGTTGTTCCCGGCCCGGACATGCTTCGGCCGGAATCGCAGGGAGGACACCTCGGTCTCACTTACTCCTTCGTCTGGATCGTGGTGATCTCGAACATCATCACGGTGGGAATCATTTTTCTCCTTCTGAAGCAAATCATCAAGGTGACGACCATACGCGGCAGCCTCCTGATCCCCTTCATTCTCATTCTCATCTACCTGGGTGCCTTCGCCGAGAAGAATGCCTTTCCCGACCTTATCCTTGTCCTGGTCTTCGGTGGATTGGGCTGGGTACTGGAGAAGCTCAAATGGCCTCGACCCCCCTTGATCCTCGGCCTCGTGCTCGGAGGATTGGCTGAAAGCAGACTCTTTCTTTCCGTAGGCAACTACGGGTTGAGTTGGATCTGGCGTCCCATGGTCCTTGTCCTCATCGCCGTCACCCTGTTTGGTGTCCTTTACTCTGTTTTAAAGGGGAGGAGGGAGAAGAGGAAGCATCGAATGACGAAAGCCGTTGATGGTGGTTCAGAGAATAAGGCGAGGACAAAAGCGATGATGAATAAGTGGCCAGCGGTTTTTGCCCTTTGCCTTGTGATCGTCCTTACCCTTGCGCTCTGGCAGAGCAGAAACTTTAACGTCCGCGCCGGACTCTTCCCGTGGGCGATTGGATTCCCGCTCCTTGGACTTTCGATCCTGCAGTTGATGCGCGAATTCAGAGGCAAAACCGGTGGTAGACCGCGAGGACAGCATGTCAAAGACGAAGGTCAGGGACTACCCTCGGATGTCGTGAACCGCCGGACGAGAGACATGTTTGGCTGGATACTGATCTACTTCCTGGCCATTTGGTTCCTTGGCTTCCCCATAGGAGGAACTTTGTGCTGCTTCATCCAGCTTAAATTTGGATCGAAGGAGAAGTGGCTGATCACTCTGATCCTGACCGCGGGTCTCTGGGCATTCGTCTACCTGTTGTTTGACCGCGTGCTCCATGTGCCGTTCCCCACGGGATATCTCTTCGAAGTAACTGGCTTGGCGGAGTGAGGGGGACTGGATTTGGGTTAATGGGTTAATGAGGAAATAAGTTAATAAGGCTTTTTAGTAACCCATTGACTTGTTCACTTATTAACTTTTTTGCGAAAGCATGGGAGGGGTCAAAAATGTCGAAACTTAAGCTGACGATCGCTTGCTGGAACTACGACCGGACCCGAGGCCTCGCCGATGGCTCAGTTCAGCCGGATGGCATTGAACTGACCTATTTGAACCTGCCGGTCGAGGAAACGTTCTTTCGGATGTTGCGCTATCGAGAGTTTGAAGTAGCGGAGATGTCCTTATCCTCATATGCGGTCTCATTGTTCCAGGATGATCCGCCTTTTGTGGCGATCCCGGTTTTCCCGTCGCGGTCATTTCGCCACAACGCAATCTTTGTCTCGACGAAAAATGGCGTGCGCGAGCCGAAGGATCTGATTGGAAAGCGGGTGGGTAATCCGGAGTATCAGTTGACGGCACAGGTGTGGATCCGGGGGATCCTCTCCGAGGAATACGGTGTTCCATCCGCCTCTGTCGAGTACTGGACCGGAGGAGAAGAAGAGCCGGGCCGCGAAGAGAAGATTGCCCTTGCATTACCGCCGGAGTTCAAGGTTCGGCGGATCGGACCCAACCAGACGCTATCACGGATGCTCGCGGATGGGGAGCTTGACGCACTTTACGCCCCCCGGGTTCCATCAACCTTTACTTCGAGACCGAAGGACGTGCGTCGGCTCTTCGAAAATTATGCGGAGGTCGAGCACGCTTACTATTCGAAAACCAAGATCTTTCCTATCATGCATGCGGTCGTCATTCGCCGCGATATCTACCGTACCCATCCATGGGTGGCGCAGTCACTATACAAAGCTTTGCTCGAATCACAACGCCTCGTGTACGAAGACTTCCAGGAGACGGCGGCGCTCAAGACCATGCTGCCGTGGCTTTCAGCACACGTTGAGGAGTTGCGGAAAACGATGGGGCGCGACTGGTGGCCTTATGGCTTCGAGCCCAACCGGTATGTGATCCAGACCTTTCTACGCTACCACCATGAGCAAGGGCTCTCAAAGCGGAAGCTTCAGCCCGAGGAGCTGTTCGCGCCCGAAACGCTTGAAGCCTACAAGATCTGAGGGCTCCTTGCATAGGGGCGATTCATAAGTCGCCCCTACAAGTGACGCGATGCTGTCCGCCCTGCTCCCGTGGTTCGGCCGAAATCATCACGGAAAACCTGCCGAAAATGAGGGCAAAGATGCTTTGATTTCCACTGCTTTCATACTTGACATTGATATCTGGGTTTGTTAAGAACACAATATTTAAAGCATTTTGCAAATACAAGCGAAGAGAGAAAAGGAGAGATTCTTATGGAAGATCCAAAAGAAAGACTGACGACAAGCATTTCGACTGCCGAACTTGAACGGAGATGGAAAGCTGTTCGTAAGATGATGCGGAAGAATAAGATCGATTATCTGGTCATGAGGCAGGACGAGGAATTCTTGGGCGGTTATGTGAAGTGGTTTAGCGATTTTTCTGCCCGTCACAGCTATCCGTTTACGATCATCTTTCCTGTAGATGATGAGATGACCTTTATCACCTGCGGAGGGTTTCCTCCAGCCGAACCAGGGTTCCCTCCCCAGTGGGCAGTGCGTGGCGTGAAGAAGAGATTGGGAGCTCCCTACTTTGAGTCGGTTCACTATACCAGCACTTATGACGCGGAATTAGCCGTTGGGGTGTTGAAGGAGAAGAAACAGGCAACGATCGGATGGGTGGGAAAGTCTTATATTCCTGTTACTTTCTACGAGTATCTACGAAAGCATTTGGCCGGGCGGAAATTTGTGGATGCCACGGAATGGATCGATCAGATCAAGGTCATTAAGAGCCCAGAGGAGATAGAGCTCATCAAAGGGACCGCAGCGCTTCAGGATGTGGCCATGGAGCACGTGCGAAAGTCGATCCGTCCAGGCCGGAGAACGTTTGAGATGTTGGCGGAAGCCCAGTACTCCTGCGTGATGCAGGGGAGTGAACGTCAGTTGATCTTAGTCAACTCCGGCCCTCCCGGGATGCCCGTCCCGTTTGTTTTCCGTCGTTTTCAAAACAGGATGATCAGAGAGGGAGATCAGTTTTCAATCCTGCTCGAAGTGAATGGGCCTGGAGGTTTTTATACAGAATTGGGTCGTATTTTTTCGCTCGGGAACCCTCCACAAGCGTTGCAGGATGCGTATGGACTCGCTCGCGAAGCTCAAGCATTAACCCTTAAGTTATTGAAACCTGGGGCGAAGCCAAAAGATATCTCGGATGCCAATAGTGATTTTTTGAAGAAAAGGGGGTATTTTCCCGAGACGCGACTTTATGCGCACGGCCAGGGGTATGATCTGGTAGAGAGACCCCTGATTCGGCATGACGAGCCAATGAAGATTCAAGCGGGGATGAATCTGACCATTCATCCGGGAGCAACCAACTCAACGGTTTGGGCCACGGTTTGTGACAACTACCTGGTCACAGAGACAGGGGTCAGCCCGTGTCTCCACAAGACCCCGAAAGAAATCATCGTTGTCTAGCATTATGGGAGGAAATCGAAGATGAACTTGCTGATACTGGAGCACAGAGCTGAGAAATACAAGGAGGCGTTAAGCCCCAAGTTTCCCGGGGTGGTCATTCACGCAGCCGCCGAGGAAGTGGAGGTTGGGAAATTTATCGAGGAGACGGATATTTTATTGACCATAAGGATTTCGGATGATCTCATCAAGAAGGCCTCAAAACTCAAGTGGATTCATGCCCTCACGACGGGAGTCGACTATATCGTCAATCTCCCTTCGCTGAGGAAAGAGGTTATCCTCACCTCTACCCGGGGTATTCATGGCCCGCAGGTTTCGGAAATGGCCTTCCTTTTCATGCTTGCCTTAAACAGGAATCTTCCCCAGGTGACTCGCAACCAGGATAAGGGCGTATGGGAGCGATGGCCCGGAAAACTCCTTTGGAAGAAGAAGGTAGGAATCCTTGGGGTTGGGGTGATCGGAGAGGAGATTGCGCGGAAGTGTAAGGCTTTTGGGATGGAAGTTTTAGGAGTTGACATCATCAGGAGAAAGCTTGACTGCGTGGACGCCTTCTACGGACCCGAGGATATGGTCAAGGTGGCAAAAGAGGTAGACTATCTGGTGATCGTGGCTCCCAACACGCCTGAGACGGAAAAGATCGTAGATTCGAAAGTCCTTTCAGCCATGAAGCCGACCGCCTTTTTGCTCAACCTTGGAAGAGGGGAGCTTGTGGACGAGGAAGCATTGATTCGTGTCTTGAAGTCAGGGAAGATCGCCGGTGCGGGCCTGGACACGTATTGGCAGGAGCCGCTGCCCAAAGAGCATCCGTTCTGGGGAATGAAGAATGTAATCGTCAGCCCCCACATGGCGGGAATGAGCGATATTTATGTGGAACAGGCTCTGACGATTTTTGAAGAGAACCTTCGCCGGTTCATCAAAGGAGAAAAAGAAAACTTACTTAATATTATCAAGTGGTAAGGGAAGGAAGAGAAGGGGTGGTTGAGGAGAAGATTAAGGACGCGACAAAGATTCTGAATCTCCTAAGATCCATGTCGGATTATAGACCGCATTTTGAGATCATCGGAAATTACCGTCTGATTGATGATGGCGTCCGGCCCGAGGCCACGATTATGCTCCGGGCTAACGGAAAGGAGATGCACGAGGCGGAAACAGGGGTGGGGCCGGTTGATGCTCTTGCCAAGGTGTTGAAGAAATCGTTGAAATCGATTTTCCCCGAGATCGATCAGGTGAAATTGGTCGACTTCAGCTCCAGAATCTTCGACCCGGGGGCTGGAACCGCAGCAGGGGTGGAGGTTGAGATTCTGTTTAGCAATAGTCAGGATGCTTGGAGAGTGAAGGCCTTTTCCGAGAATATTAATCGGGCCTCTTTTCTGGCGTTGGTGGATGGGTTTGAATACGGGATCTATATTTCAAGGTCCCCCACCCCAACCCTCCCCCTCGAGGGGGGAGGGGAAGGGAGGGGGTGACGGAGGTTATCATGGATCGCAAGAGACTGGAAGAAACCCTTCTGCAAAAGTCAAAAGGGGGAAAACTTCCCTGTGCCCTGTGCTTCAAGGTTGCTGAAGAATTTGGAATTTCGAATAAGGAGATGGGGAAGATCCTGAATGAGATGAAGGTTAAAATTAGCCAGTGTCAACTGGGCTGTTTTGAATAATTTTCCGCTTGACATCGAGAATCATTTGAATATAATAATCGGGACCTTAAATGAATAATTCACTTAAAATAAAAGGAGGTGAGGGAATCATTACAGAAAAGAGTAGGGTGGGGGGAATTCATTAAATATCTCATAGGTGATTCTGTCGCCACAAGGAGGTAACATTATGAATTCAGTTGTGGTCATCATCATTGGATTTCTCGTTTTTTTCATTGGTTATCGTTACTATGCGAAGTACGTTGATACGAAGATTGTTAAGTCTGACCCGAAGAGGGCCACTCCGGCTAAGATGTTTATGGATGGGGTGGAATTCATGCCCACCAGTAAGAACATCCTCTTCGGCTACCAATTCAAATCGATTGCCGGGGCAGCCCCAGTGATCGGACCGATCATCGCTATCCAATGGGGGTGGCTCCCCTGCTTGCTGTGGCTCTGCCTTGGTGCGTTGTTTATTGGATGGGTTCATGACTACTCGAGCGCGGTGGTGGCCATGCGAAACGAGGGAGCTTCCTTTGGCGGATTGAGCTATAAATTGATTTCGCCCAGAGCCCGGATTATTCTCCTCTGCTTTATCTATTTCTTTCTGCTTCTTATTGCCGGTGCCTTTGGAGCGATCGTTGTCAACGCAGCCACAGGGATGAAAAGTGCTCCCATGGCATGGCTCCTTCTCACCATCGGTGGAATTCTTGCCGGACAGATGATCTATCGCTGGAAGAAGGATATTATTCTGACTACCGTTGTCTGCGTCATCATTGCGTTGTTGGGGATATACCTTGGAACAGTTGCTCCTTCCAACAGTATTCTTGGAGATGCCATTGCCAGCGACAAATATGTGTGGGGTATTGTTGCATTGATCTTCTGCTACTTCGCGGCAGTTTTGCCGATCTGGAGGTTTGCCCTTCCCATCAACTATGTCGCCTCCTATATCGTTTTCCTGGGTCTCCTATTCGGGATCATCGGAGTATTTGTGCTCCATCCCGATTTTACACTACCTGCCTATACAGGGTTTAATATCAAAATTGGGCCTCTCTGGCCGATTCTGTTTGTGACGATCGCTTGCGGGGCAATTTCCGGATGGCACAGTATTGTTTCCAGTTCAGGAACGGCCAGGCAATTGGAGTTCGAGCCGGATGCCCGTCCAGTCGGGGGCGGGGTAATGTTTGTGGAGATGATGCTGGGTCTGTTCGCTCTGGTCATTGCCGGAACGATTTTTGCGTCTCCTTCAGAATATTCAGCAGCTATCGTGAAAGGGCCGATTCCCGTATGGGCAGCGGGAGTGTCGAAGTTCTTAGGCGCATTGGGGCTTCCGGCGGCCATTGGGAGCTCCTACGGCGCGGTGATGCTAATCATCCTGGCCGTCACCATCCTTCAACTGGTCATCCGGTTCATGCGAGTGGCCACATCGGAGATTTTGGGGGATGTCAGCCCTATTTTTAAGAATGCCCATATTGGAACCTTTATTGCCAGCGTTCTTACACTGATCCTGATCTGGACAGGATGGTGGCAAATCCTCTGGGTCCTTTTTGGAGGAGCCAACCAGTTGATGGCTTCTTTAGCCCTGATGCTGATGACTGTGTGGTTGATGTCTCAAGGGAAATCTTATAAATGGACCTTTTATCCGATGATCTTCATGTTCATTACCACGATCGCCGCCCTGGTCGTCACTTCTTACAAACTTTTTGTGGCGGTGTTTACAGGAGCGGTTAAGGGACAGGCGTACGTCGGAAACATACTGATGGGTTTGGTTGCGATTTTCCTGATCATTGCTGCACTGATTCTGGGAGCGGAAGGGTTGAAGGCTTTTGGCCGTTATAAGGCTGTGAAGGCCGAAGGAGCGCCTGCAAAGGCGTAATTATTGGGTTAGGCGTAAAGCGCGTAAGGCGTTAGGCGAATCCTCCCTATTGCAAATGAATTCCCTCCCCCATGGATGGGGGAGGGTGAGGGTGGGGGTGAAGATGGTTTTCAAGTTCCCCCATCCCCCCTTTTCTAAGGGGGGATGGGGGATTAATCTTTTTTCACAAGGAGAGATTTCTTTATGACAAAAGAAGAGGAAAAGAAGAAAGGGGGACTTCTGCAAGCGATTAGAGAGTTTGTTTACGGCGTGGCTGCTCACGACTCGGCCCGATTTGCCATGAAGACAAGGGCGAGCATGGAACACCTCTTCATCCTCATCACTATGGGAGACATGCTGGGTGTTCCGATTCTGCCACCTTACTATTCTCTGCGGTTGTTACCCTACGTGGTTCCTCAGATCTCGACCTGGAAACGTAGAATGTTGAGGGAAAAAGATTTTACGGATGCGCTGGCATAATACGAGTTCGGAGTAATGAGTTCGGAGTTAGGGGTAAGAATTCAATAGAAATGTTGTTTTACTGATTTTTAGCTCCGAACTAAGAACTCCGAACCCCGAACTGAGAGGGGGGTGATTGTCATTCCGTTAGCAGACATATTTGATAAATTTCCGGACAGACGGTACATCATGTTTGGTGGAAAAGGGGGGTTGGGAAAAACCACCTTTTCAGCGGCGACAGCTTATTATTTAGCCAAAAAAGGGAAAAAGGTCCTGGTCTTTTCTGTCGACCCGCAGGCCTCGTTAACCGATATTTTTAAGAAAGATATTTTCGGAAAGGGGCCGACAGAGATCATGCCCAACCTCTATGCACAGGAGATTGATGCCGATAAGCGTGTGAAGGCATATCAGCAGGAGATTCGGCAGAAGATCTTCGATATGTATGGAATGGATAAGATTCCAGAAGAGATCGAGAGTTATATCCAGGCTGCAGCGGCAGAGCCTGCCATGGAGGAAAGCGCCATTTTTGATGAGGTGGTTGATATTGTCGTCAAGGGCGGCTACGACTACTATATTTATGATTTGGTACCCTTAGGGCATGCCCTCTATTATCTGAGTATGGCATCCGTCTATGATGCGTGGATCGATAAGATCGCAGGTCTCCGAGAACAGATGAGGGAATATGATCAGGCGGCGGCCATAATGCGGCGGGAAAAAGAATTGGATGAAGACGCCATCTTGAATGAACTTCTTTATATCAAAGACCGAATCAACAAATCCTCAAGCATCCTGACGGATAAACAAAAGA
>Ga0115026_10000050_pt1 | contig 20364 bp, 18 predicted proteins | sample Mud_0915_D1_FD_83878 | JGI IMG/M metagenome (GOLD analysis project Ga0115026, IMG submission 83878) | Wetland microbial communities from Old Woman Creek Reserve in Ohio, USA - Mud_0915_D1 | ecosystem: Environmental > Aquatic > Freshwater > Wetlands > Sediment ...
GTATCTAAAACGTAAACACCCTCTTTACCATTACATAGAAAGCGTTCATTCTCTCCGCAAGTTGGCTCTTCTCCCGGCCTAAGAAAAGGGCAGCAACAAGGGTGAATACAGTTTGAAATAGGATTCCAGCCAAAATGGTGATCTTTAGCACCCAAAGGTTGATGGGCTTATAAAATTTGCCATAAAACCTCATGATATTGGTCATCTCATTGACAAAAGTGGATTTCGAAAATCGGTATCGATCGATGCTCTTCCCGATCAAATGGGTAAAGGATGCATACGGGATATACATCACCTTCCATCCGCCTCTCTTCATCCTCATGCACCAGTCACTGTCCTCAATCTCCAGAAAATAACTTTCATCCATGAGTCCCACTGTATCGATGACGTCTCGGCGGACGAACATAAAAAACCCTCCGACCATATCTACTTCCCTTTCCTCATCCCTGCTGGCATAAAAAGACAGAAGCCTGCCGATGGACCTGGGAAAGTGTTTCCTGATCCACCTGTTGGGGAGCACCTGTTTGACCATAAGAAATTTCCCCATCACTTTCCATGCCGCTGGAAAGGAGCTTCCATTGGGGAAGACGGAACCGGATGCGGTAAAGGGCTTAATCCCAGCGCAACCCACTTCAGGGTGTTTCTCCATATAATCGTAAGTTGCGGAAAGGGTGTTTTCCCATAGGAGCGTATCCGGATTCAATAATAGAATATACCGCCCCCTGCTCTCCCGGATCCCTTGATTGTTGGCCTTTGAAAATCCGTTGTTCTGATCGTTGGGAATCAGCTTCACAGAGGGAAATCTCGTTCGAACCATCTCCACCGAGCCATCCGCGGAGTGGTTGTCCACCACGATGGCCTCAACGTTCAATGAGCCTGAATGTTGGAAAATGGTCTCCAAGCACTTCCCCAAGTATTCTTTAACGTTGTAGCTCACAATGACGATAGAAATATCAACATCCATTGGATTCGACGCTTCAAACCTGGCGTTTCCTCTCTTTCTCGGAGGCGATCAATAATTGTTCCAGTTCGAGTATGGAAATTCTCCTCCTCCTTTGAATCTCCTTTCGCTTTTTCAACATCATTCCCGTCCCTCTTATCGCACTCGACAAACCGCCAAAGTAAGCTCTCCAATAGCCATGTACGAGACAAAAGCGCACAAAGGATTCGACCTGTCCCCAGACAATCCAGGGTAGGTACTTTAAAAGAAGAGAGGTAGGTAAATTTTTCATGATAACATAAATCATATTTCGAACATTATGAAAGACGGTAAGTTCATTGTAAAGCCCTCCGGTTGTGCCACTGCCGATGTGGTAAACCACCGCTTCTGGGACATAAAAACAACGGTATCCCATGAGGTTAGCCCGAAAATTCCAGTCTACATCCTCGTGATAAGCAAAAAAATCTTCGTCGAATAGTCCCACCTCCTTGAACAGTTCACTCTTGTAGAACCCGGCGCCAGCACAGGCACCAAATGCTCTTCGGCTTTGGTCAAAGGGTGGCCCAAACTTCACCCCATGTCCTATTCGGAAAGCCTTTCCCTTTCTCGGAAATCCATCCCCAATCCCGTCGATCAATTCCCGCCGATAAAAATCCATCATCCGGCAGGCCAAGAAATCAGCGTCCTTCAAATGGGTGATGGCCTCATGGAGGTGACCAAGCAATCCGGGGTCCACTTCGACGTCGTTATTGAGCAACAAAACATAGTCTCCCCTTGCCTGCCTTATCCCCTCATTCACTGCCTTTGAAAAGCCCTTGTTTTCTCTAAAGGCGATAACCTTCGCCTCCGGGAAATGACGGTGAAGAAACTCGACAGAACCATCGGTGGACCCATTATCCACAACTATCACTTCGAAATCTGAAAGTTCTTGATTTCTCAGCGAACCAAGGCATTTCTGCAAATAGGTCCTTCCATTCCAATTCGGAATAATGACAGAAATTTCAACAGACATCCTGCCTATCACCCGAGATACCCCAATCCCTTTAGCTGTTCTCGGATCTGTTTTGTCTTTTCCTGGCCATCGGCCTCTTCGCCGCCGTCGCTACCATCACCTGGTGTTTTTTCATATCGGACGGGACGTTTCAAAAATTCGCCCTCAAACGCATCGACCAGCACACGTCCGTCCATATCCGAAGGGATCGGTTGATCCATCACATGGAGAATTGTGGGAGCGAGGTCCACAATCTCGGCGTTTGAAAGCAGATGACCCTTCTTCATTCCCCTGCCCCAGAGGATCACCATGCCAAAGGGGCTATGTTCACCTGTCCGGATATCGTCCGCTCTTGCAAAGGCTACCCGATCCCTTGACTCCCCTTCCCTCCGGGCAGTCATCCCTGAAATCACGCTTCCTTCCTCCCAGAAAACCTGTAAATCCGGAGCTTCATCAAGGTATTTCCCTTTAAGGGCTTCCTCCTTTTTAAAGACCTCACGAATCACCCGACGTCCCGTCTTATAATCCCTCGCTTCCAGCAATTGAGTCATCAGGTAATTTCGCACGTCCTCGTATTCCTGTCCTCTCGCCACAATCCCCATCGGTTGGCGCCTTTCCAGGTTGACCCACAAGAGCTCCCACAACCAAAAGGCTTTCGTCCTATTCCAGGCGATCTCATCGAAGGAAGTCCCTCCCAGCATATACTCATTGACGGAGAGGGTGAGATTCGGGATGAGTTTTATAATCCGATCTTTGGCCCCGCGAGGAAGAAAATTCCTTGCTACAGGGTGGAGCATTCTGAGTATTTTCTTGGAGAGAGATACGATAGGATGGACGAGCCTCTTCCTCGCATGAAGAATCCCCAGGTTGATCAACCAACTCTGGAGTATCGAATTTCCCATATGGTTCATACAGGCGCCGTGATCCGAGACTAAGATGAGCGTACATTCTTCGCCCAACTCTTCCAAAATGTCCCCCAACCATTTGTCTATTCTTTTATAAATGGAAAGGATCACGTTTCCATGCCGTTTCGCCAAATTCGGATCGTACCGGGGATGGTGGGTGTCCGTCAGATGCCAGAAGAAATGCTGGGCCTGATCCGTTTCAGTGATCACTTCACAGAAGAAGTCTGCAGGGTATTTGCCTCGCAGGAAGTGGAAGATTTTTTCCTTCAACTCCAACCCCCGATACAGTTCCTCGATCGCCCCGTCGGTATCTCCCTGAAGCAGGCGGCCCCGAGTATTGGGGATCGCGGGATAGCTTCCAAACACTTTCTGAATCTCCCCGGCGAGCCCGGGTGGAGTTGAGAAATGGGGATCGCGATAAGAGGGACCGGGATACCCCGCGATCTGGAAACCATTGACACTTTCCGCAGGATAGCTCATCGGAACATTGTTGACGCCCACCTTCTTTCCCGCTTCACTCAAAATGGACCAGAGCGTTTTCCCCTCCCTTTGTTTTCCGCCCGTTATCCCAATTTTATACGTTCCAGGGATCAACCGGAAAAAGGAAAAAATGCCGTGTTTGCCAGGATTTTTCCCGGTCATAAAGGAAGTCCAGGCGGATGCGCTGCTCGGAATAACCGTGGATCTTAATTTGCCGTAGACTCCTCCATCGATCAGTCGCCTAAAATTCGGGAGTTCTCCGGACTGGCTCCAAGGGATGATGAGATCCAGTGTGGCTCCGTCAATGCCTAAAACCAAAATCTTGCATGAAGTCATTCAGCCCCTCCGATCAGAGATACCCCAATCCTTGAAGTTTACTCTTCACCTCCTTCTCTTCGCTTTCCGAGTAATAAGCCCCTTCTTTCCAGGAGTATTCCTCGAGATCATAATCGATCCTCCTTTCTTTCGTCCATGACGGTTCAAAAAAATCAAAAAGTACCTTTCCGTCGTAGCCCTTAGGAATAGGTAACCCCGAGGCGTAAAGGACTGTCGGTGCGATATCCAGCACGGATGCCCTTCCTTCTTTTCCCCTTGCAACATTTTCTCCGTGGACGATCAGAATCCCTTCGGGTCGGTGACTTCCCGTATGGGTCAGTTCTCCCATTCCCTTGAGAGGTTTCCCGAAAATTCCTTTGGAGAGTTCAATCTCCCCAAATTGATTCATGGCCATGTAGGCATAATTCCGCATGACCAGAAATAGGTCCGGTATCACATCGAAAGCCTCTCCTCGATAGAGTTCTTCCTTTCGATACACTCGCTCAACAACGGTTTTTCCATCCTCCGGATCCTTCAATGCATATAATTTAGAAATGACCTCTTCAAGCACTGACTCATACTCACTTCCCCGTTCTACGATTCCCAGGGGTTCACGCCCTTTCAAATTCACAAAGAGATTCCCAAAATAACCAATCGAATAGACCTTTGTCCTCTTCCAGTCGACCTGCCGGGAAAGCATTTCAAAGGAAGGGCCTCTCAATCCAAAGGCCTTTTTAATGTGTACTTTGACGCTTGGGGGAAGATTTCGCCGCGCCATCCCTCTGAAAAAGGCTTTTGTTCTATTCGTGAACGACTGGGGATAATAAGAAAGAAGGCCCTGTTCAGCCAGGAAGTTGTTTAAATGGACATCCTTCATCAACGGACCAAAACCATGGTCTGATAAAACCATGATCCTGCCGAATCCGTATCGCTGAAGGAACTGTCCTATCGCCTCATCAATTCGTTCGTAGGCCCCAAAGACTTTTTCTGCATAATCCTCTTCTTCCCCGGTCATCCCCTGTCCCTCAAATTTCTTCTCCACAAAACGCCACAGCAGATGCTGTAACCGATCCGTTACCGTGATCACGCCGAAGAAAAGGTCCCAATCTTCCTTCGACAGCAAATAATCGATCACACCAATCTGAGTCTCCAGACTTTCGTATATCTTTTCGATTTGATATTTTAGCGGTTGGGGGTGATGAGCAGATACAAAGGTATCGAGAGGCAGATCGATTACATAATGAGGAAATGTTTTCAAAACCTCTCCCTTCACTTTTTCAGGATATGCAAACGGACTCTCCGTTCCCGGCGTATCCATCCCGGAAATCATAATCCCGTTAACAGAACGCGGTGGGTAGGTCACAGGGACATTATAGACGCAGACGCGTTTCCCATGCCGGCTGAGAACGGACCAGAGAGGTTCTTGAGATACCGAATTAGCGTTAATGAGTTGAAGGGCGTAGCTATTGTTTCGTCTCCGGACCACCTCATAAATACCGTGCTTTCCGGTATTTTTGCCCGTATAGAGGGACACCCACGCCGTATGGCTCAAGGGAGGTATCGACGAAGCCAATTCGGCTTTTACTCCTGTTGACATCAACTTGTTCAAATTTGGCAACCGTCCTTGGGATACAAGGTAGTCAATGATCTTGAAGCTTCCGCCGTCGATACCAATAATCACCAAACGCTGAGATCCCTTTTTCACGCGTTCTCCTCCATCTTAAGCTCTTGTCGGCCATAATCTCCGTAGAATCGCATCCGAAATGATTTTATCTTCTTCGTCAAACCCAAAAATACAGAAAAATATAACATAGCACAATATGAAAATAAATATCGTGAGGAGATAAATGTATATCGTTCCGGTTTCTGACGCACAATTGAGGATAAGTAAACTGATCAAACCTGCCACAATCCCGGCACACAACGGCTTAAGGAACCGGAGATTGTAGGGACATATTTTCCAAAAATAGTAGACCTCGATGAGATACGTAACGTTTAAAAGAGTGATCGCAAGCATAGTGGCAATGGCTGCGCCCACCACACCATATCGGATAATCAACGTGTAGCTTAAAAGGATGTTCATGCCAAAGGAAAGAAGCATGTCCCAGAAGACGATATCTTGCCTCCCCGACATAACCAGAAAGTTCCCTACGGGTCCGGTCGATGAGTTGATCATCTGGCCTAACCCCAGAATCAAAAACCAAAGCGCCCCGGAGGTGAATTCAAAACCAAAGAGAGCCATGATCTGCTTCGAAAGAATAGCCATTAAGACAAATGTTGGAAAGCTCAATGTAAAGATCCATTTGGTGACCGTCTTAAATAGACCCTCCAGCTTCTTAATTTCTCCTCTTTGGTGCAGATCCGATATCATGGGCATAAAAATGCTACTGAATGAGAAAAGGATCACGTTGATCAACATCGCTGTCCTTGCGGCTGCATTATAAATGCCGACATCCGTTGTGCTCATGAAGTAACCCACCATCAACGTATCCGTCCACAACACGCCAAAACCGAATAAGTTCATCCCGATGACTGGCAGAGAAAATCTTAAAAGGGATCTAAACGAAGCAACTGCCTTAATTTGTTGATTCACAAGATCAGGAAATGTCTTCTTCAAATAATGGATACCCAACAAAGCACTCAATACGGTGGAAATGATGTATGCATATAGAGCTCCCTTGATTTGTAAGCCTAAGGAAAATAAAACGAACAGTGCGGTCAAATTGGAAACTTGCATGAACACATCTTTCACGTAGACTTTATACTTCAAGACTTGAATGGCTTGAATCGAGAAAACGGAAATTTCAATGATAGCCAAAAATGGGAGGGAAAGACTAAACAACCTGATCACCATGCTCAATTCGCTTTTCGAGAATATTTTGTTCGCAATGGATTCGGCTCCGATAAAGAGGATCATCCCGACGAGAAAGCTTCCAATCAGTACGAGTTTCAGAGCGGAAATGATAATACCCTTCCTTCTTTCCCTTTCTTCCTGCAAATGGCTGCCTGACAGGTACCGTAGGATACCCAAATTCAAACCCGCTACAGACAAAATTTGTGCAAAAGTCAGAATCGTTAACCCGAGAGCATACGTACCGAATTGAAAAACCCCAATATGTCGGGCAATGACAATCACACAAATATATTTCAGCCCCATTCCAAGTAAAACGCCGGCAAAGGTAATCCCGGCCTCTTTCGTTATCTTCTTTAACTCATGTTCCACGCCTTTCGGCTCAATGTCATGCATAGGTTCCATAAATTTCAGGCAACTTTTCTTTACCTGCGATCAAATCCAAACAGCGGAAATATCTTCCATTAGCTTTAGCATATCGAGACAGCAAATAGGATAAATCAGTTTAATTCCCGCTGGTTTCTCATCCTTTTGCTCCGGAATGAAGGGGGAGGACAACCAAGATACGTTCCCAATCTCTTTAAAGACCTTTAGAATAAGTTTTTCAATCTGTTCGGCTCGTCGATATTTTCAGCACCGAGAGGCTCTCTTTACTTAAGGTGCTGAAGATTTGTTAAAATGGCTGGCGAGAAAATACTAAGTAATATTCAACCTCTCTTTGAAAAGCGTACCGCCTCCTCACATATTCATACAGACCTGGAGCATAATCGCTAAATCTAAAGCTACCCTCATCGCCCATCAACAACCGAGGGATCAACAGATATTTAATATCAAATCGCTCAATGCCAGCGATCACCTGTTCCTGTCTTCCCTTGGCTTGAAAAAAAGAAGGAAAAAGGATGGAGTATTTTGTTGGGTTTTCCAGGCCTGTTAAGAAATTGACCATCGGATCATAATATAGAGGCAGTAAATAACCTTTCTCCCCTTCAAAAGACCGGAGTAAGCCGTTCAGAGTATTCCATTGTCTCTTCTCGACGTAAACACTCCCCTTCCTTGAAGAGAACAAGTTTCTTCCTTCCCTATTGATCACATAAAGGCATCTGATGGATCCTGAATGAAAATAGGCCCTCATTTTGTAATTATCTAAAATGTATAAGCACAATAGAGACAGCAGCACGATCAACCCTATTTTCGATTTCATTCCTCTTCCTTCCGTGGTTGAATGAAGTACAAACCCGAAGAGGAGGTAGGCCATGGCCGCTGACTGAAGAAGATGGGATTTGTCAAAATTCACGTAGGCGTAACTCAAGGAAAGCACCCCCATAATAAGGACTGGAAGCAAAACGGGGAACTCTTCCCTTTTTTCCTTAAAGAAATCGACGATAAGTTTGCAAACCACATAGAGATAAAGAAGAACAATGAGGAAAAACAACTGATGTTGTAAACTCCCGATGTGAAATTTTGTGATCGCGCCAACAATGCTCGGCTTATCAAAAAACCCACCGGTTGTCTCGATATTGGATGGTGCATAGCTTTCCTTAAACGATAAGAAAAGGGCCGACAAATCCGAATTCCATTGGTAATAAACCATAAAGGGAAGGAGGACACACAATAACCCGAACCAGGAGAATAATACATCCTTCAAAAAGGCCTTGACTCTCCTTCCGTCTATAAAGACTTTTTCTTTTTCCCAAGCCTGGGCGACGAAAAGAACGAATAACGATGTTACGAAGGAACAAAGAAAGGATTCAAATTTGAAGACCAGCGAAATTCCCAAACACCAACCTACAGTGACGATTCTCAACGTGCTCCTTTTTTCCAGAAATCGATACAAGCTCACAAGAGGAAGAAGTAATCCGAATGTGAAGAATACCTTGTACCAGGGGCCTGGAAAGCCAATCAACAAGAATGCAGGGATCAAGGCCATGGGCCTTGGCATCAATCTTTTTCCGATAAAAAACATCATGACCCCGTTGAAAAGAAGAAAGGCCATTTCCATCAGTCTCGAGACCAGGAGATTGACCCCAAATATCTTAAAGAGAAGGGCCAGGAGAAAATAGCTTCCCGGGGGATAAGAAATGAAATCGCTCATGGGCAGCTGGCCCTGGAGGACTCTCTCGGCCCCATAGACGAAAAAGCCTTCGTCACTCAGGCTGATACCGTAGTTGAAATAGCTTATGTAGTAACTGAAGCCGGCAACGAGGATAATTGCGAGATAAACCTGTTCCTTCCGCAAAAGCTCGAATCCTTCTCTCGCTGGATACACTCCGGCCACTTGAGCACCCATCGCTGTTTCACCCACCAACAAAATTGCAGATATTTTCGACGATATATTCCTGGTCCTTCTCGCTCAAATGATTATGAAAGGGCAATCGGAGCAGACGATCACTCACGTTTTCGGTTACCGGTCAATCTCCTTCCCTTCCCCCGAACCGTTGTCCCATCTCGGAAAGATGCAATGGCAAATAATGAAAGACGCTGTTAATCTCACGCTCGTTTAAATATTCGATCATGGCCTGACGTTGCTCCAGCGTAGGCAGAACGATGTAGAACATATGATAGGGCTGTTCGCAATATGGGGGCACAACAGGTAGCCGAACGCCAAGGTCTCTTGCCCAACCCTGCAAGTGTTCATAGTAATATTCCCAAATCCGCTTCCGTTTCGCTTGGATTTCTTCTCTTACTTCTAACTGGGCGTACAAGAACGCGGCCAGAATGTCAGAAGGCAAATAACTTGAGCCAACATCCACCCACGTGTACTTATCTACCTGGCCTCGAAAAAAACGACTGCGATTTGTTCCCTTCTCACGGATGATTTCAGCCCGTTCAATATAATTTGCGTCGTTGATCAGTAGTGCTCCCCCTTCACCGCATGTGAAGTTCTTTGTCTCATGGAAACTCTGTGTGGCAAGACGCCCGAAGGTGCCCAAATATTTCCCCTTATACCTCCCAAACAGGCCATGAGCGTTATCCTCTACCACAGGAATGCCATGGGATGCAGCAATGCCTGAAATCTCATCCATCTCACATCCTACACCAGCATAATGCACCGTCATAATTGCCTTGGTGCGGGAAGTCACATGTTTTTCTATCTGGGTTTCGTCCAGGTTGAAGGTATCCGGCCGGATATCGACGAAAACGGGGCGGGCACCGAATATCACAAACGCATTAACCGTCGAAACGAAGGTGAAGGATGGGACGATTACTTCATCTCCTGGCCGGATGTCTAATAGGAGCGCTGCCATCTCAAGTGCATGAGTACAGGAAGTGGTAAGCAGTACTTTATGGACGCCGAGCAGTTTTTCAAGCAAGGAATGACATTTCTTGGTAAAGAGGCCATCCCCTGAAATGTGCATCCTGTCAATAGCTTCCCGGATATAGTCAAATTCTTTTCCTACGATGACAGGCCGATTAAAGGGAATATAGGCCAAAGCTCACCTCCGATTCCGTTCCCCAGCGAGAAGCAGCGATCCTCCAATTGGAAAGGAAAACCCCATCTGGATTGCAGCTCGCTCAGCACCCATAACCTTTTCGAGTGCTGAATTCAAGAAGTGGCTTACCCTGAATTCTGCCAAAGGATCGAAATGGCCTTTGGATCTTCGTTGTTTCAAGCGAGCAACAAGCATCAAGGGGAAGAGAAAAGAGACAAAAGAAGTGGCATATATAATTTTAAATCCTGCGCGCTCTACTTTTTCCACCAATTCTTTCCGGGTATAACGCCGTTTGTGATAAGAAAAAGTATCGATGTAACTCCACAAGAAACGGTGCTGTGGAACAGTAATGATGATGCCTCCCCCTTTTTTGGTCGCCTGGGCCATTTGGAAAAGCACGTTCTCATCTTCTTGGATATGCTCCAGGACATCAAAGGCGCCGACCACGTCAAACTCATCTTCAAAAGGAATTCTACGAGCATCCATCTGAAAAAGGGGAACACTGGGCAGCCGATCACGGGCATAAGTAAGTCCCTCAGCGAATAGTTCGCTCCCTGATAGGGAAAGACCCGGGAAAGCATTTTGGATACTCGAGAGTACAAATCCTGTCCCACAACCAATTTCTAAAAAGCTTTTTGCCTGAGAAAAATAATGACGTAAAACCCAGTTGATCAGTTGGTTCCTGGAGCGAAACCACCAGTTTCCCTCTTCAACTCCAACCAGTCTTTTAAAACCACCTGCATCAAACCCTTTATCTCCCTCTGATTTCTGGGCTTCAAAAACCCAATGCCCTCCCACTATTTTAGGGACATGGCCACAATTTGGGCATTTCCAGCCATGGGTATTATATCGACGCCCACAAGCCAGACAAATCTTCATCCCTCGCATCCCGCGAAAATGCTTGTGACGATTAAGATCAATCCAGGAACTTTAGACATTCAAACCGGTTTACGAATCCAAGGATAAGGGAAATAACGGTATAAAGGAACTTTGTAAGCAAACCCGCCAGCCAATGACGAATGAATAATTACATTTAATCCCTTGAACCATTCATCCGTTGCTTCCAACAATGATCCCTGCCATGATCAAGATGGTTCCAAGAATCTTTAGAGGCGTGATCGGTTCATGCAGAAATACACCGCTGAAAATCATCACCAGAAGAAACGCCAAGCTCGTAAAAGGATAGGCATGGCTCAAATCGAACTTCGTCATGGCAGCCACCCAAAATAGAAATGCGAGAAAGGCTGCAGCTAAGCTACTGACGACCCAGGGGTTGACTACCAACCTCAAAAGAAACCATATCTTCTCCGTAGAATCCGTCGGAAGCGGACCGGCCTTAGTCACCTGCCATTTGGTAACCAACTGACCATAGACTGTAAACATAATCGTGCCAAAGATATATAGGTAATTTCGCATATGTTCCCCTTATGTCCCTGTGCATTTCAACCTCATTTTTCTAATAGAGCTCATCCAATTCCTATCTTTCCGTAACCGTTGCCATTGCAAAACATGTACCGCTGGCCATCATGGTCAAACGCAAACGGATACCCAATCATCTCCGAAAGCGCTACGCTTTGTTTTCTTTCTTGCGGCAAACCAATATCCATACTTTCTGATGAATCCCCCAGAACATATCATTGCAATATCCAATGTTGAAATCACAGAAAAATTGCGAAAATACCTTTCGTATCTCCTGTTTGGAACCAAAGACGCGAAATACGGTACCATTCCTCAACCCATAGGGATCGTTCGTGATCTCATAGTGGCCATCAGAGACGGGTTTGGCATTCTTAAGAATGTATGAACCCGTCATCGGCAAAGACGCAATGAAATAGCCGCCGGTTTCGAGCACACGGGCTATTTCAGCAAGATTGTCGCAAAATTGATCACCCGGCTCGACGTAGTAGCATGAATGGCAGGCAAGCGCATATTGAAAATAGCCGCTGCCATAAGGAATATGCGCATTCGTCCCAACCTTCAACTCGACGCGAATCCCCAATGCCTTCATCCGCTCTTGAACATGCCGATTGATCTCTTCCGCGATCTCCACGCCATGAATCTTCATCCCCAAATTGTTCAGTAACGGCATGTTTCGCCCGTCACCATAACCTAGATCGAGGATGCGTCGGCCATCGTACTGATCTCTTGGCATATGCAGCCCCGGATATGTACCCAGAAATGCCCGCACGACAAACTCGACCGGATAAACGGCGTTCGCTTTGTCGCTGGTGTACCGCGAAGCATATTTACGACTGATCAACATAAGGGCCTATCCTTTCCTAATTTTGAAACCCTGTTTAACCGAATCGGCGCCGTGGATTCAGGATTGAAATCATTCCCTCGGTATCCGATCATTGGCCCCGAAAACATTCCGGATAATGACGTAAGGCCTGTTTTTGGTTTCAATAAAGATACGGGAAATGTATAGTCCCACCAGACCGATGCAAAGCAAGATCAAACCGCCCAAGCTCCAAACCGAAACCATCACAGAAATCCAGCCCTCCAGAACATATCCTGTAAGCCTTCGAATGATCAGGACGATGGTCACCAGAAACGACATAAAGAAGATCGCCAATCCCAGGAAAAAGACGCCATAGAGGGGGACTTGACTAAAAGATGTCACAGAGTCGAGAAGTGATTTTAATCGCATTAAGAAAGAGTAGGAGGATTCGCCGCGCGATGCTTTATCAAACAAGAGCCCGTATTGACGAAAGCCTATAAGCACCCACAACCCGCCGATGGCCGTCATGCGCTCCTTGTGCCGTATCAGTTGCCTGACGTATGCTGACTTCATCAAACGAACCGTTGAAAGATTATAGGGGATCTCAACGGGTACAAGAAGTTGAATAAGCCACCAGCCAAATCTTCCCCCAACTTTTTTGATCAAGCCGCCCTTCCGTTCTTTCTGAATGCCGTAAATAACATCCCAATCGCCTTTTTTCATTTCCTCATAGAATCGTGTTATCAGTTCCGGGGGTTCTTCGAGATCGACATCGATGAGAAAAACGAGCTCGCCTCTGGCGTACTCAAGTCCGGTCATCATGGCCCTGTGGTGTCCAAAATTGCGCGACAGTTCGATGATATGAAGATGTGGGTCGGACTTTTGGATATTGAGGGCCACCACGAGGGAATTGTCCGGTGATCCGTCATCAACCATGACAATCTCATAATCCTCCGTTATCTTTTTTGCTTCCACGCTCACACGCCGCACAAATTCTTCGATATATGGCGCTGATTGATACAGGGTGGTCACAATAGATAGTTTCACGCGGTGTCAGCCTCCAACCAAAACGGCCAGACCGAATCCTGTTTTGCCGTATTCGTTCCCGCAGTAGATCATATATCTCACGCCCCGGAGGTCGAACACGCACGGATAACAGACCATGTCGGAATCCCAACCGTCTTCCGACACGCCGATTCCAACCTCCTCATCCATCCGGGTGAAGGTCTTTCCATCGGTGGATTCGGCATATCCGATCCGATATTTTTCCCCACGGTAGGAATACCACATCTTATAAACGCCGTTCTCCTTCAATACGCAAGGTGTAGATGTGACATGATCGGTATCCTTGTGACCGACCGCCGGGATCTTTTCACGCCGCCAGTCCAGCCCGTTTTCCGATTCGGCGTAACCGATATGGCATGCGACCGCCGGCTTGCCGTCAATCCATACCCAGGGCTCGCCGGACGCAAACCACATTTTGAATTTATTTCCTTCCTTCATGACGCACGGTGTCGCGCAAAGATTGGGAAATTCTTTCGATCGGTCCATCATGGGTCCCGGGTATAACCGCTTCAGCATGATCCCGTCCTCAGCCTCTTCCGCGACTCCGATCGAATTCCTGAACGGCACCGTCACGCCGAGGTTCCAGCCGTAGTAGTAAAAACGCCTCTTCCCGTTTATCTTTACGATCGAAGTCACATTCACCCCGCTGTCGTCGAAATTGCCCAATGCGGCTTTTTCGATGATCGGCTCATGGTGATTGTATAGGATCAAAAATTCGTTGTCCAATAGGGTCGCATCCATATACGTAGGGAATCCATAATTGGTTTTATCCCGGTGCGTATAATAAATGCGGATGAGTCCTTTGTTGTCATCCGATACATCAACTACGGGAAACATCGCATGGCTGTATACGTCTTCTGCCGACGGGCAATAGACCTGTCCCAGTTTTTTCCACTTCATCCTTCTTCCAACTCCTGGCTGTGACCGACGCCGGTTTGCTGGCTGCCAATTTCCCGGCCGGTATACAATCCTTGATAGAAATAGCGATTGAAACCGCAGTTTTCCATCGCTACAGCAATCTTATCAATGTCATAATCAACTCTCTTCAGATAGACTTTTTTCCCATCAAAAAGAGCAAAAGCCGCTTTGGGGTTGTTATCTCTGGGCTGCCCCACAGAGCCCGGGTTGCAGTGACAGATTTTACCCAATATTTTCAGAGATTGAACGTGCGTATGCCCAGAAAAGAAATAGGTTGCACCTTCATCCCTGAAATACTCTTCACTGACTACCGTAAGATACTCATCCAGAGGATCCCTCCAGCCCCCATGAACGAAAGACGCTCCGTTGCACTCGATTTTCTGCGCCGAGGCTCTAAGCCATTCAAAATGATCCGACGTAATGTGCGCACGCTGGTATCTCAGCAAATCGTTTGCGGCGTTTGAACGCGGACAGGGCTGATTTTGCACCATGTAATAATCATGATTTCCCATAACATTCGGAACATCTTTTTGCCTTAGGAGATGAATGCATTCATTGAGCTGGCAGTAATATCCGGCGACATCACCCAGAGAAATAATTTTCTCACAGCCGATCCTCTCAATTTCACCCATGACCGCCTGCAACGCAGGAAAGTTTCCGTGGATGTCAGAAATAATGGCAATCATCTAAAGTTCACAATATCTTCGATATATCTGACGGCCGTCCCCTGCTTTATAACGGCGGGGCTCGGTTTTAATTTTTCCGCAAAATATTCAATGCACATCTCGGGCTCATTAAAGCCGAATGCCGTTCTAAGCGACAGCGAAGATGAAAATCGGGGATTCACCTCGAGGAGAAGATAATCCCCTTGATGTCTTCTGAACTGAAAGTTTGTGGGTCCGACAGGCTTAAACAATGCCGTCAATTTTTTCACTTCCTCATCAAGCTCCGGAATATTCACTGTCTGAGCCTTGACGGTTGAACCTTCTCTGCTCAGTTTTCTTGAAAAGGTGATAAATTGAGAAAACGATCCGTTACCTAGTCCAAATACGCCGACCGTATATTCATGCTCATCATCGCCAACGATTTCCTGAACCATAAAGTCCTTGTCCAGCTTGTTTTTCCAATAGTAAAAATCCTCCCTGGAATGGATGATCGTGATGCCTTTGGAAGCTGTTGAACGCCTCGGTTTAACCAAACAAGGCAGCCCCAACGCTTCTGCAACGATGTCATACTCACCCATCATGAGGCTTTGGGTAGCCTTGAACTTATTTAAGATTAAATACTCATACAAACGCCACTTATCTCTTGATAATTCGATAAGCTCCTTGTTGTTTAAAACAAGCCTGCTGAAGTCACCCTTGAAGTTATCTTGATCATCGCAAAGTCTATGGATCTCCTGTTCTACACCGAATAAGACCAAATCGATATGGTGTTCGTCCATGACATCAGCAAGAAAGTCGCAATATCTGGCATCAGAGGCCCAAATAGCCTGGAGAAAGGTGTCACACCATTGCTGGCCGACAGCGTCACGATAAACGTCCATGCCGACAATATTGACGTCATATCGGCAAAGCCTTAAAGAACGGACAATCCCATAGCCTATGATCGCACCGACACCGGTGACCAACACATTATATTTTTTCATCTTTCAAGACGATGTCATCCGATTCAATGAGACGATTAAACTCCCCTCTGTCCAGCAGGGGAAGTTGATCTTCCACCGCGCGTTTAGGCGCAGGTCCAGGAATAACTTGTGTTGTCGGAGAAAGCACAACCTCAAAAAGATGAGGCTTTTTGATATTGAGTTCGCGGTCAAGCTTATCAAAATCATCACGGGTGCATATTTTAGTATACGCAATGTTAAAGGCGTACGCAATCTTTTCAAAGTCCGGGTTTGTATACCCTTGGACCGAGCCAAAGCATTTGTTGTTGAAATATTTCTCCTGAAAATCCCTTATCATTCCAAGCGATTTGTTATTCATGACAAATATCTTTACAGGAATCCTTTCCCTGAAGATGGTTTGCAGTTCCTGCAGGTTCGTCTGAAAGCCACCATCTCCCATCACGCAGATAATCTGTCTGTCGGGCGATGCAAAGTAAGCGCCGATCCCTGCGGGCAGGGAGTACCCCATTGCACCGTGACCGGAGGAGCTTAGAAGCTGTTTATCCCCAGAGAGGCAAAATGATTGGGCAACCCACATCATGTTTTGCCCAACATCCGAACACACCACCGCCTGATCGGATACTTTCTTGCTCAATAAATGCAAGAATTCATTAGGATTGATATCATTGCCGTTAGCACGTACCGGATAGGAGGGATATTTTGCCTTCCATCGACGAATGCTATCCAGCCATCCTTTATGGTTAAAGCGTCTGTTGCCGATTTCCGCTACCAAAGCATTCAAGAATGACCCGATATCACAGCAGACGCTAATGGTCTCGCGAACATTATGGTTAAGTTCGTGCGGATCGACATCCACATGAATGATCCGTGCGCCTTTTGCAAAAAGAGTTCTATCCTCGCCTATCTGTCGTTCATCCAGCCGTGAACCCAGGACCAACAGGAGGTCTGATTTTGCGACGGCAAAGTTCGCGTAACGATTGCCCCATGAACCTATAAACCCGCAAAAATGCTCATCCTCATGCCCTATGGCATCAAGACCCCTCAGCGAACCAACCACAGGCAGATCACATGCATGAACAAGGGTTTCGAATATACCCGTGCCTCTAACCGAGGCCATACCGCCGCCTGCTAAAACCACCGGTCTTTTGGCCTCGCCTAGCATAGCGACAATTTGCTTAAAAACATTTTCGTCTGGCCGAGGATACTTCTTCATTTCCGATGCATATTCATCAGAATCATAAAAGCTTTGCAAAGCTTGAAGGTTGATCTCCCTCGCCTGCACATTGTGAGGGATATCGATTAAAACAGAGCCGGGACGTCCTGACTGAGCATGAAAAATGGCCTTTTCAAGGTAAAAGCGGATCTTTTCAGGTTCCAGAACGGTTTCTGCAAACTTCGTAATCGGCTTTACAATCGATACGATATCGGTTTCCTGAAAGCCTTGCTGGCGAATGGCCTGTTTTGTCTTGATTGCATGAGTGCTGACCTGCCCGGTTATAAAAAGACATGGCACAGAATCAAAAAAGGCGTTGGCAATACCTGTAATCAGGTTTGTCGCCCCGGGACCGCTCGTAGCGATGGCGACGCCGACGCCTCTGCTCACCCTTGCGTAAGCATCGGCACAGAAAGAGGAAGCTTGCTCATGATAGTTCTGTACGTAAGTCAGGCCTTCTACCTTATGAAGCGAATCGATTAAATGCGTCACGGAACCGCCTAAATATCCAAAAATATATCTTATCTTCTTTTCGAAAAGGAAATTCATGACATAATCTGAGAGTTTCATCACAATATTCCTATTCGCCGTTCATGCTTTCTGCGCCTTCAGCGGCTTGCCGGCAAAATTCGTAATAGTGCGGCGCGGCTTGATCAAGCGCGGTGACGACCGATAGCTTCATGTGCAAACATACCTCATGTACTTTGGCGCCTCGTTGCCGCAGTTGAACAGCAGATCAAGGATAGAGACGGTATGGATGAAGTCTCCCCAAAGCTGCGGGTATTCTGGATAACCCGTATAATCGAACCAGGTTAGCTTGATACCTCGTTCTGCGAAAATTGTTTCGTCGATGTAACCACGCGCAGCGGGCCCCGAGATGTATTCGTTAGCACCTACTTGAGCGCATAAATCGGCTAATCGCTCGGTCTTGCCATCAATCAGTTCGTAATCCCAAGAGTTGCTGATTTTGGTCTTTATCCCTAACATCGAGCACACCCATTCGATTAACGTGCGGTTGAGTTGCGACAGATGTGAATGCTCGGTTTGCAGGTAGAGGGGTTCAAGTTTCTGTGCTATTGCTTCAAAATGCTTCGCACGACGATAGCTATGGCATAGAGACTTCCAATGGTCCTTCGCCCAATCCACCTCCTCAATTTCCGTTTCCCGAATGGTCTGGTGATATTTGCCCTTCACCTTGACAGGAACGGTCAGCCACTGTAAACCCTGTGGGGTCTTGATCTGGTTGCGGTTGCGCCAGTCGCGCCGTGTATATTGCATGTCGTCATAAAGAATAAATTCATCCACCGCAGCAATCAAATCAAAATAACCCTTCCAAGGGATATAATTGGATTGAACAATAGCAACCTTCTTACCCATAATCCACCCGGGAGACACACATCCTTGGGAAGTTCTCGCCCTCTGCAATCCTCATTTAGCTGAAATCCATCTTTCATACTAACCCGAGGACGCGATCGACTCTCGCAAATAAGAAGCCCTTCAAAAGATGCTCCAATTTTATCATTACCGAATCGATACCGTAATATGAAATGATACGCTTGTAAAGAGGCAGCTTGAATCTGGGTGTCTTCTCGTAGCTTTCCCAAGGGTGAACATAGAGAATGAAAGGCTGCGATTGATTGATTCTTTTCAATCCCCAGGAAAGAAAACGGGACGGCAACATCCTTAAGTAAAATCCTCCTGCAATAGGAATCTTCAGTCCCCCGATCCTCAATGGGCACATCGGAAACTCCATGAGGGGACTCTGAGGATCCTCCCTCCTTACATCTTCAAAAGAGATACGGTAAGGCCGAGTGGGGGCTCCATTGATCCCATAAAGGGGATTGATTTTCAAAGGAAAGATACTCGCATCATATTGGTATCCAAAATCCGCGAGAACCCTGAGCGCCCACTTATTCCGGTTATCGATAGAGAAACAAGGGGCACGGAACCCTTTAATTTTGATCTTTCCCAGAATCCTTTCCATGACAGATTGAAAACGCTCTAACTCCTGCCGAAAGAGATTCTCGCCCAATTCCCATACAAGGGTGTGGGAAAAGGTATGGCAACCAATTTCATGCCCTCTTTCGAAGATGGACTGAATGAGCCGAGGATTTTGTTCCGCTACCTCCCCTACAACAAAAAAGGTGGCTTTCGTTTGATATCGATCCAAAAGGTCAAGTATGGGTTGGGTTGATTCCGTCGCCTGGGAGAAAGAAGATCTTTTTCCTCCCACCAGCTCAGAGTGATACCATTCCTCTAAGTCTATAGATAAGGCATTGATTTTTTCCATTTGGAGTTCTTCATTCTTTTCGGCTTAAAGGTTACGGTTAAAACGGCTGCTTCGTCGAAACTAAAACCCACTCCCCAACCCCTAAACCCTATCTAAAAATGACCGATCAAAATTTGAATGATCCTCCGACTCGCCCTCCCATCTTCGAGTATTTCCTTCCGCTTCTGAGGAGGTACCTTCCGTCCCGCCTTCGCCACCTCCTCCACGATCCTCTTGGTTGCTGCTCCCGTCAATACATTCCAGCCACTTTTAATCGTCTCCACCCACTCGGTTTCCTCTCTTAATGTAAAGCAAGGGACCCCAAGCCAATACGCTTCTTTTTGGACACCGCCTGAATCAGTCAGAATGGCCTTGGCGTTTTTTTCCAATTGGAGCATCCCGAGATAAGAAACTGGCTCAATGAACTGGACATTCCTGAATTTGGAGAAAAGACGATAAACCTTCATCATCTTTCTTGTCCTTGGATGAAGGGGAAGGATGACGGCAGTCTTCCTTCCAATTTCATCGAAGGCATTTAAAATAGATTCCAGCCTTCTTCGGTCGTCGGTATTTTCAGCTCGGTGGAGAGTGGCCAGATAATAGTTTTGAGTTCGGAGTTCGGAGTTCGGAGTTGAGAAATAAAGATTCAAATCTTTAAGAATAGTGCTTTTCTCTTCTGCTAGTTTAGAATAATAAGAGATCGAATCGTACATCACGTCGCCTACCTTTTTAACAACTCGTGTCTCTCCATTCTTTACCCCCTCTTTCAACAAATTTCGGGCAGCTTGGTCAGTGGGGCAGAAAAGGAACGTTGAAAGATGGTCTGTCAGAAGACGATTGACCTCTTCTGGCATCGCTTGATTATAACTTCTTAAGCCTGCCTCTACATGGGCCACGGGAATATTGAGTTTCGCCGCAGCCAAAGCACCTGCCAACGTTGAATTCGTATCACCATAGAGAAGAATGACTTTGGGATTTTCTTTTTGTAGGATAGATTCGATCCTTTCAAGCATCATCCCGGTCTGCTTGGCATGAGAACCGGAACCCACCCCCAGATGGTAATCCGGCTTGGGAAGTTCAAGTTCTTCGAAAAAAACCTTGTCCATCAAATAGTCATAATGTTGACCTGTATGAACCA
>Ga0115026_10000051_pt1 | contig 20364 bp, 19 predicted proteins | sample Mud_0915_D1_FD_83878 | JGI IMG/M metagenome (GOLD analysis project Ga0115026, IMG submission 83878) | Wetland microbial communities from Old Woman Creek Reserve in Ohio, USA - Mud_0915_D1 | ecosystem: Environmental > Aquatic > Freshwater > Wetlands > Sediment ...
ATTACCTTCGGAGACATCTCGTTGAAAGTCCTCCATACTCCGGGCCATTCCGCAGGGGGAATCTCACTGGTAGCCGACAAGATGGCATTTGTGGGAGATACCCTTTTTGCCGGTTCCATCGGCCGGACCGACTTCCCGGGGGGCGATCATGAGGGACTCTTACGTAACGTACGGGAGAAAATCTTTCCTCTGGGCGATGATGTCGTCATCTACCCAGGGCACGGACCAAAGACAACGGTGGCGAGGGAAAGAAGAACGAACCCATTCTTTGCCTGACCGCCCCACAGGCATGCTGCGGAAAAGAGGGGTGCCCCTCTTGGTTCCGCATAAAATTTAGTGGCGACCCGCCTCTGAATGGCCTCCGGCAATGACGTATACCGCCTCAGATTCGCCTCGGTTTTCAAGAAAACATTCTTGATCCCCTGCAAGATGAAGAGCAAAACCTTCTTTTAAGCCTCCTGAATGAAAGCCAGTTACCTCGAGATCTCCTCCCATCGCTAGGACAATCTCCTCATGTCCAGGGCCAGGTTTCACGGATCTTGCTCTATCTCCAGGCTTCAGGACACCGTAGATCATATAGCAGGCGTGGCTCCCTGTCTCTTGGAAGCCAACGAGGAACTCTCCTCTTTTCGAATGGATCGCGCTATTTCTAACTTCGAATATTCTCATTCGTCATTGCCCCTTTCGTGATATGGAGAATGGGTCCTCCAGATCTGAAGCCCATTTTCTATCAGGGCCATCTTGATATTATAATCTCTTTCATCCTTTGGCAATCCTCACCTAAAACGAAAATCAAGGAAAGGAAAGCACAGGATTTGCAAACCGGGCGAGAATGTACCACTCTATATGTTAGAGAGAGCATCGCGGTGCGGGAGATGAGGGAATTGAGAGAACATAAAATGCGTACTGCCCATTTAAGGGAAGCATGATCCATATGGGGAACACATGATAAACGAATGAGTCATAGGAAAGGAGCGGGGCGATGGGACAAAAGGTACCGACACGCCAGGAGGCTTTAGAACTTCTTCATCAGTACAATGAAGGCGACAGCCTGCGCAAGCATGCCTATGCGGTTGAAGGGGTGATGCGCTACATTGCCAGGAAGAGGGGCGAGGACGAGGAGAAATGGGGGGTTATCGGCCTTATCCATGATCTCGATTATGAAAAGTTTCCGGATCAACACTGTTCCAAGACCGGGGAAATCCTCCGGGAGCGCGGGTGGCCGGAGGAATATATCCGGGGGGCTGTTTCTCACGGATGGGGGAGATGTTTCGACGTCATGCCACAGACGGATCTGGAAAAAACCCTGTATGCGATTGATGAACTCACCGGGCTCGTTGTCACAACAGCTTTGATTCGCCCCTCAAAAAGTGTCCTGGATGTTCAGATCAAATCGGTGAAGAATAAATGGAAGGACAAGAGGTTTGCAGGCGGGGTGGATCGGTCGGTCATCGAAAAGGGTGCGGAGATGCTGGGAGTGGGATTGGATGAATTGATTGAGGACACAATCAAGGGGATGCAGGAGGTTGCCGAAGCCATCGGGCTTAAGGGCAATCCGGGATAAATGGTTCTATATTCTATTGTCCAAAACCTGCGATTTCGCCTGCAATCATCCTTTCCATGGCTTTGTCGAATCGGACGATCATCTCTTTTCTCCATTCCTCATCAATGGAAACAGCCTGGGAAGCCACCTGTTCACAATAGCCGCAACGGTCGCAATCCGTGTGAAAGCAGTCTGTTTTTTTGAAACGTTCGAGAAAACCATTGAATTTCGAGTTGTCGATGTAAACCTTTCCGGGAAAAGGCTCCTTGAGGACTTCCATCGCTTCTTCCATAATCTCAGGCTCGATGAGGTCGGTTCGTTGAAGGACCTCCAGATTGGGTGAGAGAAAGGCTCCTTGCTGGGGAAGCGACAGGAGTTCCACCAGATTTCCTTTGAAACTTTTTTGCTCATAGGCATTAACAATCTTTATCAAACTTTCTGTTCCTCTGAACCTCTCTATGATCTTCAAGCAGTCTATTCCCATCACCTCGTAATCGGATACATCTTCAGGCCGTATCCAACGGGACTTGATCAATTCAGCGGGCCGAAACAGCTTCAGACGCTGGCAGGCGAGTTTACAGTAGTCCGGTGCAAACCCCCCGCATGGATGACCCTCCTGGGAACCATGGGAGACCATATTCCGGTGGTGGAGATCGAGGGGACATTGGAAGAGGCAGCAGTGATTGGCAATCAGTTCAATCTCACAATCGACGGCCTCCCGGATGGAACGGAGGGTCCGAAAATCGCGGCCGATGGATTCAGGAAGGATAATCTTATCCGCCCCCAAATCTTCCCAGTAATGCGCCAGATGGACGTTCTGGACACGGGCAAAAGAAGAGACGCAGGCCCTGAGTTTTGGGAAATCCCTCTTCACCATCTGAAGGAGGAAAGGAAGGGTAAGGGTCACCATGCCGGCCCCCGTCGAAGTGATCCACTCTAAATGCTCCCTGATTTTCTTGTATCCTTTCTTGGTGAACTCCAGGTTGTCAAGACAGGTCGAGTTGATGAGGTAGTTGAACTCGATGCCTCTTTTTTGGACTTCGGCAATGAAAGAGGCCACTTCTTTCTTTCCCACTTTAGGAATGAAAAGGGCCATCCTCCCTCCTCCCAGGGGGTCATTCCACATCTGTCCGTAGAGGCTCTCGACCGAGGTCCCCTTCAACTTCTCTAATAATCCTAAGTCCCAATTGGTGGCTATGGAATAATGCATCGCTGACCTCTCTTCCTCCAGGTTCCCTTTATTTCTTCGTACCAACGGTCCAGTCTTTCTTCTCCACATCGCACCAGCAGAGCAGAGATGACAGAGGGGAAACCCCATCATGGTGCCACATCATGGAGGGGACGGGCATCTTTCCAGGAGAAGTAATTCGAGCTAACCCCAACTCCCCCAGCCTCCTGATAAGCTCCGTTTCACGCTCATCCCCGATGGCCACGGCTGCATTCTGCAAGTAAGGGGCGATAGACTTCAGGGAGGGCAGTATCTGAGAAATATCTTCCACCCCGTAAATCCGGATGAAACGATTCAACGGAGAGGGAGAGAACGTTCCCGGATCCTTTTCGTAAACGATTGTCCAATCCGTTCCATGAGGCGAGGCGAACAGAAGAACCCCCTCGTCATTTAACTCCCTGAACTCATATTTGGCTCTAAGCTGATGGATGGCTGAGGCCTCGTCAGGAGAAATCCTCCCTCGAGGCATCTTTCGGTTCAAGCGTTCCATGGCCTCCGCAAGGGGCCGGCAAAACTCCTTCGGGGAGACCTCTCCCCCTGCTTCCAGGTAATAGATGTGGGGAGCGAGGCATGCCTGTTGGTCGAACATGGAACAATCGTATGCAATGGAGGCTGCCAGTTCCTCTAAGCCCTGATGACACAATCTCTTCCGTCCAATGATTCCAAACCCCAGCTTGTGGCTGTGAAGAAGGAGCTTCACCCCCCGGGGGACCTTATTCCTGATGGAGTCACAGGCCTCGACCCCGCCGAACATGATGACGGCATCGGCTTGATGAAAGGCCGCTTCTTCAATCTCTTCTTCTCCCCCACGCCAGTAAAGGACAGCCATGGATTTAGCCATCTCCGGGTCGATCGCTTCGATCGTCTTGAGATAGAGGGGAGCAAACGTCGGTTCTCCTGAGGCCACCTTCCCCAGACAGGCGGCTTTTAGAAGGATCGCCCTCATGAAGAGGAGATGGGGGAGGGAGGGAATATTCTCAGAGAAAATGGAGAGGATGAGCTTCGGGCCAAAGGCCCGGCTATAACCTGCCAGTTCCGGGGAGTATTGAAAATCATCAAGATAGAGAGGGTTCTTGATCTCCGAACAGAGGGCGCGCCAGATGTCTTCCTTCAGGGAACTCTCCATCTCCACATCGATGCTGGCCTCCACCACCTCTCGAGAGAAATGGGTGATCGCAGGAATGGTCTTGAGCACGAGTTGCCGGAGCGGATAATCTCTCTCAAGCCATCTCCGGGATGCCTCGTCAAGGACATCGATGATTTTCCCGATGGGAAGGCTGGCAAGGTATGTCTCTCGGTTCTTCTTCAGGTGATCGGTCAAGGTCTCCACGAACGATCGGCTGATCTGAGGGATTTTGAGATGGATCGTCATGTCTCCATCCTGATAAGCCTCTGTTCTGAAGGCCTTCACCTGAGTTCGAAGATCCGGAGGGAGGTAGTATGCATCCACTTCGATGATTTCCATCGTCAAACCTTTCGAATTTGGGTCATCTCATCGATCGTCAAAGAGCAGCCCCTTGCTTCCCCTTCTCTGGTTCTGCCCTCAATCTCAAATCCTTCTGGAGTGATCCTACCCAGGTCATCGGACTGAATGGCCAGAAGATGCCCCCGGTTCGCTAGGTCAAAGTGCCGGAGCAATCCCGTCTGACCCGGGGGGAGCGGTTCCAGGGTATCGGGGTTCACCACCAGGGTTCTAGTCCAGGGAGGGTTGATTTTTCCTCTCGGGAGATTCGTTCCCATGAAGGCGTTCCTTAAAGTATTGTCATAAAATTGAGAGCTGATCTCGGTCATTCCAAGAAGGTTGACACAATGAGTTTTTGCGACTCCGAGGAAATCCTCGCAATCGCTGACAAACTCCTCCCGTTTCACTTCCCTACTTCTTCCTTTAAATCCTCCGGCATCAAGTGTTCTCGAGCCTGGCAGGAGTCTAAAACGGGACCCTTTCTCACGACAGTAATCGAAGACATTGACAAAGCCAAAAGAGCCGCCGCAGATCGTTATTGGAAACCCCTCTGCCTCAGAACGGCGTAGCTCATCAACGAGCACTCTCATTTCGAAGCCTTCCTTGCCGATGAGAAAGCGGCTTTGCGGTGATCCGAAGTATTCCATCAATCGATTCATCCCGTAGGCCATCACCATCGTCGGAACGATCTCCGGTGAGGGGGCGATGACCAGGATGGTCGTCTTGACCTTATCCGGAAAGAGAAAGGAAGAGGCCGCTTGATAAATGGTGGCGTCCATGAGCCTGAGCCCTCCTTCGTCGTAATGGACCTTTCCTCTTTCCTCCGGTTTCGTCGTTCCGCTTGTCATAAACGTCCGTACCGCGCTGGATGGAAGCATGGCGAGCTCCATTACTTTGAATGCATCCGTGGGCAGAGCGGGAATCTGATCCCAGGAAGAGATCTTCTCCGGGGTGATTCCGCGTTTTTCGCAGTAGCGTCTGTAAATCGGAATATATTTGACCTGGAGCTCAAAGACCCGAAGGGCAAGGCGATTGAACCCTTCTGAGTCCTGATGATCCGTCCCCCTGCGGATATAAGACAGGATCTTTTCGTCGAGATCCAATACCTCTTTGGGCAACTCCTTGATCATCCGACCTCCGTATGGAAGGTGATCATCTTCTTCTCAACTAAGTGGATGAGCACCTTTTTTAAATCTTCTAGGGGGATTTTTTTCTTCTCGGCGATCTCCTGAATTGACAGCTTCCCATGAAGCTCCTCCGCCAACCCTGACCGGCTTTTGCCTAAGGCGGCTTTCATCTCTTGATCAGAGACCAGGGACTTCGGCAGAAGCCTTCCATCCAGGGGGGGGAGTTCCTGAAAGCGAGCCGGAATGAGAAAATCGGTCGGCCGGTAGGCGAAGAGGGAAGGGGGGATTCCAAACTTTTTTTCGTAGACATAGCGGTAAGCGCTCAGCCCTCCTGCTATTCCCTGCGCCACCGCCCTGGCGAAGGAGTTGTAGCCTCCGGATGTCACATCGCCAACAGCGAATACCCCGGGGATGGGAGTCTGCATATCCTGATCCACTTTGATGAAAGGTGAATTGAAGTCCCCGGCCCCCGTCTCAAATCGCCGGGCGGGCGAGAGTTCATAGGAGTTGAAATCCAGAAGGACCTTCGGACAACGGATCTTACGAAAGCCTTTGGATGTTCGGAAGGTTAGTCCCTGGAGCCTGCCGTCCCCCCAGTACCTTTCCACCCACCCTCGAAGGATATCATCCGTATCCTCTCCTTCTCCCTCCCCCTCCACGATGAATAATAGAGGAGATTTGCCTGCGTTTAGACCTCTGATCAAAGGAATCAGGTTTTGCAGCTTCTCGCTTCCCACAATGACCAGCCTTGGTTCCCACTTTTTGCGGAGAAGTATTTTGAGGTGAGAAACAATGTATTCATATCCCATGCTGGTCACTTCAAGGCCCCGTCCCAGATAGTCTCTCTCATTGACTAGAACCTTAATCCCGGCGGCAACGATCACGGCTAGAGAACGGAAGACTTTACCGTCAGAAGTAAAGACCTCTTTTATTTCGTCTTGAAAATTGATCCGGTTGACTCTTCCCTGATGGACTTGCACCTGCAGACTCTCCATATCCCTCAGGAGGCGCCCGACAATCTCCTTCCCCGGGATCTTCCATGAAGGTCCTGTGAAGATACAACCCCGCCAGCCCGCTAACCCCCCGAGATGGGAGTTCTCAATCAGCAGGGTGCTGCAGGGGATGGCTTTGTATCTCTTGACCCACCGGGCCCGGATGGCCGCATTGAGCCCGGCCGGTCCTCCTCCGACCACAATCACATCCCAGTCATACCTCATCCCTTTCCCCTTTCCTTCTGAAGATAGGGGATGAGGCCCCCGGCCTCCAAGATCTTTTGAATATGTCCGTCGATGGGGGAGAAAGGAAAGCGTCTCTTATCCGCCAGTTCAATCCATCCTTCTTCAACGGAGAGAAGGAGAAGCTCTCCGTCTCTCACCTGTTCCTGGATGTCCCGGCACTCGAGTGCCGGGAGGCCCAGGTTGGCCAGACTCCGGAAGAAGATCCTGGCAAAGGATGCGGCCACCACTCCTTTGACGCCAAAGCTTCTTAATCCTCTGACCGAAGTCTCACGGCTCGACCCACAACCGAAGTTCTCCCCGGCTACGATGATGATTCCTTCATCAGACGAATCCTTTTTTGCATCGGTACCCAGCCTCTCCATCCCTTCAACCAAACCTTCCTTCACCCGCGTCTCGTTCAGGCTGAAGTACGGAGAAGGATGGAGGATGTCGGTATTGATATGATCCCCTAATTTCCAGGCCCGGCCCGTGATCCTTTTGCGAAGTCCCATCACATCACCTCTCTGGGATCGATGATCCTCCCTGCCAGGGCAGAAGCTGCGGCGGTCAGGGGAGAAACCAGGTAGATTCTGGAAGAGGGGTCTCCCATCCTCCCCTGAAAATTCCTGTTGGACGTGCTCACACATTTCTCCCCTGCTGCAAGAATCCCCTTATCGATGCCCCCGCACAGGCCGCAGCTCGGATTGAGGATCACTCCGCCCGCTTCCAAAATGACCTGAAGATATCCTTTCTCCATCGCCTCTTGATAGATCTTTTGGGAAGCGGGTGTGATAAGAAGTCTTATCCCCGAAGCAACCTTTCTCTTCTTAAGAATACGGGCCGTCAGTTCAAGATCCCGCAGCCTTCCTCCGGTGCAAGAGCCGATGAAGACCTGATCAATCGCTTCGCCTTTTACCTCTTCTACAGTGACGGCGTGGGCGGGACTGTGAGGAAGGGCTACCTTCGGTTTAAGTGAAGAGAGGTCTACCTTTAGTTCTTGAGTATAATGAAAATCTTCTCGAGAAGATTTTTCCCAATGGTTCGAATGACCGTCTCTTTCCTCTAGATAATTCTTCGTCACTTGATCGGGAGCGAAGAGCCCGTTCTTCGCTCCTCCCTCAACAACCATATTGCAGATGGCGAACCGATCGTCCATGGAGAGGACACCGCCATCGTCATAAAACTCGAGCGCCTGATAGCGGAACCCTCCTTCTCCGAACCTTCCCAGGAGATCGAGGATAATATCTTTTCCCATGATATAAGGTGGGAGCTTTCCCATGAGATCAATTCGGACGGCCTTGGGAGGCCTGAGCCACGTCTTCCCAGTCACCAAGGTATAAAGAATATCGGTTGAACCCATGCCGGTGGCCAGGCATCCCAGAGCGCCTGCCGTGGTCGTATGAGAGTCGGCGCCGAGAACCAACATCCCGGGTCTTAACCAAGGCCCTTCGATCAAGAGCTGGTGGCAGATTCCTTGATAGATGGACTGGTGAGGCAATGCCTCATTCTTGGCGAAGGAGATGACCGCTTTCGCGATATTGGCCCTTTCAATAGTCGAGGGAGGGGCAAAATGATCGACCGTGACGAAAACCTTCTCCTTATCCCAGATCCGACCTCCCAAGTCTTTTAACTCTGAAAGAAGAAGAGCAAAGGTGGGGTCGGGCAAGAGGACAAAGTCGACGTCGACGGCCTCGTATTCACCCTCTCTTCTTCCTTCCGAATGTTTCTGGATGATCTTATCCGTATATCCTTCAAGCATCCTTCTTGAGAACCCCTTTTGCGATATCCCAGAATGCCTGTAGCGGGAAACTGAGAGAGCCTTCGTAATAGGATCCCATCTCTTTTGCCATCCGATGGATCTCCGCCTTGCCGTTTGCCATCTTCCTCTCCTTCACTTTTTGAAGGATTTCCTTCAGCTCTTCCTCGTTGGCTTCATATCCCCTTTGTCCCAGGAGATGCATGATGGTCTGGGTGCCCGTATGCTTTCCCAGGACGAAAGAGGATTCTCTGCCTACCTCTTTTGATTCGATGCTTTTGTAAATCTGGCTGTTTTTGAGAATGCCGTCCACGTGGATCCCTGATTCGTGGCGAAAGGCGTTGAGCCCGATGATCGGGGCATGGGGAGGGATAAAGATCCCTGAACACTCCTCCACGAGCCGGGAAAGGTTGTACAGCCCCTGCAGATCGATTCCGTGTTGCCGGTGAAAGATCTTCTCCAAAGCCAATACCACTTCATGAAGGGGAGGATTTCCAGCCCGCTCACCGATTCCATTGACCGTGACCGACGGATAATTCACTCCGGCTTCTATGGCAGCCAGGGTGTTGGCTGTGGCTAGGCCGAGGTCATTGTGGCAATGGGCACCCAACTCCATCTCCTGTGGAATTTGATCTCTCACTTTCTTAACGAGGTCCTTCATCCTGAAGGGTTCCATCATGCCCACCGTGTCACAGATGAAGGCCCGTCGGGCTCCCCGGTGAAAGGCATGAGAAAGGATTTCACAGAGAAAGGAGATTTCGGCCCGTGCCGCGTCCTCTGCCGCCAGGTTGATCAAGAGTCCCTTTTTATCGGCATGCCGTATCACATCCCCCATCAGGCTCTTCACACCCTCTTCATCTAATCCGAGCTTTGAGCGTACATGGAGAGGGCTTACCGGGCAGATGATAAACACCTCTTTCACATCACATTCAGACGCCTGGTCCACCTCATCCCTTTTAAGCCGGATGGATACTCCGACAGATGCCTTGAGTCCCTGATGGGCAATGGCAGAGATGGCTTCCCTTTCCTCTGAAGATATGGATGGCATTCCCACGTCGAGAATGGGCACACCGATTCGATCCAACTCCCGGGCAATTTGAACCTTCTCCTCCTTGGTGAAATAGACTCCAGGAGACTGCTCACCTTCCCTCAGAGTTCCATCCACAAAGTCAATTTTACCTGATGGTTTCACGGCCGCCTCTCGAACGCCAACTCATATAACGGCAGAAGAGCCTACCCCAAAAGGGATCGCTGGCTTTCACCGGATTGGGATGGAATGAACAGAAATCCCGGCACTTGGCCTCTCGCAAAACCTTCTCAAAATTTTGCGGGTTGAGTTCCTTTCCATCGCCCATATAGTCGGGGATAGAATAGCCCAACCCTCCGCTATCAGGGGAGCTCATTCGATAGAAGTCAGCAAAGGCCTGCTTCGTCGAAACAATCCCAAACTCCTCCGGATGGAGGTGCCAGGGAGAGGCAGGCTCAAGGGATATCGGAGCACACCAGATCCTCCCTATGTTCTTAAACCTTCTCTTGATCTCTCTTCTCAAGTCAGAGGTCTTAGCTAAATCGGAATATCTTTCCCCGGGGATTCCCATGGCAAAGAAAATATCTGTTCTGATTCCGAGATTTTCTGCTTCGAAGATGGCCCGCATCAATTCTTCGTTGGAGTAAGTGAATGTCTTGTTTCGATGCCTCACCCTTTCATCTCCGGACTCAGGAGAAAGGGCGATCATCGATCCGTCAAGAATGAAGGTATCTGCAAATTCCCGGAGGAAGCGCTCTGAAGGAAGCGAGAAGGACTCAAAGTAAACCCTGGTGCGCACCTTCTTTTTTCTCAAAAAGGGAAATAATTCCAGGTAGTATTTTTCTCCTTCTTTCCCGGGATCGAAGGCGATGTTGAACATCTCATAGCCCAGTTCCACAGCTTCGGCCATGGTCTTAGCCACTGCTTCGGGAGAGCGAAAGACAACCCCCTTCCTTCCGTTTACCGCTTTCTGAGCTTCGGCGCCGCCCCCGCACCAGGAACAGTTTCCAAAACATCCCCTTCCGATATTGAGAGGAAAGAGAGGAGGGCCGAGATGAAAGTGTCGTCTGTTCTCTTCTTTCGACAGCCTTTTGGCCCAGACGAAAGGCATCCCGATATAGCGGATGTAAGTCTCCTTGCCCTCCAGCAGGGAGAGATTGGTGTACGAGGTTCGGTCCAGATCCGCCTCAGAAGCCACATAGGAGAGAGGGTTCTCTTTGATCTTCCCATCTCTTTTCCAACTGAGATTGGGGACGCTTTCCCAACCTCTTCCTTCCTTCACGGCATTCATCAACGCGATGAGAGGGACTTCAGCGTCGCCGCGAATGATTGCGTCCAATTGAGGAAAAGAGCTCAGAATCTCTTTGTGAAAAAGACTGGCAGTGTATCCACCCGATAAGATCGTCATGTCCGGTCGCTTCTCTTTTATCTCTTTGGCAGCCTTCATCACCTCATAAGACTGTGGGTGAAAGTGGAGCGGGATGGCGACCACTCTGACTTCTTTATCCTTCAAATAGGCAAGAGGTGAGGAGATCCTTTTTTCGATCCACTCAAGACCCAGGTGCAAGATTTTGGTCTTATATCCTTTTTGTGCGGCAAGGTCAGCAAGGGAAAGGGTGCCCATCGGGAGAAGGTTGACGGTCATATACTCGCCGAAGGGACGGTAGAAATTGTAAAATTTGGGCACATGGATGAATAGGAGATCGAGAGATTCGGTCATTCGCTTAAATGTTTTGCTTTTTTGATGGCGTTATTGATTGGAGGATTCTTAAAAGTTTGTAAATTATAACCTATCTTTCTTTTTTAAACTACATTCTCTCCTTACGTGGAGCCCGCCTTGCAATGCCAGATTCCAATGATTATCTCAAAGGTAAGAGGAGGTTGGGACCATGGCCGATCATACAACGGGAGAAAAAGAACTAGGCTGCAAAGATTTCAGGCAGGACTGTGGTTTTACCGTTCGGGCCAAGACAGAAAAGGAAATACTGAACAAGTACCAGGCACATGTCTGCAGCACCCACGGGAAATGCAGCATGTCATCTGAAATGCGGGAGAAAATCAGATCTCATATCAAGAATGTCGTGTAACTTAGATCCTGTTTAAGGGAAGTATGGTTTAGGTTATAATTAAGAAAAGAGATAACGATTTTCGGAACCCGCGAGTCTTGACAGAAGGCTGAAAGGGTTAAAACTTTCAGAGGGTATGGCAAGAAAACCAGAAAGCAGAAGCTTTCTGGACAAAGCGGGCTTCGGAAAAAAGTGACCCAGCCAAAAGGTGGGGTTTTTTTTGTGAAAAAGGATCAATCTGAGAATTTATGGAATTTTTTCCGAATAATTTTCTAATCCGTTGAGGGGGTCTCTTGACTTCGGATTAGTAACCTTCCCGTTTGGATAACCCTTGAAACATCTTTAGAACATCTTCCGTTTTAACTCTGGTTGCCCCGTGCCAGCACTGCGGAAGCCTCCCGTTTCGCCCTTCGCCAATGATAGGCGACCATGATGGCTGCCAGAATGATGCCGATCAAATCAGTGATCCAGCCGGGCTTGATGAGAAGGAGGGCTGCAGCGAAAGAAACCATGCGCCAGAACCAGGTGAGCTTTCGATTGAGGTAGCCCACCACGGATGCTGCGAGGCAAACCGCACCGATGATCGAAGTGATTGAAGCCAGTATGCACTCTCCGGCAGGCCCCATGAGGAGCAAGGCGGGATTATAGACGAACACGTAAGGCAGCAGGAATGCAGCCAGGGCGAATTTCCAGGCAAGGAAGCCCGTCTTCATCGGCTCGGATTTGGCAAGGGCGGCCCCTGCATAGGCGGCCATCGCCACCGGCGGGGTCACCATAGAGAGCATCCCGAAATAGAAGATAAACATGTGAGCAGCCATCGGGGGGACACCCATTTTGATAAGGGGAGGGGCTGTGGTGACGGCGAGAAGAATGTAACAGACCAGGGTCGGCAGCCCCATACCCAAGACGAGCGAGGCCAGCATGATGAAAGGGAGAGCGAGATAGAGGCGGCCTCCTGAGAAGTAGAAGACGAAGTCGCCGATTTTTATACCCAGACCGGTGAGAAGCACAACGCCGATGACAATCCCGGCTGCGGCACAGGCGCCGGTGACCGTGAGCGCGTCAGACCCGGCGTCTGCAAAGGCTTTCGTTATCTTCACCAATCCTAATCGCGTCTCCTTCTTGAAGAAACTCATAATGAGCATCGACACCATGGAATAAAGGATCACTTGAGAGGGCGAATCGCCCCGTACCAAATAGAATACGAGAACGAAGATGGGCGGCAGAAAGACCCATACGTCTTTGATGATATCTTTAAAGGTGAGAGCTTCTTCCGTGGAGGGGGTGGTCGTCCCCTTGATCCGAAGGGCGTAGAAATGAACGATGGCATAGATGGCGACGTAGTAGACAATACCCGGAAGGATCGCTGCCTTGGCTACAGCGAGGTAAGGGACATTCAAGTAGTCAGCCATCACAAAGGCCGCTGCCCCCATGACCGGCGGCATGAGCTGCCCACCCGTCGAAGCAACCGCCTCCACGGCGCCGGCCACATGGGGCTCAAAACCCACCTTCTTCATCAGGGGGATGGTAAAGGTGCCGGTAGTGACCACGTTCGCGACAGCGCTCCCTGAGATGGTTCCCATCGCCCCGCTTGCCACCACGGCGACTTTCGCAGGACCGCCGGTCATACGGCCGAAGAGGCTTCTGGCCAAATTGATAAAGAACCCCGTACCGCCCATGACCCCGTAAAGAGAACCGAATAGGATGAAGAGGTAAATGAAGTTGAACATGACGTTGATGGGGACACCCAGAATGCCGTTTTCGGAAAGAAAGAGCATGTTGATCACGCGAACGACATCATAGCCGCCGTGAGAGAGGGGAGGGAAGAGATGATGCCCGAGGAAGGCATAAAGGATGAACGCGACGCAGATGTAAATCATCGGCCAGCCGACCGTTCTCCGCGTCACTTCCAGCGTCAGGAGCGTGCCGACGATATTGACCACGTTGTCCAGAACAGTGGGAACACCGGCTCGGTACACCAGGTCCATGTAATCGTTCCAGATGTAAAAAGCCGCAGCCAAAATGAGGAGGCTGAAGAAGATATCTACGGCCAGCCAGACAGGTCCATCTTTCTCCGAACCCCGAATTGGCTTCTTCACGAAGGCGATGGAGAAGCTAATCGCCAGGAAGATCGCCACCTGGACCATGGGCTGGAAGTGGAGCGTCATCACGGCGACGATGACGAAGAGGGTGAGACAGACGCCCAGCCACATAACAGCAGTCTGCCGAAAACGCACGATCGCGCTCATACGCTCTTCCTCTTTTCATAGATGAGAAGCTTGGACCGGGTTGGATGGGCCGGAAGAAGGGCCTGCCGTTTCGGTCCTATTTCTTGAGGATGCCGATTTCCTGAAAGTACTTGACTGACCCGTCGTGCAGCGGAGCACCCAGGGCCTGGGCGGCCATCTCCTTGTTCAGCGTCTTGTACTGGACGAACATTTCCTCGAGTTCATTCTTGTGGTCCAGAAGGGCCTTCGTCACCTTATATACGAACTCGGGCTTGGCGCTCTCGGAGGTAAAGAGGGCCGAACCAAAGTCGGGCACCCATTTCTGTTCCTTCAGATCTTTGATCTGGCCGGGTGGCATCAACCACTTTCCGTAGGCCGGTTGGGCAGAGATGATTTTCTGGATATGGGGTTCGTCCACCCAGAGGACACGGATTTCATGGGTAGCTTTGAGTTGATTGATCAGCGGGATAGTGGTGATGACCGCATCCATCTTGCCGTCTTTCAGCGCATCCACTCCGGCGCCGACGCCAAGGACAGAGGGTTTGATGTCTTTGATCGTCAAGCCATAAGCCTGGAGGGTCGCCAGGCTGTTCTGGTCAAGACCGCCCGGCTGGCCCAAATTGACGCGCTTGCCCTTAAGATCGTCGATCGTCTTGATGTTGCTGTTAGCCATCACGACGAAGAGGTTAACGACAGGGATGGTGCGCATGACCATGCGGAGCGGGATCTTTTCATTGAACGGTTTGGCGCCATTCATGGCATTGGCTGCCATGAGGGGCAGTGCCAGTCCGAGCTGTATCTTTCCCTGCCCCAAAAGACGTATGTTCTCCACAGAGCCGATGGTCGTTTCAGCCGTAGCATGGTACTCGGCGGCCAGGTACTTGTTAATGACCTGGCACATAGGCATCCCGATCTGGTAATAGATGCCTCCCACGGTTGAAGTGCCGAAGTGGATCTCCTCAACTGCAAGAGCCGAGACGGGCAGTCCGAGAAACATCGCCAGAAAAAAAAGCACAAAGACATCGGGGATTTTCTTCATAGTACCCTCCTTCATTGAATGGGTTTGATCCGCCAAGAGTATAGGGTCTGAGTAGGGATGAGGCCGTTATAACCTGGAGCAAAGTATCATGTCAACTCTGTTCCGGTAACGGTAAGCATCTATTTTCCCGTGACAATCACGAAATACCCCCCTCTCCCCTTGAGGGATAGGGTGAGGGAGAATAGCATTTAGCACGGGTTTGGAAATGCTTCCCGGCAACGTTCAATTACCCGGATTTTCGGCGGGACTTACAGAGAAGAAAACAGAGAATAGGGCTGCCCTTCGAGACCCAAGCTCTTTGGCTAAAGTTGATCCTGATGGGGTGAGGAAAATTAGGGTGCAAAAAGAAGGCATTCATCCAGGGCTCATTTTGGCTCAGCCGTCAGAAATTAAGCCACCCGGAATTTCCGACCGGATCTACTCTGCTACGACAATCGTCGGCATGGAGTGCTCGTGCTGGCAAGATTGTCTATCGATGATCAGCTTTCCGCCATCGGAGTAGATATGGAGAAATCCGCCGCTTTGCGCATCATACAATAAACCTTCCTCTTTTTTCATAGCAACCTCCTGTCGGAATCAATCGTTGGACCTTAACTCAACCTAAAATTAGTCATTCATACTCCCAAAGTCAAAGGTGCTAAACGGCCTGACAAGATCCAGACAACCTTCTCCTGTCGGACCCCTGGAATCCCAAAAACGAGCTTGGGACATTTTTGTCAATCGATGTGATATTTTGTACCCATAGAACTAAAGATTGCCAAAAATGCCTAAAAACGCATATGAGATAATTACTTGAATATATGCTGGAATTGTTATTGGCAAACCATTGGCATATTTCTTGGGGTTTTGCATAGATTTTGCAATCAAAATACCACATACCCAGTTGGTTCTCGAACAGTATTAGTCCGGAAAGTCGAAAGCTTCACTATACTATATACTAGCTGTTAAACAGATAGGAGGAACAATGTATAGTAGACTAACGGCATGGCAAAATGCGACAAGAGATGCGAAAAACAATCTTCCCGGCAGGAGCGATACGCAATTTTCTTCCTTTGAGAAGGAGCTCATGGCCATGGCCCGGAATGAGGCCCGGCAAATAACCTCTTCCTACGGCCCCCAATTAGAGGTTCTCAACGGAAAACACAAACCTTTGCTGATGGATTATGAACGTATCTCCAAAGACTATGAAGCTCATACGGCCAAGATCGGTCGCAGCGAGCCGAGTGTGGAGTTGACCAGGACGAAGTACTATGTGCTGATGGCTTTATTTGTCCTGGGTGAAATCCCTATGAATTCGCTCGCCTTCGCTGTGTTTGGAGAAAACCAGATTTTCACATGGGTCATGGCGGTCGGCGTAGCCGTAGCGATTCCATGGATTGCCCACGCCATGGGGATTCTTTTGAAGCGTTGGTCCGATCCATGGTGGAAAAACGCCATCGGCGTCGGATCACTCCTTTTCCTTACGATCGGGGGCTTGGTTGCAATCGGCTACGTACGTGTCCAGTACCTGGGTGACCTCAGCAAAACGGGAGCAGTGATCGGTTTTGGCAACAGCACCCTGATCGGCGCCGCCTTTGTTGGTCTGAACCTGGTCATTTTAGCCGCGGCAACACTGTGCTCTTATTTTGCCCATGACACGGATCCCATGCTTGAGCATTTACACCGCAGGACAAACCAGCTCGATAAAGCCAGGCGAGCCATCGAAGCAAAGTACAGGAAAATTCTGACCGAACAACAACAAAAACTACACGGGATTCAGCAGCGCACCCAGGAAATCATCCATTACTACCGTAAAATCAACCTGCGCAAGCGCCCGGACCATGAAAAGCCCAAGTCCTTTGACCGGGATCACGAGCTGGGTGTCGAGTTTGAAAATGGCGACCAAGACATTAAACCGGAAACCGAGACCGCCCGTCTGAAGATGGTGGCAGCCGGTCAAACCCGTTCATCATGATTGAGGTGGGGTATTAGAATGAAACAGCGGCAACTGAGATTAGGGTGGCTTATCGTGATGGGTGCGCTTTTCTTGTGCGGCCCATCGCGCTGGAGTGGTGAGGCCTTCGGAAAATCCGAAAAATCTTCTCCCGATCCACGGCTCATCGTTATTCTCGTGGACATGTCAGCCAGTGCGGATCAGGCGCGGCGTACGGTATGCAAAGACGCATTTGAGAAGGTCTATCGGAACCTTCGGCACGGGGATCGACTGGTGGTAGGGACCATCACCAGTCAATCCTACGTCGAATTCAAGCCCGCCGTGGATGAGGAAATTCCGAAAAAAACGGTCTGGGATAATCGCTTACAGTATGAGAAAAAACTGAGAGATGCCAAAGAGAAGATTCGGAGGGAGGTGAATAAACTCTTATCGCAAACGCAGGGGACTTTGCTGACGGAGATCCTGGATTCGCTGAATATTGCCGATATCATCTTCCATGATGAGAAGGAGCGTCAAAAAGTTTTGGTGATCCTCTCAGATATGATTCAGGATTCAAAGGACTACAAATTTGATAAGGACAGGATTACAGATGAGTATATTAGCAACGTCATACGATCTCGGCAAAAGAACAAACTCGTTCCGAACCTTGCCAATGTCAAGGTCTATGTGGCAGGGGCCAGTGCCGTTGATTCCGATAAATTTCGAGCGATACAAACATTTTGGACCCGTTATTTTGCCGAAAGCCGAGCGGATTTCTCCCCTCATCGGTACGGACATTCCCTGATCAATTTTGAAAATAAACCACCACCCGCCCCAAAATGAAACGCGGCTTCCTGTCTGCAATGCTGTTGGTTTAAGGTAGCGATTGGTCAGCCGTCCTCTTCACCGGTTCCGCAAGCCCCATTGTTGCATTAAATTCGGCGCGTGGATTTATCAAACCCCTCACCAGAGAGGGACGGCCGTGAAATCAATGTCACCCCCTGGGTCCATCCAAGGATGGCTTTTATAAAGTATCCTAAAAAGGTTGGAAACCGCCTTTTTATGGAAGCACACAAGCTGATTCGATCGCATCTTTATGCAACAACGGGGTAAACTCAGTGGGAATGATGCTCCTCTTCGGCTTTGTCTGCCTCGGCCTTGGTCTTATGCACCGTGCCGTCAGGGTGGTTTGGCGGTGAATAGATCGTGTAGAGCTTCAACCGGCCCCTTCCGGTGTTGATCACGTTGTGGAAGGTTCCTGCGGGGACGATGACCGCATCGCCGTCGCGGGCAACATGCTCCTCTTTTTCATTGAAAATGAATTTTGCCTCACCTTGCTCAATTCTGAAAAACTGGTCTACGTTGGGGTGGACCTCGTCTCCGATTTCCTCTCCTCGTTGAAGGGACATCACAACCAGTTGAGCATTCTTAGCGGTGAACAAAACCTGCCTGAAATAATTGTTCTTCAATGTCTGCTTCTCGATGTTTCCAGCATAACCTGTCATTTTGGCACCTCCTCAACAACTGGGCCGGGCGGCTTGGCAAATCGCTTCCGCGTTCACCAGGCCCGCCCTCAGCCCGTTGTTAGTAAGGAGTCCATAATGAAGAAGACATATGTTTCAGGGAATCTCCCCTCACCCCTCTTTACCCAAAGAGGGGTAAATCCTCCCTTTTGTAAAGGGAGGGAAGGAGGGATTAAGTCTTCAGTGTGCGTATCATTATGATGGACTCCTTAGCAACTGTTTGGTCTGTCTATTGACAGCGTACACAGGTTGGACTCCAATTCGATTTGCCCTTGTGTGGGCTTGACCTGCTTCTCCTGCTACCTCTGTACCTCGCTTCGAGAATGAGCCTGCGCTTCTATTTTGGTACCTTAGGCAGCGAAATGCCCAGTGCGTCAGCCACCCCTTTGCCGTAGGCCGGATCTGCTTTAAGACAGTTGCCGATATGGCGGATCTTAATCTCCTTCGGCGCATCACCCATGGCACGGGCAGTGTTGCCGAATAGGGCTTTTTGTTGACCGGCGCTCACCAGACGGAAGAGCTTCCCGGGCTGGGTGTAGTAATCGTCATCGTCTTCACGGAAGTTCCAGTGATCCGCGGCACCGCTCAAGTCCAGTGGTGGTTCGGAGAAGTCGGGCTGCTGCTGCCACTCGCCGTAGCTGTTTGGCTCATACCCGAGGGTACTGCCATAATTCCCATCCATACGCATGGCCCCGTCGCGATGGTAGCTATGGTACGGACAGCGGGGGGCGTTCACCGGAATCTGAAGGTGGTTCACGCCAAGCCGGTAGCGCTGGGCGTCTCCGTAGGAAAAGAGGCGCCCTTGCAGCATCTTGTCAGGCGAAAAGCCGATGCCGGGGACAACATGGGCTGGGTTAAAGGCCGATTGTTCGACCTCGGCGAAATAGTTTTCCGGATTCTTGTTTAGTTCGAGCACCCTTACTTCAATTAAGGGATAATCCTTGTGATACCACACCTTGGTTAGGTCGAAGGGGTGGTAGGGGCAGGTCTCCGCGTCCTGTTCCGGCATGATCTGCACATAGAAGGTCCAGCGGCGGAAGTCCTTCTTTTCGATGCTCTCGTAGAGGTCGCGCTGGTGGCTCTCCCGATCCTTCGCAACGATCGCCTCGGCCTCTTGATCGGTCAGGTTCTTGATTCCCTGCTGGGTCTTGAGGTGGAACTTGACCCAGAACCTCTGGCTCTTGGCGTTGATGAAGCTGAAGGTGGGGCTGCCGAAGCCGTGCATATGGCGGTAAGTGGCAGGGATGCCCCGGTCGCTCATGACGATGGTGACCTGGTGCAGTGCCTCCGGCAGCGATGTCCAGAAGTCCCAGTTGTTCTTGGCGCTGCGCAGGTTGGTGCGGGGATCCCGTTTGACCGCATGGTTGAGGTCGGGGAACTTGAGTGGATCGCGCAGGAAGAATACCGGCGTGTTATTCCCCACGAGATCCCAGTTGCCCTCTTCGGTATAGAATTTCATCGCAAAGCCCGGATGTCCCGCTCGGCGTCGGCGGCGCCGCGTTCGCCGGCAACGGTGGAGAATCGGAGGAAGCAGCCGGTCTTCTCCCCCACTCTAGAGAAGATCTTGGCCCTGGTGTACTGGGTGATGTTGTGGGTAACGGTGAATGTGCCGTAAGCGCCGGAACCCTTGGCGTGCATCCGGCGTTCGGGGATTAACTCCCGATCGAAGTGGGCAAGTTTCTCCAGGAACCAGACATCCTGGAGAAGCGCCGGTCCTGGTGGTAAGTTTTTTCTTCTTTTCTTGCATAAGCTCCTCCTTTAATTGTGGTTGTTCTTACGGTGTAGTAATTTTATTTTCAAATTGGTGGAGGCGGCGGGAATCGAATCTGCCACCAAGGTTTTGAGGTTAATACATGCCCCTTCTCGAAGAGTCTCTTGTGAGTCTCCTCGATGATGCCGGCAGCGATCTGCTCGCCCCATGGATTGAACAGATGGGCATAAGCGAACCCGGGCGGGCCCAAAACGTTCATCTGTCCTCCAATCGCACCCAGACGCTCTATCAACAGTGTATTCGCGCCTGTCCTGGCCGATCCAATTGCAGCGGCTACGCCCGATGTTCCCCCTCCCACAAGTAACGACATCAAATTCTTTGCTTATGTACATGTTCAACCCTCCAACTTTTTATGTTCAAGCATTTGATCTATTTTTTTTTGAAATCGCTGATGCTCCTGGCCACTTTTCCATTGGGTAGTACCACGGGCTCGACGATGGCCTCACTGTAAAGGGCCCACGGCAG
>Ga0115026_10000052_pt1 | contig 20322 bp, 20 predicted proteins | sample Mud_0915_D1_FD_83878 | JGI IMG/M metagenome (GOLD analysis project Ga0115026, IMG submission 83878) | Wetland microbial communities from Old Woman Creek Reserve in Ohio, USA - Mud_0915_D1 | ecosystem: Environmental > Aquatic > Freshwater > Wetlands > Sediment ...
ATAAGTTATAAGTTAATTGCCATTAGTTTTATTTTTGTTTTCTTCCTGTTCATAGGCCCTTACAATTCGCTTAACAAGCTTATGACGGACTGTATCCCTCTCATCGAATTTAATAATTGAGATACCCTCAATATTAGCCAGAATTCTCATTGCCTGAAGCAATCCTGACTCAGATTTCGATGTAAGATCTATCTGGGTTGTGTCTCCTGTCATGATGAATTTGGAACTTATGCCCATCCTTGTAAGGAACATCTTAAGCTGGCTGATTGTGGCATTCTGAGCTTCATCCAGAATCACAAAAGCATTTTCAAGCGTTCTCCCTCTCATAAAAGCAAGAGGAGCAATCTGTACTGTTCCGTCTTCCATCCATGTTTCAAGCTTCTTGAATGGGATCATATCATGAAGTGCATCATATAAGGGCTGGAGGTATGGATCGAGCTTCTCTTTCATATCTCCGGGAAGGAAGCCAAGCCTTTCACCAGCTTCAACAGCAGGACGCACGAGAACGATTTTTTTTACCTCCCTTTCTTTTAATGCCCTCACTGCTAATGCGATAGAAGTATAGGTTTTCCCGGTTCCGGCCGGACCTTCTGCAATTATCAGGTCGTTCGTCTTGTAATCATTTACCAGGAGAACCTGATTTACAGTCCTTGCCCTGACAGGTTTGCCGCTGGTGCCAAATACGATCACCTGTTCAAATTCCCCGTTTGAAGCACTTTTCATGTGGCCGGCATCGAAAAAGTACTTTTCAATGTCTTGTTCATCAAGTCTGTGATACTTCCGATAGTATTCTATGATTTCATTGAACTTTTCAGCAAATACGGTGATCTCTCCCTCCTCACCCATGCATTTTATTTCACTGCCCCTGGCAATAATTTTTATTTTAGGAAAAAATCCACGGATTTTATCAAGAAGGGAATTATTTGCACCACAAAAAACTACAGGATCAATATCCTCAAGAAATATTACGATCTCTGTCATTGAATCCTTCAACAATTTTAATCTCCTTACTTAAGATTTATTACGTTAATTTAAAAATCATTTTTTTACGCGCCCCTAAATCCCCTAAAGGGGACTTGTTCTTTAGCAATTGTTTTTTAACCCCCTTTAGGGGGAAGGGGGCGATAGAAGGTTTAAAATACTTTACACAAAAAAGATCTTCAGAACCTCACAAAGTAAGCTTATTTTTTCTTTAGAAGATTATCTTTGTCTTAAGTTTTTTCCACATGCCAGTAATTACACTTACAACTGAATGGAAGCCTGATGATATTTACAACGGTATCATTAAAGGAAAGTTATACAGTCTGTGTCCGGGAGCTACGGTAATTGACAATGCATTCAACATCCGGCCTTTTGACATTTCACATGCATCATTCATTATCAGAAATACATTTCTTAACTACCCCAGGGGATCTGTACATATAATTTGTGTACACACTGAAGCACAAAAAGGTGAAGATTACCTGATTGTAAAGGCAAGGGATCACTTTTTCATCGGTACCGATAATGGCATCTTTAGCCTTATCCTCAATTCAGATCCTGATGAGATCATCAGGATTGATGCTGAAGGTACAACCGATGAACTGGAAATATTTGCCAAAGCTGCTTCCGGATTGTTTGCGGGGAAAGATCCTGCACAGCTTGGCAAACCGTTGAAGAGTATCGGTGAAAGAGTGCCTCTCAGAGCAACTTTAGACAAGGAAGTAATTATTGGAAGCCTCATTTTTATTGATTCATATGGCAATGCAATTTCAAATATAACAAGGGAGATCTTTTACCGGGTATTTGAGAACAGGGAATTCCGGATATCTGTTCAGAGTAATAAAAACTATACAGAACGTATTTCCGACTCTTATAACGATGTACCGGTTGGTGATCTGCTTGCAAGATTTAATTCACTCGATCTTCTGGAAATTTCAATTAATGGTGCTGATGTGTCGGAACTGCTTGGCCTTGAAGTCGGTTCCGTTGTCAGAGTAGATACAACCAACAAGACTGCACCATCTAACCGGTTGTTTTAAAAACGATTACTGATGACTGATAACCAAAAAAGCAGTGAGGAGTTCACAAAACTCCTCGATATTATTGATGAACTCAGGGCTAAATGTCCATGGGATATGAAACAGACCAACGAAAGCCTTCGTAAGCTGACAATTGAAGAGACATTTGAACTTGCCGATGCAATTTTCTCCGGTGATGATGATGGAATAAAAAATGAGCTGGGCGACCTGATGCTTCACATTGTATTCTATGCCAGAATAGGAAAGGAAAAGAATCTCTTTTCAATGACAGATATCCTTAAAGGCATCAATGAAAAACTGATTTACCGTCATCCTCACGTCTTTGGCGAGGTAAAGGTTTCCGGGGCTTCGGAAGTGGAAGAAAACTGGGAACATCTTAAAATAAAAGAGAATTCAGGTTATAAGCCTGTTCTGTCCGGGGTTCCTTCTTCACTTCCTGCAATTGTAAAAGCAAACAGGATCCAGGAGAAAGTGAGGGGTGTTGGATTCGATTGGGAAGTTCGCGACCAGATATGGGATAAGGTACTCGAAGAAATTAAGGAACTTAAGCAAGAGATTGATAATCACAATACTGATCGTATTGAATCAGAATTGGGGGATGTGTTCTTCTCATTGATCAATGCCTCCCGCCTTTATGGGATTGATCCCGAAGCAGCTCTCGAAAAAACTAACAGGAAATTCATTAAGCGGTTTAATTACCTTGAGAAGGAGACACTTTTAAAAGGCATTTCCCTGCATGATATGAGCCTTGATGAAATGAATGTGATCTGGGAAGAAGCAAAAAAAGAGGATCAGGCAAACCTGTAACTCAGCAGCTGATATATGATTTTCGCTGCAATAAAATCAGGAGCTTTATTTGCCGTGGAGGGACATAATTCCACAACATCAAAGCCTACTACATTCCTATTCCGGATGACATCCCTCAAGAAATGCATGATCTCAAAATAATCGGGGCCTCCGGGTTCAGGAGTGCCGGTTGATGGAATCAATGAAGGATCAAACACATCAAGGTCAATAGTGATGTAAACGTTTTCTGTCAGCCTGTCTATAGCTTTTGAATATTTTGATTTATCGTTGTACAGTTCATGAGCAAAAAAGATACTATTTCTGTCGATAAATGGGACCTCTTCCTTCGACATGCTCCTGATGCCCGCCTGTACTATGGGAACTAATTCACGGATTCTGGCCATCGTGCATGCGTGGTTAAACTGAGAACCTTCATATTCCTGCCTTAGATCTGAATGGGCATCGAGCTGAAGAACAGAAAGATCTCTGAAACACTCTGAAAAAGCCCTGACCGCCCCAATACTTACTGTATGGTTTCCGCCCACAATTACCGGAAACTTCTTGTCATTCAAAACCTTCAACACTTTATCGTACACAGCCCGGACAAGTGCTTCCGGAATTTTTTTCCCCTTAACAGCGTCAATAGTATGGATGCCATACAGGTGGACTTCGGAATCCGTTTCCACATCATAAAACTCCAGGTTAACCGATGCTTCCATAACAGCTTCAGGGCCTTTGTCCGCACCCTTCATCCAGGTGCTGGTTTCGTCATATGGAACAGGAATAATGATTATCCGGGAAGCAGAATATTCATAAGTTACTTCATTACCTCCAAAATTCATGGTTAAAAGGTTATTTCTCCCTCAGGGATCATTCCTTTAATCGGGGAGTACTTTTTTTCTTTTTCTTTTCCGAAGCAGGGGCTGAATCGGTTTTGGATTCTTTTTTGTCCGAATCGGTAGTTTTTTCTGGTTCTTCCTTTATAAGTAATTCTTTTTTGTGAAGCAGATTATACCACAAAATGATTTTCTTAATGTCACTTAAATAGACTCTTTCTTTCGAATAATCCGGAATGATTTCTTCGAAGTATTTCTTCAGTTTTTCTGCTTCTGATTTTGAGTCGATAGCAGGACCACCTGATTCTTTCTCAAAAATTTTATCGAATACTTTACCAAGCGAGAGATCTTCATTTTCCGTAAAAACAGAAATATCTTCCAGTGAACTTACTTTTGCTGAGCTGAATGCACTGCTTCTTTTTCCGGATTCAAGATGTTCGACTATGATTGCATTCTTGCCCTGGGCAATAAATTTAAAAAGACCCGGTTCTCCTGAAATTGCCAAAATGTCCTTTAATACCATTTCAATAACTTTTGTCTGCAAATTTAATTTTTGTCGCTGAAAGTATGTTCAGACTAACTTCTTTTTTACCAAAAAGCATCAGTTCATATTCCTTTCTTTCTTAATCTTTTCGTAGGCCTCATTTACCTTTTTAAATTTTTCATCTGCACTCCTCCTGAACTCCTCACCAAGGTGACTTACCTTATCCGGATGGTATTTCATCGCCATCCTCCTGTAAGCTTTTTTAACTACTTCATCGGTCGCTGTCGGTTCAATTTCAAGTATCTTGTATGAGGAATCGGTTTCAGGTACAAACATATTTCTTATTGAAAGAAAATCGGATGATGCTATTCCCATGTATCCTGCCATTTTTTCTATTGCATCAAGTTCAGAAGGATGCATGGTACCGTCTGCCTGGGAAATATTGAAAAGAAGATGCAAAAGCTGCAGACGCGATGAATAATCCATGTTTTTACTTATCTGCTGGCATACATCTCTTACCGGAATATCCTGCTTAAGTATATCCTTTAGCATCACAAGAGCCTCTCGGGCAGTTGACTGACCGAACTGCCGAATAAAGAATTGCTTAACATAATCCAGTTCTGATTTTAATACTTTATTGTCGGCTTTCATCATTGCTGCGACAAGAACCAGCAGACTCATGCCAAAATCGCCAGGTGTCGTGTGCCGCGCAGATGTAGTATATGTTGATGTTTGAATAGTAGTATTGTCAACCATTGATCCGACGAGAAAACCCAGTACAGCCCCGATAGGTCCTCCCATAACGAAACCCAGGCCGCCGCCAATCCATTTTCCAAGGTTTCCCATATATTATATTGTTTTATTGTAAAGTTTTAGCATCTCACTATGAATACCAAGAATTGCCGGAATGATTATATCATTTTCCGAATTAAAAATGACATAATCCGACCGCTTGATCCTCGATTCGTCATCAATCTGATTTTTGATCCGTTCAGTGACCTGCTCCCTGGTCAGTTTATTTCCCTTTACCAGTCGTTCAATCCTTTCTTCCATGGGAGTGACCACGGTAACGATCCTGTCCATCATCCTGTAAGCTCCACTTTCAAACAGGATCGCAGCTTCCATAACAGCATAAGGCGAATCCTGTTTATTTAACCACTCCCTGAAATATTCAAAAACTGCAGGATGTACTATTGAATTTACTTTTGCGAGGAGATCTGAATCTCTGAAGATAAGCTTTGCCATTTCGGTCCTGTCGAGCTTTCCTGATGCAAAAAGATCTTTCCCTGCAAGTGAATTTATTTTTATCTGCAGGTCCCTGTCGCTGTCCTGGATCCTTTTTGCCTCTGTATCAGCTGAAAATACAGGAATGCCAAGGACCGCAAACACTTTACAGACAGTGGTTTTACCGCTTCCTATACCCCCGGTCACACCGAGTTTTAAACTTTGGTTCTGAGTTACTTTCATTTGAGTTTCTTTTCAATAAGAAAATCAACTTTCGAAGGAGTAACTCTCAGGGAGCTGACGAACGGAGGTATATTACGAAATCCCACCGGAATTTTCTCGGATGAATTAAGGTCAACTTTCGACAGATCAAGAACTACCTCAATGGGGATCTTTTCAATTTTTTTATAATCGCTGATGGCTACCAGGCATTTAACTGTTACGGCATCCGGGAAAATTCTAATGTTGATCGAGTCGGGGCTGTTAATTATTTTTACGGGTACATGGATTTCGGCTTCAGTGAACTGTTCTACCGGTATTGTGAGAACAACCTTTTTTTCTGACACTTCAAGTTCTTTTGAAATGTAAAGCGGGATACTCTTTGTAATGGTCTCATTTACTCCCTTGAGTTTTTTATACCTGGTTTTTACGGATTTGATCGTATCAAGGATCCGTTTTGGACCAGTTATTGTGATAGTATCCGGGGTGACAATTATTTTTCCCCGTACCAGATATTGCTTTTCAGTTATGATATCAACATCAGCAATAATCTCAACCCGTTTGGTAACTATCCTGTCAAAGGAGAAAAAGAGGGTATCAGGTTTTATTGAGGTTATTTCACAATCGGTCTTTAACTGGCTTTTAAGCCTTGGAATCAGTCCGGTCGTTATAAGATAATAATCCAGTGTTCTGCTCCCGGGAACTCTCCTGTAATTGATTGTTGCAATATCAAGGATCACAGGCGTCCGGTTTCCGGCAAGCTTAATCTTAAGTATTGAATAACCAGGACCTTTCAGGGAGAGTTCCAGTTTTGAAGGCAAGTCTTCTGCAAGAACTCTCTCTTCAGGAAGATTGATAAACCTTACCGGATATTTCAGGCCATATTCAATATCCTTTTCAAGAGAATTCAGATACCAGAATACGAAAGAAAGCAAAAGAAAAAAAGAAAAAATAACAGCATCCCTGTCAATTCTGCTTCCTCCCTTTTCCTTAAGTTTTCGCAGCCATATGCTACCTATCCATTTCACTCAAGGCAGTTAATGTTCAGTTTTAACCCTGATCAGCAGTGGGATCCTTTACGAGGGCACTCTTGTCTACTTTGAGCTTAAGATCTCCTCCCACCTCAAGCATGACAAAATTGTCTTTAACTTCATAGATCCTGCCATAAATACCTCCTGTAGTAATGACTTTGTCTCCTTTTTTAAGAGAGTTCCTGTAGTTTGTCATTTCTTTCTGTTTTTTCATCTGAGGTCTGATCATGAAGAAATAGAAAACAACAAAAACAAGTAACAATGGCAAAAAAGTAACCAGGGCATTACTCTGGCCGGAACCTGAGCCCGAGGGCTGTCCCATAAGAAGAATAAAGGCTAAATAATTCATAATTATTGGTTTTTTGTGATTGGTTAATATTGCTGGTTTGCTGGTTGCTGATTACTGGTTTACTGGTTACCGAATACTGATTACTGATTACTGATTACTGATTACTGATTACTGATTACCGATTTTTCCGGTCACCGGATACAACTTCAGCGGTTATCTTCAGCACAACTACTTCGGTTTTGGAATTTGACCGTACCGAGATTGTCTTCGTTTGAATCCCGTTTCTTCCATTTGAATCAAAAACAACTTCCAGTGTACCTCCTTTACCGGCTGCAATAGGATTCCGGTCATATTTAGTCACCGTACATCCGCAGCTTGTTGATGTTGAAGATATTACAAGACTTCCAGGTCCTTTGTTCTCAAAAGCAAAGATATGAGCCACCTTCTCTCCTTCAACGATCTTTCCAAAATCATGTTCAAATTCCCTGAAACTTATCTCTGCAGGTTTATTATCAGCCGGTAAGCCCGGTTGTTCTGCAATTCTATTCTCTTTTTGTGAGTTACAGGCAATCAAAAAGATCAGAAAGAAGACAGAATATATAATTTCTTTCGATTTCATATTATAGAAACATTAAGATCCATTTAGTTTTTATTATTCTAATCCTCACCGATAAGGCCTTTCCCTGCTTTATTGAAAAGCCCTTTTTCCCGGATGGCTTTTACAATATTATCAAGAATTCCGTTGACAAAGGTACTGCTTTTTGGAGTACAATAGTATTTAGCTATTTCAATATACTCATTCAAAGTTACCTTTACCGGAATTTCGGGGAATTCCAGAATCTCGGTGATTGCCAGCTGCATTACGAGAATATCCATCAGCGCTATACGTTCAACCTCCCAATTAGTAGTATTATTATCTATCAGTTCCGAACATTGGCTGGTGTGAAGGATCGCCTTCCTGAACAATACTTTTACAAAATCCTCATCTTCCTTATTCTTATAGAGAGGCATCAATCCGGCACTTTCACCGTTATCTGGTTTGAATTTTTTCAGGGTTTTTTCGATCATCACTGTTACGTATTCTGTATCATCATTCCAGTAGATGCTCTGTTCCTCAAAGTTAGCCTCAAGGTCTTCTGATTCAGCAAAAAGCTTGGTTATAAGATTTACAATGAACTTTTTATCCGAGGCATAGCCATGGATATCCGATGACAAATAATTCTCATACTTATCCCAGGCGATCATTTTATTGTACATTAATCTCGGAACATGCGGATAATTTATCCAGGAGAGCTTCCTGGAAGACACATAGTCATTAAAAGCCTTGTTTTTTCTTAACTGCGCAATAATCTGGTTATCAATAAATCGTCTTTTGGGATTAAGATCTTCCTGTGTTGGCATTCTTTTCTGCAGCGCCTGATCGATCTTCTCCGAAGCAATGTCAGCAATTTCGATTACCAGGAGTAGCAGGTAATGATACAGGTCGTATGTCTTTTCAATGCTGAATACCAGCTCTTTCTCAGCCTGTGCTATATTATCATCCTCCCTGCGGTTGAATGCATATAATGCCATCAGGGCTTTTATGCGCAATAATCTTCTGCTTATCATTTATAAAGAACCTCAGATATTGGCTGCAAAAATAACCTTTTTCCTTAACCCTCAAAACAAGACGGCAAAATTTAGGTACATTTGGAGGGCATTGTTTTGATTTGAAAAATATTTGTACATTTGACGATCAAACACTAGCCTAACCTAAACCTAAACTGACTTAGACATGGAAGAAGAAGCCGGAATAAAGGAGGTCATAAACGGGAATGATGAAAAAAACGTAAGAGAAGAAATCTACACAAAAGTAGTAAGAGCCGGGAAAAGGACCTATTTTTTTGATGTCAAGGCTACCCGTAAAGAAGATTACTACCTGACCATCACAGAAAGCAAAAAGCGTCTTGGAAAAGAAGGTAAGATCTTTTATGAAAAACACAAAATCTTTTTATACAAAGAAGATTTTGAGAAATTTACTGAAGGATTGAAAGATGCTGTTACATTCATTGGTAACGGCAGGAATGAATTGAATGCAGAAATAACACATTCAGAAGAAGAACAAAAACAGGAACCTGTTGATCTTTCTGCCAGGGAATTTACAAATGTTGACTTCGACGACCTTGGTAAAAAATAAGAAGCCTTTCCTGAATGTTAGATTATATCCTGTTGATATTGGCAATTATTCTTCTTTTGCTGGGAATAATCGGCTGTCTGGCACCTGTATTACCAGGTCCGCCACTAAGTTATCTTGGCCTGTTTTTACTCCATCTTACAAAATTTGCTGATTTCTCAAATACCCTCCTGATCACTCTTGCAGCCATAGTTGTGGTCGTTTCGATACTCGATTATGTGGTTCCTGTATGGGGAACTAAAAAATTCGGCGGGTCAAAATATGGTACCAGGGGTGCGACAGTCGGACTTATTATTGGTCTTTTTCTGGGTCCCCCGGGCATAATTATCGGTCCTTTTATCGGGGCATTTGTCGGAGAACTTATCTTCAAGGATGATATGAAATACGCCATAAAAGCAGGCTTTGGAAGTCTTCTTGGATTCCTGACAGGAGTCGGTCTGAAGCTGGCGACTTCGTTCGTTATTACATTCTATTTTGTCAGGGAGTGGATAAGGTAGCCACCATTACTGCCTTGATAGTATGAAGCCTGTTTTCTGCCTCGTCAAAAACTATTGAGTGCTTCGATTCAAAAACATCTTCAGTAACTTCCATACCGTCGAGGCCAAACTTCTGATAAATCTCCTCTCCGATTTTTGTTTCCCGGTTATGAAATGCCGGAAGGCAATGCAGGAACTTAACATCCGGATTACCGGTCTTCTTAAGAACCTGCATGTTTACCTGGTAACGCTTCATAAGCCTGATCCTCTCTTCCCATGCAGAATCGGGCTCTCCCATCGATACCCATACATCAGTATACAAAAAATCAGCTCCCTTAACTGCTTCATCAACATTTTCAGTAATATTAATCCTTGCTCCTGTTTCTTTTGCAATCGTTTTACAGGTTTCAACCAGTTCTTTACCCTGCTGAAAAGCTCCCGGCGCGGCAGTTCTGAAGTCCATCCCCATTTTGGATGCACCAACCAGCAATGAATTACCCATATTATATCGTGCGTCACCAAGATAGCAGAACGAAATCTTATTAAGAGGCTTATTGCTGTGCTCTATAATTGTCATAAGATCGGCAAGCACCTGAGTGGGATGAAATTCATTCGTAAGTCCGTTCCATACAGGTACACCGGCATATTTGGCAAGTTCCTCAACAATAGCCTGACCATATCCGCGGTACTCAATCCCGTCATACATTCTGCCAAGCACCCTTGCAGTATCTTTCATCGACTCTTTTTGTCCGATTTGTGAACCACTCGGGCCGAGATATGTAACATGAGCTCCCTGATCAAGAGCCGCCACTTCAAATGCACATCTTGTCCTGGTTGATGATTTCTCGAAGATCAATGCGATGTTCCTGCCATTAAGGAACTGCTGTTCATTACCTTCTTTTTTAGCCTTTTTCAGGTCAGCAGCTAGATCAAGAAGATATCTTATTTCTTCCGGTGTAAAATCGAGGAGTTTCAGAAAGTGTCTGTTGCGCAGGTTAATTGACATGATAATCCAAATTAAAAATTGATATAAAATTGATATAAAATTGATATAAAATATATTTAAAAGTAGTGAATATTTTTTTAAAGTCAGAAGAAGGAAGGCCGAAGACCAGAGTCAAAAAGCTGAAAGCTGAAGGCTGGCAGCTGATGGCTGATAAACACCTTAAGCCTGTTGCCTGCATCCTGCCGCCTTACTTCTCATATTCCATTGTTATCTTCGAACCGTATTTTTTATCCGCCAGCTTAAAGGCTTCAGTGATCACACTCATCTTTCCGCCTTTTTTGATAAAGCTAAGACATGCCTCAATTTTTGGTGCCATACTCCCTTTTGCAAAATGACCTTCGTTCAGGTACTTAAGAGTATCCGCATAATTGAGAAACTCCTTTATCTCCTGGTCAGGCTTCTTGTAATTAATATATATGTAAGGAACATCGGTCAGTATGTAAAATTCATCAGCACCTATCAGTGATGCAAGGAGAGACGATGCAAGGTCCTTGTCTATAACAACCTCTGCCGGCCTGACATCCTTTTTTTCATCAATGTAAACAGGCACCCCTCCTCCACCGGCTGCGATGACTATATTCCCCTGCATTGCAAGATCGCGGATTATTGAGTGATTCATTATATCAACGGGAACCGGAGATGGTACCACACGTCTGAAGCCGCCATCCATTTTCACTTCCTCCCTGAAAATCCAGCCTTTCTTTGCCGACAATTTATCAGCCTCATCCCTGGTGTAAATCTTTCCTATCCTCTTCTGCGGATCATTGAAAGCCTGATCATTTTTATCCACGATGACCTGTGTGACAATACAGATAACATTTTTATCTATTGCATGTTTGTTAAGCACGTTCCTGAACATCCTCTCGATCATATAACCAATGCCCCCCTGAGAATCAGCAACACAAATATCAACAGGCATCTGTGCAATATTATACAGCTGTTCTCCTGCATCATTACGCATCAGAATGTTTCCAACCTGGGGGCCGTTGCCATGTGTAATCACCAGATTGTAACCTTCATTAATCAGGAAAACCAGGTTTTCAAGTGTAAGTGTAGTGTTTTCTTCCTGTTCATCAATAGTTCCGATCTGGTCCCCGCGCAGGAGTGCATTCCCGCCAAGGGCAACAACTGCCAGCTTCTTTTTCATAATAAACCGGTAAATGTGTAATGTTAGATCAAGATCTCCGTTAATACATAATAAAAAATATATATTCCTACGATACAAAGCTATTAATTTCTAAAAAAGCTAAGACAGGATTCTTAAAGCACGTGGTATGAAAAATATGTTAAATAACTTAGTTTTTTTATTTGCTTATAATATTGAAAGAGCCTGATACAAGTCAAAAGAATTTAATTAATTTTACATCATTCAAGAAAAATCGAAGTTGGTGAGATCGGGAAGCGTACTCCTTTTTACATTTATATTTTTATTTATTTGTTCCTCCTGCAATAACAACGGTGGCAGGATAATGGATCAGGGTGAGATTCATTATAATGTTCAATATGAAGGCCAGGTTTCGAGGATGCCAAAAGAACTTATGCCTCAAAACCTCGTTGTGTCCTTTAAGGATAATAATATTATGTATGAGCTGATTTCCCCCCTGGGCAACTCAGGAATTACCAATTTGTCGAACCCTTCAAAGAAAATATATGACACTTATCTTAGCTTGTTCACAATCAGATATTTTTATGCATCAAAGCCTGGCGAAATTTATCCCGGATTTGAAGCAATGCATGGTATTGAAATCAAAAAGACTCCAAAATCAGCAGTGATATGCGGTTTCAAATGCAAACATGCTGAAGTAACATTCCCATCAGACCGTTCCAAAATATATAATGTCTGGTACACCGACGAGATCCCTGTAAAAAATCCGAATGCTTCTACTCCCTTTTATGAAATAGACGGGGTCCTGATGAGCTTTTTCTTTTTCATTGGCCATTCGGAGTTTCATTTTGAAGCCCAGAATATCTACAAAAAGGATATCCCCGACAGGACATTTGAAAGGAAGGACAGATTCAAAAGGGTTTCAAAGAATGATTTAAACAAGTTCATCAATAAAATGGTAAGTCTCTAAGCGGCACAGAGCACAGAGCACAGGGCACAGAGCACAGGGCACGGAGCACAGGGCAAGGGGCAAAAACAATCAAATTACAATTTGAAGAAGGATAGAGGGCTGGTATCAGGTGTCTTCTTTGCTTCCAATCAGCCTTAAAGATTATCCACAGCTATCTGATCTTTATCAAAATTATTACCTTTGGGGTGCTTTTTCAGGCATTGCCTGAAGAATAATTGATCTGAAATGAAGAAAGAGAAAGAGAATAATGGGAAAAAGACAGCAAGGAGCAAGTCGAAATCCGGATCTTTTTTTACTGACGAAAGAATTAAATTCATATTTGGAGTTCTGATCTCAGGTTTCGCATTTTACCTTCTTCTTGCCTGTGTGTCTTATCTTTTCTGGTGGAAAACCGACCTCAGCCTGTCTGATTCCCAGGTGGTTTCAAATGCTGATGTGAATGTCAGGAACTGGTCAGGGAAAAGCGGTCATTTTCTTGCTAAGATGATGATGGGTTATGGTTTCGGATACGGGGCATTTTTCGTTCCACTTATTTTTGGCGCTGTAGGATTATATCTCCTGAATTTTCCAAAAATCAACCTCTGGAAACTTGTGACGAAATTCACTTTTGCTGCAATCATTATCTCCCTGATCCTTGGATTCATCTTTGGTGAGGCAGACGGTTACCTTGGAGGCGGGCCCGGAGGTGCTCAGGGTTTTAAAATCACCGAATGGCTGAATTCTTTTATCGGGAAGATAGGTACAGGAATAATACTGACATTGATTACTGTTGGTTATCTCATCTTCGCCCTCAGGTTCAAACCTGAAACTTTTACAAGAGACATACCTGCTTCATTTAAGAAAGTCATACCCGGAATTAAACCTGATTCTGTATCGTCTGAAACAGGAGGGGATGGGTCAAACTCCGCGACACCTTCAGCTGATGAAGGAGCTGAGATTGATGAAGATGCTGAAGAAGAAGTAGAGTTTGTCTTAAAACGGACAACCGACGACGATGACAATGTCAATCCAGGATCAATTATTCATGTGATCGATAAGGATGAATCCTCCAAAAAAGCTCATGACAATGTCCCGATAAATATTAAAAAACCTGAGGCTACCGATATTCTGCCCGATCACGAGGTAGAAAAGATTATGGAGAATTATGATCCCCGCCTTGATCTTTCAAGATACAGGTTCCCTCCTGTTTCTATACTCACCGATCACAGATCGGGTATTGATTTTGACGACCGGGAGGTTTTTGAGAACAAAGAGAATATTATTAAAACCCTTGGAGATCACAAGATAAGTATACGGCAGATTTCAGCCACTGTTGGTCCCACGGTGACTCTTTACGAGATTGTCCCGGAACGAGGTGTCAGGCTCGCACGTATTAAGTCGCTTGAGAATGATATAGCCCTTAACCTTTCAGCACTTGGTATAAGGATCATTGCACCAATCCCGGGAAGAGGTACTGTTGGTATTGAGGTTCCCAATAAAAATCCCGAGGTTGTCTCAATGAAATCGCTGATCACGTCCAAGGCATTCCAGGAATCAAAATATGATCTTGCCCTGGCACTTGGCCGGACTATAACAAATGATCCTTTTATTATTGACCTTACAAAAATGCCCCATTTGCTAGTAGCAGGAGCTACAGGTCAGGGAAAATCGGTTGGCATCAATGCAATCATAACTTCAATTCTTTACAAGAAACACCCATCGGAGGTGAAGTTTGTACTTATCGATCCGAAGCGGGTCGAATTGCCCTTATACGCAAAGATTGAACGTCATTTCCTCGCGAAACTGCCCGGGGAAGAAGATGCTATAATAACTGATACCCAAAAGGTTATTAATACACTGAATTCCTTATGCATCGAGATGGATAACCGTCTTGAGCTTTTAAAAGATGCCCAGTCACGTAATATTAAGGAGTATAACGAAAAATACATTTCCCGGAGGCTTAATCCTGAAAAAGGCCACAGGTATCTGCCTTATATTGTACTTATCATCGATGAGTTTGCCGATCTTATAATGACTGCCGGAAGGGAGATCGAGCCTCCGATCGGCAGGCTGGCCCAGCTTGCCAGGGCAATCGGTATTCACCTTATTATTTCAACACAACGGCCTTCAACAAATATTATTACCGGATTCATTAAAGCCAATTTCCCTACCAGGATAGCTTTCAGGGTATTCTCCTCTATTGATTCCAGAACAATAATTGATGCAACCGGTGCCGACAGGCTGGTGGGCCGGGGAGACATGCTTGTGTCCTCAGGCGCTGAACCCGTAAGGGTGCAATGTGCTTTCATCGACACACCCGAGATCGAAGAGCTCACGGAATTTATTGGTTCACAGCAGGGTTACCCCGATGCCATGCACCTTCCCGAATATATCGACGACAGTGAAACTGGAGTCCAGGAAGTTGACCTCCGTAAGAGAGATCCCATGTTTGATGAAGCTGCCCGACTCGTTATACAGCATCAGCAAGGTTCAACATCTCTTATCCAGAGGAAGCTGTCTATCGGCTATAACCGGGCGGGAAGAATTATTGACCAGCTTGAGGCTGCAGGAATAGTCGGGCCATTCGAAGGAAGCAAGGCAAGAGATGTTCTTATTTCCGACTATACACATTTGGAACAGATTTTGAAGGGTCTGGATTAAAACAGATGTAATGAAGAAATTTCTGATTGGCTTTTTCCTGGTTATATTCTTCCTGCCTGCACTTGCCCAGAATGACGCTGAGGCCGTAAAGATTCTCGACAGATTTTCTGCACTTGCTCTTTCCGCTCCTTCAGTTTCAATGAAATTCAGTCTGGAGACCGTTGATCAGATAGAAGGTACAAACAATAGTATCACCGGTTCCATAATTCTTAGCAGGGATAAATACCGCCTTGACCTGACCGACAATATCATATGGTTTAACGGGGAAACATCGTGGAGCTATCTTCCGGCTGAAAAGGAGGTTACTATCGCCAAACCGGATAAAAAAGATAATTCCTTTCAGTCAAAGCCATCTTCTGTTTTTTCGGTATATAAAAAAGGCTACAAAACAAGGCTTCTTGAAGAAAATGCCGGTTCATATCTGATTGACCTCTATCCCGAAGATATCGACAGCGATCATATCAGGATAAGGATAAGAATAGGAAAGCCATCGCTCGATCTTAAAAGTATTGAGTATAAATACAAGAACGGATTGACAGTCAATCTTAACGTAAAGGAGTACGACCTGAAACAGAATCCTGACGATTCAGCATTTAATTTTCCGTCTGAAAAATATAAGGGAATTGAAATTAACGATATGCGTTAACCTCTTGCGGTTTCCCTTTTAGGATAAGCGATCCTTGCATGATAAATATTCGAAAGCCGTTTAATAAAAACATTCTTGATGTCGGATATATCCTTGAATGTCAACGGTGTTTCAGAATATTGTCCATCCTGCTCCTGAATATACACTATTCTTTCAACAAGCTCGCTTATGTTTTCTTCCGAATAATTAGCGAGGCTTCTTGAAGATGCTTCAACAGCATCAGCCATCATTACTATAGCAGTCTCTTTTGAGAAAGGTTTGGGACCTGTGTAGGAAAATTTCTTTTCCATATAAGTCCCTTGTGGATCCTTATCAAGGTATTTCTTGTAGAAGAAATATGCCACGGTTGTACCATGATGTGTCTGGATAAAGTCAACTATGGGAGTAGGAAGATTGAATTTTTTGGCAAGGTCGACTCCTTTCCTGACATGATCAATGATGATCTCTGAGCTTTTCAGGGGATCAAGCTGATCATGAGGACTGAATCCTTCAGTTTGATTTTCAATAAAATATTCAGCATCAGTAGTCTTGCCTATATCATGATAAAGAGCTCCAGTCCTGGCAAGAAGATTGTTCCCGCCGATTTCCCTTGCTGCCTCTTCTGCCAGATTGGCTACCTGGAGGGAATGCTGAAATGATCCAGGAGCTTCCTCAGCCAGTTTCCTGAGCAACAGCTGGTTCGTATCAGAAAGCTCAAACAGGGTCGCATCGGATAAAAATCTGAAAGTCTTTTCGAAAACGAATATCAGCGGATAACTCAGCAGAAGGAAGACACCATTACCGGCAAACCAGATATAATTTTTCCAGTTCATACTTGCCAGACTGCCTTCCTGCATTAATCCAATTCCGAGATATACCACGGAATAAGCCAGAAAGACCATCAAAACAGCCAGAAAGAGCTTTGCCCGCCTGTAAACATTTGTCAGGGAAAATATTACAATCACCCCGGCTATGAAACTCAGGAAAACAAACTCAAAAGAATTCGGGACAATAAAACCGGCAAGCATGATTGCCACGAGATAGACGAACAGCGCAAGCCTGGAATCATAAAATGTCCTGATCAGTATTGGTATGATTGCAAATGGTACGAGGAAAACGATATTTCCCGGTATATAGATCACAAGACGTGTAATAATGACAAATAACAGAATTATAAGAATTATGAAGAATGTCTTATGTGTTGAACTCAGTACATCAAATCTGAAGTTGTACATAAAAAGATAAAGTGCTATATAACAAGCTGATACCAGGATGAATCTGCCAATTAAAATAAGCCATTTATCATTTCTGCCAAGTCTTTTCTCATATTCAGTCCTCATTGATTCGAGGATATTGAATTTATCCTCGTTAACTATCTCGCCCTGTGAAATAATAAGTTCACCCTCCTGCACCAATCCCCTGTTTATGCTGATCTCTTTAATCATCTTGTCTTTAACGGCAGTGGAGGTGACAGCATCGTAAATAAGATTTGGTTCAATAAAATCATATAATGCAATCCTCGAAACAAAATCGCTTAAAGATCTTCCTGATCCGGAAGCATACTGCTTTTCAAGTGCTGCTTTTTTCTCCTCAGCAAACTGGTAAGCACTTTTTTCAATGAACAGAGTACTTCCCTGTCGTTGTTCAGCTATTCTTCCGCTGACAACAGTGATCTCAACCGGAAGCCTTTCCTGTGGTACTGATTCATTGTTTTCCAGTACACCCCTTTGATAAATTTCTGACAGAATAGAATTTAATTCCCGCTTTACTGAAATAAATCCCATCGGGGCAAGCGGTTGTGATGCCGATTCATATTTCTGTAAAAGATCATTCAGATATTTGTCAAAATCCCCGATTTCCTTTTTTTCAACTTCAGGGTCCAGTTTGAAATATGGAGCAAAGTTCTTTAAGATGCTGTCTCGTTCGCGTGCTACAACATAGTCAGGTTTAAGCACCGGGAAATCCCAGGGAGCAATAACAGATGAGCTCAGCCATGGTTTGCCCTTCTGGAATTCATATCTGAATTTACCCTCGCGTGGTGATACTGCAACAACAATTATAATACTCGCAATAAAAAGTATAAGGTGGTACAGATACTTCTTGTTGGTTTTAATTTCCGGAGGTCTTCTGGATTCGGCCATTGCTGCTTGCTTTAGATATGCCTGACAATCAAATTCAAAAATAGGGATAATTTTAATATGTGATTAGAACATGCAACTATTATTACTCTGTGTATACTCTGTAATCTCTGTGTAAGTCTTTTGCCCCCAACCCCCTGAAGGGGGTTAACTTTAAAGTCCCCTTCAGTGGATTTAGGGGCGGTTACAAAGAGAAACACAGAGACCACAGGGACCACAGGGACCACAGAGATCCACAGAGAGGATGAACCCAGATTTCACAATAATTCGTAATTTTGAACAAAATTGTAAAGATGGAAATATTCATATGCGAGAATGTCTTTGTACCGTTGCGTTCCGGTCCGTCTCACAGGTCGGAAATGCTCAGCCAGGTGCTGTTTGGTGAAAAGTATCATATTACTGATAACATTGGTCACTGGTATAAAATTGAAACACTTTTTGACAACTATAGCGGGTGGATTGACATAAATCATCTGCAGCATTCGGAAGATCATGGTGATTTACGTGGTCAGGTCTTGAACAGATCGCTGCTCTGCTATAAAAATGATAAAACGAAACTGGTATTGGAAGCCGGATGCGAGATTTATGATCCTGATATTGAAAAGAAAGTGTTTTCGGCTGGTAAAGATAAATTTTCTGCGGGTCCTGATTTCAGCTCCTCATATCTTATTGCCGGCGATTCGATGACTGATACAGCGATGAAGTTCATCAACAGTCCATATATCTGGGGAGGACGGATACCATCGGGAATTGATTGTTCGGGATTTGTACAGCTGGTTTATAAGATACACGGTATTAAAATCCCGCGCGACAGCTGGCAGCAAGCTGAAGCGGGTGAAAACATCAGTTTTATTGAGGAGACAGTGCCCGGTGACCTGGTGCTCTTTGATAATGAAAGGGGAAGGATATCACACGTAGGGATGATACTCTCCAGGGGACTGGTGATCCATGCATCGGGCAGGGTAAGGATTGACACTATTGATCATCATGGTATTTACAAGAATGAGATCAAAGGGTATTCTCACAAATTGAGAACTATCAGGAGAATTATCAGTAACAAAGCATAGTCCGGGGATAAATCTCATTATCAAAAGAGTTTAAATATCAAATGATAATAATTCTCTTTTAAGATTTATTCTAAATAACAATCTGTCTGAAGACATCACAAAAAAAAAGGTTGTCCGCCATCCGGCGGATCAACCTTTTCTTTATAAAGAATATCTAAAATTTAGTTATTTATGGCGTCATAAGCTTGTTATAGCTCAGTTCGCTATCAGGAACCGGCCAGAAATATGACTGAGAAGTCACCGGAATAGGTGCAACCGATCCAAATCCGAAACCATCCTTACCTGGTATGGTAAGACCAAGGCGCATGAGATCCATATTACGGATGCCTTCCCCAAGGAATTCCATGTTCCTTTCAAGAAGGATCGCATTATAGAAATCTGAAGCTGCTGCAAAGCTGGCAACAGTATATGCACCTGTCGGGAATGAACGTGTTCTCACGGCATTCAAAAGGTTAACGGCTTCCTGGGTAACTGCACTACCTGCTCTGACAATAGCTTCAGCACGGTTAAGAAGGACCTCTGCCCACCTTAACACCGGGGAATAATCTGTTCTGGTGCCTTGATCAATATACTTGGTAAGGTAAACCTGATCATCAACGGTTACCATCATCAGCTTTCTTGCGTCAGTAGCATCCATAGTAGCATAAACAGAACCGGGAACCGTCACAAGATAGTATGATTCCCCTGATCCCGAGAAATAATAATGGGCCAGGTGATTCTGTGTTCCTGCATTGCTGGAGGCTGTATTCGGCATGGAAAGGATGGATTCTTTCGTGCTGTGAGGTGAAGCAAAAATGCCTGCATAATTGGTATTCAGCGCATTTGCCACTCCGCTTGAAGCGGTAAAAGGAGCAGCTGCCGGTACGATCTTGGCTGATTCTGACACTACCTGTCCCCAGTTCTGCATATGCAGGTAAACCCTTGTTTTAAAGGCTATTATAGTATTCTTATGCACCCTCGTGATGTTGAGATGACCGTCACCATAGTCTGAGACCGCTAATGACTCTGCATCATTCAGGTCCTTGAGTATCTGTGTGTATACCTCTGCAACGGTACTCGGTGCCATGTCGTTTCCTTCGGCCGACTTATTTGCCGTAAGCCTCAGGGGCACGCCCCGGTTTGCGCCATTACCTATGTGATAAGGTTTTGAATACATCTGCATCAGGTCAAAATAGCATATTGCCCTGATGGTCAATGCTTCACTTTTGTACTGATCAAATTCATCCTGTGAG
>Ga0115026_10000053_pt1 | contig 20210 bp, 13 predicted proteins | sample Mud_0915_D1_FD_83878 | JGI IMG/M metagenome (GOLD analysis project Ga0115026, IMG submission 83878) | Wetland microbial communities from Old Woman Creek Reserve in Ohio, USA - Mud_0915_D1 | ecosystem: Environmental > Aquatic > Freshwater > Wetlands > Sediment ...
AAAAGTAAAATATTTGGGTAAACAAAAAATGAATACTGCAACTTCAAAATGCATTATATTTGTTTCAAACAAATAAAATTACTGATTGCGATGAGCAACAAAAAAAAGAAAGTCTTTGTTTCCGGTTGTTTTGATATGCTCCATTCAGGGCATATTGCGTTTCTCCAGGAAGCCGCTGGTTACGGAGACCTTTATATCGAACTTGGATCGGACAAAACAATAAGAGAGCTTAAGGGACGTGATACTATTAATTCAGAAGAAGAAAGAGTCTATATTCTGAACGCACTTTCTTGCGTTCATAAAGCGTTGGTAAACAGGGGCAGTGGCCTGATTGATTTCCTGGAGGAAATGAAAATCCTGAAACCAGATATCTTCATAGTAAATGAGGATGGACACTCACCCGAAAAAGAGAGGCTGTGCAAAGAACTTGCGATAGAATATAAGGTCCTGAAAAGGATCCCTCATGCAAACCTTCCGGCAAGATCTACGACTGCCCTCCGGACAATCAAACCAATGCCCTACAGGATAGACCTGGCAGGAACATGGATCGATCAGCCGTATGTTTCAAAATATTATCCCGGATCAGCAATAACTGCATCAATAGAACCAACTATCGAATTTAATGAAAGGTCAGGTATGGCTACCTCAACCCGCAAAAAGGCAATCGAACTCTGGAACGACCATCTTCCCCTCGAGAAACCGGAAAAGCTTGCAAAGACCCTGTTCAGGTATGATAATGATCCCGGTACAAAGGAGGTGAGCGGATCTCAGGATTCGATCGGGATTGCTATGCCTGGTATCAATAAATTCTTTTACGATAAGGGAAAGTACTGGCCTTCAAAATTTGATACTATATCTGACCTAAGCATAATAAAATGGCTTGAAGAGAGGTTGTATATGTTAACACTATGGCCTCGTCCTGATGAGTACAATGTTCTCAGCAATACACAAATAAATACTGAAAACGTTAAGAAGCTCACAGAGGCTGCCGATGTGACCTGGGATGGACTGACTTCAATGAACATCAAAAAATTCACTGAAGGATTCCTCGAATCATTTCATTCACAGGTCAGGATGTTCCCTAAAATGATGAATGAGGAAATTGAAAAGACCATCGACATGTATAAAGGGACAGCCAAAGCATGGAAGCTTTCAGGTGCAGGCGGTGGCGGATACCTGATAATGATCAGCGAGAAAGAGATTCCGAATGCATTCAGGATCAAAATAAGGGTGAAGGATTTGTGGCTTTAATTTTTCTGCCTCTTTACGAAGTAGTTATTCTTTAAGCATTTTTGAAAATAATAATAAACCAGGTATTTAACCACGGAGTCGCACGGAGTAACACTGTTCCTAATTCCATGAAACTCCGGGAAACTCAGTGTAACTCCGTGGTAAAAAACAAATAACAGACATGTCAAAAACAGCATTAATAACCGGTGTTACAGGACAGGATGGCGCATATCTTGCTGAATTCCTCCTGAAAAAAAACTATATGGTACACGGAATAAAACGGCGTAGTTCCCTTTTCAATACGCAAAGGGTCGATCATCTTTATCAGGATCCTCATGTTGATAAAAGGGATTTCATCCTTCACTACGGTGATCTTACCGATTCGATGAATGTCACCAGAGTCATCCAGGAGTGCCAGCCTGATGAGATCTATAACCTCGGCGCAATGAGTCACGTAAAGGTCAGCTTCGACACACCCGAATATACAGCTAATGCCGATGGAATTGGCACTTTAAGGATCCTGGAAGCAGTCAGGCTCCTGGGACTCACACAGAAAACCCGTATATACCAGGCCTCGACCAGCGAATTATTCGGGCTGGTTCAGGAAGTTCCCCAGACTGAAAAGACCCCTTTCTATCCAAGAAGTCCATATGGAGTTGCAAAGCTCTACGCATACTGGATAACTGTTAATTACCGTGAAGCTTACGGAATACATGCCAGTAACGGTATACTTTTCAATCATGAATCACCAATAAGGGGTGAGACATTTGTTACCAGAAAGATCTCAAGGGCCATGGCCAGGATAGCACTGGGAATGCAGGATTGTCTTTTTATGGGGAACCTGTCATCCCGGCGGGACTGGGGTCATGCAAAAGATTATGTCAGAGCAATGTATCTGATACTTCAGCAGGAAAAACCTGACGATTATGTAATTGCAACAGGGGTAACAACTTCAATCCGTGAGTTTATTCTGAAAACATTCGGTGCAGCAGGTATGGAGATCAGCTTCTCAGGAGAAAAGGAAGATGAAAAAGGCAGAATCGTGAACGTGGACGATGCACTTTTCAATGAAAAGGTGGGAAAGGATTTTATTGGTGCTATTAAGGCAAGGATAAAAAAGAATCCGGTAATGGTAAAAGTGGACAGAAATTATTACAGACCGACAGAAGTTGATCTTCTGATCGGCGACTCTACCAAAGCAAGGACAAAACTGGGATGGAATCCAAAATATGATCTGAACGGGCTGATAGAGGATATGATCAATTCGGATATTCACCTCATGAAAAAAGAGACGCATATCCGTAATGGCGGATTCAGGACATTTAATTATTTTGAATAACCCCCCAACCCCCCGGAACGGGGGGCTAAAATCAATTACTGCAATAAAGTCCCTCTCCCCAGGGAGTGGGGTTGGGGTGAGGTAAAAAACACTTGAAATGGAAAAAGACTCTAAAATATACGTTGCCGGACATACCGGCCTGGTTGGATCAGCATTGACTATGACCTTAAGGGATAAAGGTTATGACAACCTGCTTTTAAGATCGATTGAGGAACTAGATCTTACCAGGCAGAAAGCAGTCGATGAGTTCTTCTCTGTGGAGCGTCCTGAATATGTACTTATAGCAGCAGCAAAGGTTGGCGGTATCGTTGCCAATAACACTTTAAGGGCCGATTTCATCTATATAAACCTGATGATACAGAGCAACATCATATTTTCGGCATGGAAATATGGAGTGAAAAAGCTTCTTTTTCTCGGATCGACATGCATTTATCCTAAAAATGCGCCACAGCCTCTGAAAGAAGATTACCTGCTGACATCACAGCTGGAATATACAAATGAACCTTATGCAATTGCCAAGATAGCAGGGTTGAAGATGTGCGAATCGTTCAATATCCAGTATAGTACAAATTTTATTGCTGTCATGCCTACAAATCTTTACGGCCATGGCGACAATTATAACCTTGAAGCTTCGCATGTTCTGCCTGCCTTGCTAAGAAAATTCCATCTCGGCAGGTGTGTTGAAGAAGAAAATTTCCAGGCAATCCGTAAAGATCTGAACAGATATCCCATTGATAAAATTGATGGAGATTCAGATGAAAAGAGCATTCTTGCAGTACTGGATAAGTACGGTATCAGAATTTCCAATTCCGGGAATCCGGTTAAAAAGCAGGTGAATGTCACTATCTGGGGAACAGGAGTTCCATTGAGAGAGTTCATGAACTCAAAGGATATGGCCAACGCTTGTGTATATGTTATGGAAAACATTAATATTCCCGACATTATATCAATACACAAATCAGGGAAATCTGACCCGGAATATCATCCGCCGCATTTTCTGAATATAGGCTCAGGTGAAGAGATCTCCATAAAGGATCTGGCACTCAAGGCAAAAGCACTGACAGGTTTCAAAGGCGATGTTGTTTATGATTCCTCCAAACCCGACGGGACGATGCGTAAAGCTGTAGATACCAGTGCTTTACACAGACTAGGATTCAAGCATAAGATTAGCCTCGATGAGGGATTGGCGGCAACATATAGTCAGTACTTGAAATACCTTTGATTTTTTGTATGCAAGTTATTCAAGTTATGCAGTTATGAGGATGACCAAAACCGCAAAACTGCAAAACCGCAAAACTGCAAAACTACAATTCAATTTATAATCTTCTTAGGAATGTCATCGGAATATTGACAATCAGGTTTTGATCAAGCCTGTCAATGCGCACCACAACGCGGCTGTGGGAACCAACTGTAACCAGCTCACCTGTCAGCCCGACAAGAGATCCGCGGATAACCTCCACATTATCTCCCTGTTCGAATTTTTCGGATGAGATTTCAATTTCTGTATCGCTGTTGATAAGCAGACGGAGATTGTCTATCTGGTTCTGTGGTATTGAAGCAGGTTTGCCTTCAAAAGTAACAAACCGGACAACACCTGAAGTCTGATATACCCTCGGAAATTCTATCGGAATCACTTTAACAAATACATATGATGAAAGCAATGGCCTCTCAACAAGTTTCTTGCGATCGCTCCATATCCTGTATGTCTTCTGCAACGGCAGAAATACCTCAACACCTGACTCCATAAGCCTGTCCCTGACCAGTTTTTCGGCTCTCGGATTAGTGTAAATTGCGTACCATTTGGGTTCACCCTGTTTTCTGAGAGGCGCAGAGGTGACTAAATTTCCGTTCTTATTTGGTCCCATTTTCTTCGCAGATTTTCAAGAGGAGACAAATATAGTTCATTTTTTGCTCCACAAATTCCTTTCTTTTCTTTGGTTACTTTCTTTGTTTCAAGACAAAGAAAGTAACGTAGTTTTTTTATTTGTTAAAAAACTCTACCTTTGCGCCATAAACAAAACACTAAACACCATGGCTGAGAAGACCAGATATTCGGATGAAGAGCTTGAAGAATTCAGGCAGATCATCCTTGCGAAGCTTGATAAAGCCAAAAGAGACTATGAAATTCTTAAATCCAGCATAACTCACGAAGAGAGTAATGATACTATGGATACTTCCCCCACATTCAAAGTACTGGAAGAGGGTGCAACAACCCTTTCAAAAGAAGAGGCAGGGAGACTCGCCCAGCGGCAATTGAAATTCATCCAGCATCTGCAGGCCGCACTTATCAGGATCGAAAACAAAACCTATGGTATATGCCGTGAAACAGGAAAACTTATATCAAAAGAGAGACTCAGGGCTGTACCACACGCAACTCTTTCAATTGATGCAAAAATGAGGCAGAAATAAGGTGCAAAGGCATAAAGGCTTTAAGGCGTCAAGGCATTAAAGTACAAAGGTCTGAAAGAAGAAATACTACTTTTTATAACCGTCTTAGAAATGGGGCGGTTTTTTATTCAGACAAACATCTCCCCCCTTCACCTTTTCTCCCACTCTCCCATTCGTGTCTATAGATTCCGTGTAACCGATATCTTAACCACCATTTCGTTTATCTCCACCTCTCGCACATTATCATCCGAGAGATCACTGACCACCGCCACCTTTTTTGCAAGTGTCTGAGAACCTATATAGGCAGAATGCCTTCTTACAGCTTCACGGATCAGTTTATGATCTTCAATTAAAACCGTAATTTTATCAGTTACATCAAACCCGCTTTCTTTTCTGATATTTTGAATTCTGTTCACGAATTCCCGTGCAATACCTTCATAGCGGAGTTCATCAGTGACTGTAATATCAAGAGCTACTGTAAGCCTTCCGTCATTTGCCACCTGCCAGCCAGGAATATCTTCTGATATTATCTCCACATCCTCAGTTGTCAGAATGACCTCCTTGCCGTCAAAATTCATCTTATGACTTCCTGAACGTTCAAAATCAGCTATCTCCTGACGGGTTAGTTCTGTAATAGCCATGTTAATGTTTTTCATCATACTTCCGTAACGGGGACCGAGTGTTTTAAAGTCAGGCTTGATCTTTTTAACCACGATTGCCGAGGTGTCATCGATAAATTCAACATCCCTGACATTGACTTCAGCAAGTATGAGATCCTTAACTGCCTCAAACTTATCCCTGAACGATCTTTCAGTCACAGGCACCATGATCCTGGCAAGCGGCTGACGGACCTTTATTCCGACTTTCCTGCGTAACCCAAGGATCATCGAAGAGATCTTCTGCGCAATGTCCATCCTCTCCTCGAGTTCTTTATCGATAAGTGCCCTGTCATATTCAGGAAAGAGGACCAGATGAACGGAATCTTCCTTATGCCGGCCTGTAATACCATTTAGATCGATGAACAACCTGTCCATATAAAAAGGAGCAATCGGAGCGGCAAGCCTGCAAACTGTTTCCAGACAGACATACAGGGTCTGGTAAGCAGCCAGCTTATCTTTGTCATATTCACCGCCCCAGTAACGTTTTCTGTTAAGCCGTACATACCAGTTGCTCAGGTTCTCGGTGACAAAATCCTGAATTGCCCGTCCGGCGCGTGTAAGATCATAATCACTATAACATTTACCCACTTCCCTGATAAGCGAGTTAAGAAGTGAGATTATCCAGCGGTCTATCTCCGGGCGTTCGCTTACAGGAATTTCTTTTTCGGTGTAACGGAAATTATCAATGTTGGCATAGAGTGCAAAAAAGGAATAGGTGTTATAAAGAGTCCCGAAGAATTTTCTTTTCACCTCATCAATTCCTGAACTGTCAAATTTCAGGTTGTCCCATGGCTGGGCATTTGTAAGCAGATACCACCGCAGGGGATCAGATCCATATTCCTCTATAGTCGAGAACGGGTCAACTGCATTACGGAGCCGTTTCGACATCTTGTTGCCGTTCTTGTCAAGAACCAGTCCGTTCGAGATAATGTTTTTAAATGCAACCGAATCCGATATCATCGTTGCTATTGCATGCAGTGTAAAAAACCATCCTCTTGTCTGGTCGACACCCTCTGCAATGAAGTCTGCAGGGAATACCTCATTGAAATTTTCTTTATTCTCAAACGGATAGTGAGCCTGGGCATAAGGCATCGCCCCTGAATCGAACCACACATCAATCAGATCAGGTTCGCGGAACATTTTTTTACCGGTGGGGCTGACAAGAATTATCCCATCAACAAATGGCCGGTGAAGATCGAACTTTTCATAGTTTTCAGCTGAATTGTCACCTTCAGCAAATTCTTCAAGAGGATTCTTCTTCATGAATCCTGCTTTTATTGATCTCTCAATTTCGGTTTTCAGTTCCCTGGCAGAACCAATACACGTTTCCTCTTTCCTGTCTTCAGTCACCCAAATTGGAAGAGGCGTTCCCCAGAATCTTGAACGCGAAAGGTTCCAGTCGACAAGATTCTCGAGCCATTTGCCAAAGCGGCCCGTACCTGTTGACTGAGGTTTCCAGTTTATCGTATTGTTCAGTTCTATCAGTCGTTCACGGAACGCAGTTGTACGGATAAACCATGCATCAAGCGGATAATACAGAACCGGCTTATCTGTCCGCCAGCAATGCGGATAACTATGCACCTGCTTTTCAATACGGAATACCTTGCCCTGCTGCTTGAGCATCACAACTATATCAACATCAAGAGTATCTGCATCAGGAGATATACTTTCATCATACTCATTCTTTACAGGCCTGCCTTCAAAACCAGTATAGGAACTTGTATTAACTCTTTCCCTGACAAACTGAATGTCGAGATCCCTGATCGGGACCATATATCCTTTTTTGTCAACCATCGGCCCCATTGTACCATCTTTTCTCCTGACGATCATACCCGGGATTCCGAATTCCTTTCCGGTCCGATAGTCGTCAGCACCAAATGTGGGAGCAATATGTACGATCCCGGTACCCTCTTCGGTTGTTACAAAATCACCAGTTACAACTCTGAAAGCACCCGGATCAGGCCTCACCCAATCGATAAGCTGCTCGTATCTTATCTCCTTCAGATCGTTTCCCGGAAATTCATCAAGCACTTTGAACGGTATCTTTTTATCACCCGGTTTATACATCGAAAAATCGAGAGATGCATTTGCTTCAGGGAACATTGAATGAAGAAGGTCCCTGGCGATAATTACAGTGACAGGGACACCTGAATATGGATTGAAACTCCTGATCTTAATATATTTGATCTCTTTGCCGACAGCCAGCGCAGTATTTGAAGGAAGCGTCCATGGAGTGGTTGTCCAGGCCATAATGTGAACGTCGGTCGTGTCGGTGTTTTTATATAGGAATTCTGATTTTGAATCTCTTATCAGTTTAAACTGGGCTATACAGGTTGTATCTTTCACATCACGGTAGCAACCAGGCAGATTTAGTTCGTGCGAACTTAATCCAGTCCCGGCTGCAGGGGAGTATGGTTGGATAGTATATCCCTGGTAAAGATATCCTTTGGAATATAGTTGCTTAAGCAGCCACCAGAGCGTTTCAATGTACCGGTTGTCATAGGTTACATAAGGATGATCCATGTTCAGCCAGTAACCCATCCTGCGGGTAAGTTCCTCCCACATATCGGTGTATTTCATCACATCGATCTTGCATGCTTTGTTATAGTCGTCTATCGATATTTTAACACCTATATCCTCCTTGGTAATTCCCATAGCTTTTTCAACGGCAAGCTCCACAGGCAGCCCGTGAGTGTCCCAGCCCGCTTTGCGTTTTACCTCATATCCACATTGGGTCTTGAAACGACAGATTGCATCCTTTATGGTCCGGGCCATCACATGGTGGATACCAGGCATCCCGTTAGCGGAAGGAGGTCCTTCATAAAACACAAATTCACCTTTACCATTTACTTCACGGATACTTCTGTGAAAAGTGTCATTCGCATCCCATATCTTAAGAATATCCTTGTTTACCTGCGAGAGATCAAGATGCTTATATTCCGGAAACCGTTTCCCCATCGGACCATTCAGTTAATGTATTATTTTTTTTAAAAGCGGCACAAAGATATGAAAAAGGCATGAAGGTTCAAAAAGGTAACGGCATTAAGGCGTAAAGGAGCAAAAGCAGAATAGTGAAACTCCGGGGAAATCCGTGGTTAAAGGAAGAAGGTTAAAAAGAATTCGGAAATTTATTTACTTTGCAGACCAGTTAATTTAAGTATGAAATTTCTTCCAATATTTCTTCTTCTCTGTTTTACAGACCTTCTGCAATCGGAAGCCCAGATTGCAGACTCAGTTAAATATCAATCCCTTGAACCATACGATTTTCATCTCCGGTATCTCAGGATAGATTCTTCCGTTCTGATAGACGTACGGGAACCTTTTGAATTCAGAGGAAAACGGATAAGAGATGCGATAAATATTCCTTCCTCGGGAAATCTTGAAAAAGCTGCTGATACTTTAAACAGGAAATTCGCTTATTTTCTGTACTGCACAACCGATTTCAGAAGCCGTAACGCTGCGGAAATTCTGTATGAAAAAGGATTTCGAAAACTCTACAATCTTGAGGGCGGAATTGTTGCATGGAAGAAGGATAGGATGCCCGTCGTAAAAGGCACAGGGCGCAGAGCGCAGGGCACAGGGCGACGGGTACAGGGGAATAAATAAACAGTGCAACTCCACAGTTACTCCGGGCAACTCAGTGGTTAATGAAAAAATAGATACTTTATTGAAAAATCAGTAGGTTTGCAATAACCAAAATAAGAAACCTATGTTTTCCGGAATAGTCGAAGAAGCAGCACCTGTAATAAAGCTCGAAAAGGAGAAGGACAATCTTCATATCACTATGAAGTGTTCATTTACTGATGAGCTTAAAATCGATCAGAGTATTTCACATAATGGCGTTTGTTTAACTGTTGTAAATAAGGATAAAGAGACCTATACTGTTACAGCAATAAAGGAGACCCTTGAAAAATCAAATCTTGGCTTACTTAAACCAGGCGACAAAGTGAATCTTGAAAGAAGTGCAAGGCTTGATGGCCGTCTCGATGGTCATATGGTGCAAGGGCATGTTGATCAGACGGCTGTTTGCACGGATGTCAGAGAAACCGGAGGAAGCTGGTACTACACATTTGAATACGAACCTCTTCAGGATGATTACATCACTGTTGAGAAAGGATCTGTCTCCGTGAACGGAGTCAGCCTTACCGTAGTAAATTCCAGGCAGAAATCATTCCAGGTTGCCATAATCCCGTTTACTTACGAAGTCACAAATTTCCACCAGATCAGGAACGGGACAGTAGTAAATATCGAATTTGACATATTGGGGAAGTATATTGCGAAGATCGTGAAACAACAGATGGGAAAATAAGTTCTTCATGAGGTGTGAGTAGCGAAGTGTTGGGAAAAAGAAAAACCAGGTTACATATAGGTATAGTAGAAAAAAAGTTCCCCATTTGAGGGTTGATTAAGCTGTATTGCAGTTACATCCCCCTAGCCCCCTTCAAAGGGGGAATCTTTTTCCCAGATTATTTTCTTTCCGAAGCCAAGCCTGTTATCCGTCATTTTAATATGTGTAAGTTCGACAATCCACAGATGGGTTTCCATCAGCATTGCAACAGGAAACCGTTTAAGAAATGACTTCCTTACTGTTTTTAATAATTCACCTTCCGGCTCTGACACTATCCCCTGAAACTGGATACCCCTGATTTTACCTATGACCGGAGTCTCAAGAACGACAGAACCTGCCACAACTTTATTCTTCAGAAATTCTTTACCATGGCGGGTTTCGTGACCAGTAGTAAAGCCAAGAGCATTCTTCTCTTCAAGATACACATAAAAACAGTTGGCGCACCATGGTTCGTCATTCACACTTGTAGCAATGGTGAGAACATGATGCTTCCTGAAAAACCTGACTATCCTTTCATCTATCATCTTCCATCCAGTGATATGAATCACTTTCGTAACCTGCCAGGGAAATGATCCTGTTAACTACTGTCATTACCAGGTCTTCGATTGTCTGCGGTTTACTGTAAAATGATGGGGTTGCAGGACAAATAACAGCCCCTGCCAGAGTCAGGACTTCCATATTTTTTATGTGAATAAGATTATATGGCGTCTCCCTGGGGACCAGGATCAGTTTGCGTCGCTCCTTTAAAATTACATCTGCAGCCCTGCTTATAAGGTCATCTGAAACACCATTGGCTATCCGGCCCAGAGTTCCCAACGACGCAGGACAGATGATCATTGTACTGTATGTAGATGATCCTGAAGCGAATGGTGCAAAAAAATTGTTATTTTCAAACACCCTGGCAGGAGGAACCGGGATATATATTTGCCCGGTTTCATGCTTCCAGATCTCTTTTGCAGTATCAGAAAACACAACTGCAATTTCAGCAGGCGGCATTTTCAGAGCACTTAATTTCCCGAGCAGTTTGAGTGCATATATCGATCCGCTTGCTCCGGTAACTGCCAGGATTATCTTATTACCTGAATTTATCATTTGCATGTTATAATCGAAATGTAAAAATAGCAATTATCTTGATTTTCTAAATTTTACACCTGTCAGAAGTAACCGCTTTCAAACCTTATTTCAACATTTTAATAATTTAATTTTGTTATTTTTAATCCATTCAAACATATGCAGATGAAGAATCTTATTATCCTTACCGGAGCAGGAATGAGCTCTGAAAGTGGTATCCGTACTTTCCGTGATTCAGGAGGTCTGTGGGAGGAATATGACGTTACTGAGGTAGCATCACCGATGGGATGGGCACTTAACAGAGAGCTTGTACTGAAGTTTTATAACGAAAGAAGGCAACAGCTTGCAGGATGCAAGCCTAATGCAGGACATTTCGGACTTGCCGCTCTGGAAAAGTACTTTGATGTTCATATTATCACGCAAAACATTGATAATCTCCATGAACGGGCAGGAAGTACAAAGATCCTTCATCTTCATGGTGAGCTTACAAAGGCAAGAAGCACAACCGATCCTTCCCTGATATATGAAATCGGATACAATGATATCCGGCAGGGTGATAAATGTGAAAAGGGCAGTCAGCTCAGACCTCATATTGTATGGTTTGGTGAGGCAGTTCCAAATATGGATGAGGCAGTTAAGATCACTTCAACAGCTGATATTTTTGCAGTAATTGGTTCTTCACTGAATGTTTATCCTGCTGCCGGATTAATTGAATATGCACCAAAGAAGGCTTCTCTCTGGCTTATTGATCCAAATGATGTATATATTCCTTTCAACAGGAAAGTTGAGGTTATTAAAGAACCTGCCACTAAAGGTGTAGCGATTCTAACCGAAAGATTGCTGGAACTTCGATAAACCTGAACATCGAAGCAGGTGGCCGAGCAAACTGTTAATATATAATTTGTAATCCTTTCAGTGTTTCGCCATATTACTGATATCTTTGACTTATGATTGATCGTCAGACGATAGAACGGATCCTTGATGCTGCCCAGATAGTTGATGTAATCCAGGAGTTTGTTCCTTTGAAAAAAAGAGGAGTTAACTATTTGGGATTGTGTCCATTCCACAATGAAAAGACACCTTCATTCACCGTTTCGCCCACAAAAGAAATATTTAAATGTTTCGGCTGCGGAAAGGTCGGAAATTCGGTCAATTTTATAATGGAGCATGAGCATCTGACCTATCCGGAAGCCCTAAAATACCTTGCCAGGAAATATCATATCGAGGTAGTAGAGAAAGAACGGAGCCCGGAGGAGATCGAAAAACAGAATGAACGTGAGAGCCTGCTGGTAATCACTAATTATGCAGCACGCCAGTTCACCGATAATCTCTTCCAGTCGGATGAAGGTATTTCAGTGGGTCTTACCTATTTCAAGGAAAGAGGTTTCAGGCAGAATACTCTTAAGAAATTTGAGGTCGGTTACAGCTTTGAACAGCGTGATTCTTTTTCGAAAAAAGCACTGGAAGACGGATACAGGCAGGATTTACTTATAAAAACCGGACTGACAATTCAGCATGAAGAACGGATTTTCGACAGGTTCAGCGGCAGGGTGATGTTCCCTATACATTCCCTGTCGGGCCAGATCCTTGGTTTCGGTGGAAGGATCCTTAAGGCTGATCCGAAAAGTGCCAAGTATCTTAATTCACCTGAGTCAGAAATCTATCATAAAAGCAGGATCCTTTACGGCATCTACCAGGCACGCAAGGCAATCACCCAGGAAGACAGGTGCTATCTTGTTGAAGGATATACTGATGTTATGTCTCTGCATGAGGCAAATATTGAAAACGTTGTCGCCTCTTCCGGCACATCACTTACCCAGGAACAGGTAAGACTCATAAAAAGATTCACTCAGAACATCACCATCCTGTATGATGGTGATGCCGCCGGTATCAAAGCGTCGATCAGAGGTATCGACCTGGTCCTCGAAGAAGGAATGAATGTAAAGATTGTCCTCCTGCCCGATGGCGAAGATCCTGACTCATATTCAAAAAAAGTAAGCAACGAAGAGTTCACAAAATATATCAGGGAAAGAGAGACCGACTTCATCAGATTTAAAACACAGCTCCTGCTTGCTGAATCGAATAACGATCCTGTCCTGAAAGCAAACCTGATAAAGGATGTAGTAAAGTCGATCGCAGTAATACCGGAAGCAATAACACGGACCGTCTATATCAAAGAATGCAGTATTGTACTGGAGGTCTCTGAGCCGGTCCTTTATCATGAGGTCAATAAGCTGAGGCAACAAAAATCCTTCCTGGAAAGGAATAAATACCCGGGTCCGGAGGATCTTCCTGTTCCTCCTGTACAGACTTCAAGACCTGTCCAATACAAAACAGTTTCATACTATTCCGAGAAAGAGATTATTCGTCTGCTTCTGAAATATGGAAGCGACGAGCTTGAGCGAAAGATCCGCAGTGAGGACGGCAAGGAAGAGATTATAGCTGTCTCTGATTATATTGTTAAGGAAATAACAACCGACGACCTCTCCTTTGACGACAGGATATGCGCGAAGATTTTTGCTGATTTCAGGTTCTATTCTGAGCAGGGACTTTTTCCGGGAGATAAGCATTTTGTGAAACACGAAGATCCTGAGATATCGAGATTGTCAGCCGATCTTCTGGCTGATTCGCATGAACTGAGCCGGATCTGGAAAAACAAGCAAACATTTGTCGAGACTGAAGATATGAAACTTCGGGATATCGTCCCGGATGCAGTTCTTAAATTCAAAAGCGACAAGATCATAGCCGCAAGAAAAGAGATTATGTCGCTTTTGGAAGAGGCTGTAAAAACAACTGACAGCCAAAAAATTTTGTCACTTCAAAAAAGATACAACACCCTCAGCACAGCATTGGGTTTAATTTCAAAACAACTTGGAAACAGAATTTTATTATGAAAAATGCAAGATTATTACTTCTGCTACTGATTCCATTCCTGGTTTCTTCATGCGTAAACAAAGAGAAGCCGCCTGTAAAACTGACTTTTAAGAGGCCAAAGGATGTTTCTGAGATTATCATTCCCATTGATAAGGGATTCAGCGAATATATTACAGGATACTCTTCAGGGATCGTATCAGTAAATTCAACAATTGAAATACGGTTCACACCTGAATTTGCTGCCAGGGCAAACAGGCAGACACCTGCAGGCTTATTTATGTTTGAACCTGTTATCAGGGGTAAAGTTGAATGGGCCGATGATGTAACCCTTGTGTTCAAACCGGCTAAATTACTTGATCCCGGGACTGTATATTCAGGAAGACTAAATCTCGACAGGTTCGGTGATGTTAAAGAACATCTGAAAGTTTTCCCAATCAGGATACAAACCATTAAAAAGGATTTCATTGTCACTACCGGGCCACTTGAAAGCTCAGAAGAAGGAAACAAATATTCTTTGCACGGAGAAATAACAGCGTCCGATTATATCACATCATCAGAGGTTGAAGGATACCTTCAGGCCAAACTGGGCAGGAAGAAGAAGGATGTCATGTGGGACCATTCCGATGCACATAATCATAAATTTACTGTTATTAATATCGAACGGACTGATAAACTCCAGAAACTTGAATTAGCCTGGGACGGAACGCAGGCAAAAGTAAATCAGAGAGGTACTGCATTAGTGAATATCCCGCCATCCGGAGAGTTTTCTGTCATTGATTTAATTATGAGCCGGGGAGAGAATCAGAATATTGACATTATTTTTTCTGATCCCGTCGATCCTGCCCAGGAGACTGAAGGCCTGATCTGGCTATCCGGTTCAAATGAAATATCAATCAATATCAGCTCAAATATTGTAAGCATTTTCCCGGTCTCCAGACCTGAAGGTGGCACAGAACTCAATATCGAAAGTTCATTAAAGAATTTTAAGGGAGCACCCCTCGCTTCAACATTCAGGACAAAAATAGACTTCTCACCTGTTATGCCTTCAATTGAACTTATCGGAAACGGTGTTGTCCTCCCTTCATCCCAGAACCTCATTTTCCCGTTTAAAGCGGCAAATCTTAAAGCTGTCGACTTAAAAATCATTAAGATCTTTGAAAACAACCTGCCTTACTTCCTTCAGGAAAATGAGATAAATACGGGTTATTCTGTAAAGAGGTTCGGTCAGCCTCTCTATACCGGCCGCGTTGATCTGATAATTCCTTCGGGCACTGGTTCAGCCGGATGGAATCTATTTACTATCGATCTTGCCGAATACATTGAAGTTGAACCCGGCATTCTCTACAGGGTTGAACTCTCAATGAGACCATCTTATTCTCTTTATCCTTGTGACGATCCTGAGGAGATAATGAAATATGAAGAGATGGTTAAGATGGCTGAAGAGACAAACAGAGGATTCTGGGATGACCCTGAAAATTATTATTCCGAAAGTGATGATTATATATATTATTCATTCGGTTTTAACTGGCGTGAGCGGGACAATCCCTGCAAAGCTGCTTATTTCAATCCCGATCGAAAAGTCACAAGAAATATCCTCGCTTCAAACTTCGGAATCATTGCCAAGAAAGGTTCAGATAATAAGCTCCATGTTATAGTGAATGACCTCCTTACTGCATTGCCATTAAGTGAGGTCGCCATCAGTGTCTTTGATTTCCAGCTTCAGGAAATAATCTCAGGGAACACCGATCAGAACGGATCTGTTACCCTTGCCTGTGAAAAGAAACCTTTTCTCATAATTGCGAAAAAGGATAAGGATCGTAATTACCTTAAAATTAATGACGGATCGTCACTGTCACTGAGCTCATTTGATGTATCCGGCAATAAACCTGACAACGGCATCAAAGCCTTTATCTATGGTGAAAGAGATGTCTGGCGTCCCGGTGATTCTATTTTTCTTTCCGTTTTTATAAAGGAGATGAACAACGTTATCCCCCCTGATCACCCTGTACTCTTCGAACTGATCAATCCGATGGAACAGAAGGTCGACTACCAGGTACAAAAATCCGGTGGCAGGAACCTTTTTGTCTTCAGAACATCAACTGCTCCTGATGCTCTAACCGGCGACTACAAAGCCCAGTTCAGGATCGGAGGTTCTCAGTTTACAAGGAGGATCAGGATTGAGACTATAAAACCGAACAGACTTAAGATTGATCTTAATTTCCCCGGGGAGATACTCGGCGCATCCGGAAGAACGTCAAAGGGAACGTTGAAGGTCAAATGGCTAAACGGGGCAATTGCAGGAAATCTTAAAACATCCGTCGAATATATACTTAAACAGACAAAAACTGAATTTGAAAAATACCGCCGGTACAATTTTGATGATCCTGCAATACAGTTTTATTCCGAAACAGCCAAAATGTTTGAAGGATCGGTTGATGAAAAAGGAGATACTGAAATCATCTTCAATCCGGGAGATGAGATCAATGCTCCAGGTATGCTTAACGCTGTCTTTACTGCAAAAGTTGCAGAGAAGGGAGGTGATGAAAGTATTACACAAGCCCTGTACAAATATGCCCCCTATCCTGTTTTTGTTGGAATAGATCTTCCGGGATTAAAAGGGAAAGACAGGATGTTATTTACCGACACAAATAATGAAGTCAGTATTGTTACGGTTGATCCGAAAGGGAATCCTGTCAATTCTGAAGTTGTTCTGACAGTTTATAAAATCTCTTACAGGTGGTGGTGGGAATCTGACCAGGAGGATCTTGCATCGTACATCTCGAACGATGTCTATAAACCTGTAATCACAAAACAGATCATAACATCGGGCGGAGAAGGTTCATTTTCATTTAATATCAGTAAAAATGAATGGGGCAGGTACCTGGTAAGAGCATCAACTCCTGACGGTCATTCGACAGGAAAGATTGTCCTGATCGACTGGCCATGGGAATACGGAATGAAGGGAAATACAGAAGGAGCAACTCTCCTGGCAATAAATACCGACAAGGAGAAATATAATCCCGGCGATGAAATCAAGCTTACTTTTCCCGCACCTGAAAATGCGAGGGTGCTTATTACTCTCGAAAACTCAACATCGGTTCTTGAGGAAATCCGCGCAATCACTGCAAAAGGAAATACAGTTGTAAGCTTTAAGGCCAAACCCGAAATGGCACCCAATATATATGCTTATGTAACTGTAATCCAGCCTCATGTCCAAACAATTAACGACATGCCCATGCGGCTTTACGGAGTTATTCCCATAATGATCGAAGATTCTGAGACGCGTCTGAATCCCGAAATATCCATGCCCGATCAGGTAAGATCACAACAGAGCTTTGAGATCAGAGTGAGCGAGGCAAAAAAGAAACAAATGACCTATACGGTGGCAGTTGTAGATGAAGGATTGCTGGGCATTACAGGATTCAAAACTCCCGATCCGTGGAAATATTTCTATGCCCGGGAAGCTTTAGGCGTTCAGACCTGGGACCTTTACGATCTGGTCCTCGGTGCTTTTGGTGGAACACTTGAAAGAATTTTAGCAGTGGGAGGTGACGAAGCACTTATCGACAGGTCTGCAAGCAAGGCTCAGCGTTTTATTCCAGTGGTAAGATTCCTCGGGCCATTTACTCTTGAGCCAGGAAAGACAAGAACTCATCATATTACGTTGCCGATATACACAGGGGCGGTAAGGACAATGATAATAGCAGGAAGCAACAGGGCATTTGGATTTGCCGAAAAAAGCGTTTCCGTGAAGGATCCTCTGATGATCCTCGCAACAGCACCAAGGGTAGTAAGCCCTGGAGAAAAAGTTTCCCTGCCTGTTACACTTTTCATTCAGAAGGAAAAGATCAGCAGTGTTGACATAATGGCAGAAGGGAATGATCTTGTCGCATTTGCCGAGAAAGTCAAGAGTATTCCTGTTTCTGGCACGGGAGAGGAGAATGTCGATTTTTCATTTACCGCAGGCGACAAGACAGGAATTGCAAAAATCAAAATGATCGCTTCAGGTGGCGGAGAAACAGCTATTTACAATATAGAACTCGATGTCAGGAGTCCGAATCCGCCGGAAACAAGAGCGGAGCTTAAAGTTTTGGGAGCTGGAGAAAAATGGGAAACATCATTTATTCCCTTCGGAATTGAGGGTTCTGATGCTGTCTCCCTTGAGGCTTCTCTCCTCCCTTCGGTGAACCTGGAAAAACATCTTGGATACCTTCTCAATTATCCTCATGGATGCACTGAACAGATCGTATCGGCAGCATTCCCACAGATATGGCTTAAAGATCTTTCGGCAAGTGACGCCAAAGATGCAGAGACTGCATCAGCAAACATCCGGGAGGCTGTCAGCAGAATTATTTCAAGACAGATGAATACCGGGGGGATTGCTCTCTGGCCGGGAAATTATCAGCCTGATAACTGGGTTACTTCTTATGCAGGTCATTTCATGACGGAAGCTGAAAGAAAAGGATACAGCATTCCGGTGGATTTCAGGCGGAAATGGATCGGTTATCAGAAAAAGGTTTCGCAGGAATGGCGTTTTGATTCCAAATTCAAACAATCCGCTAACGATCAGGCATACAGGCTTTTTACTCTTGCCCTTGCAGGAGCTCCGGAAAGAGGTGCCATGAACAGACTTCGCGAATCTGCTGATATGCCACAGGTATCCAGATGGTTCCTGGCTGCTGCATTTGCTATAGCCGGAAGGCCTGAAGCTGCAGGAGATCTTCTCGACGTAAGGAATCTTGAAACTGAAGATGAGTATTCCGGTTATTATTACGGAAGCCGGTTGCGTGATAAGGCTATCATCCTTTACACCCTTTCAATTCTCAAAAAGGAAGAAGAGGCATTGCCACTGCTGAAGGCGATCTGCGACGATCTCAACACCGAAATTTGGTACAGTACCCAGTCACTGGCCTGGGGACTCTTTTCCTATATGAAGTATACAGAAATGGTTCCTGTGGATAATACAGGCCAGGCAAAATTCAATATCACTTTTAATGGAGAAAGATCTGAACAGATCATTCAGTCGGGGAAAGTTTCCATAAAGGACCTTAAAGTGAAAAAAGGCACAAACAGCTTTCTCGCTGAAAACAACTCCGATAAACCGTTGTATTTAAACCTTGTCAGAAAAGGAGTACCCCTTGTTTCGGATATGTCTGCAGCCAATAAGGGATTAACCATGAAAATCGAATATATGAATACCGGGATGGTCCCCATCGATCATAAGAATCTTGTTCAGGGAACTGACTTTATGATGGTGGCAAGTGTAACGAATACCGGTTTCATCCGCGTTGAGAATATTGCACTGACTCAAATGGTCCCATCAGGATGGGAGATTCAGAATACAAGGTTGTTTGAGGCAAACTATGGAATCAGGGAGAGTCCTTATGATTACCGCGATATCAGGGACGACAGGGTTAATACATATTTCAGTCTTAACCAGGGTGAGACCAAAACATTCGTACTGATCCTTAATGCCGCTTACAAGGGTGAATTCTATCAGCCTTCCATTTGGTGTGAAGCAATGTATACCGAAAACTGTTATTCAAGGATAGCCGGGAACAGAGTAAATGTCACCGGTCAGAAAATTGAATAGAAAGCTTAAAATATTATTAATTATGGCCGGGGTAATTATTATCCCGGTTTTGGTTTCACCTCTGCCGAAATTCAAAGCTCCGCTCTCAACTGTTGTGGAAGCACGTGATGGGAGCCTTCTGGGAGCAAGAATAGCCGACGACGGGCAGTGGAGATTCCCTTCTTCAGAACAGGTACCTGAAAAATTCAGGAAAGCATTACTGACATTTGAGGACAGGTATTTCTTCTATCACCCCGGCATAAATCCGGTTGCGCTGCTGCGGGCGTTAAGGAATAACCTGAAAGCAAAAGATATTGTAAGCGGGGGCAGTACAATCACCATGCAGGTTGCAAGGCTCTCAAGGGGGGACAGGTCACGCAGCTATGGTGAGAAGATCATTGAAATGCTTCAGGCTGTTAAACTTGAGATTTTCAGATCGAAGAAAAACATATTAAGAACATATACAGCCAATGCCCCTTTTGGAGGTAACATCGTCGGTCTTGAGGCTGCTTCGTGGAGATATACAGGCAAATCGCCAGCCGACATCACCTGGGCAGAAGCGTCAGCTCTTGCAGTCCTTCCCAATTCACCATCCCTGGTATATCCCGGCAGAAACCAGGAAACACTTAAAAACAGGCGCAACGAACTGCTTAAACATCTGTTTGAAAGAGAATACTTCGACTCGCTTACCTTTATTCTTTCACTAGATGAGCCTCTGCCGGGAGAGCC
>Ga0115026_10000054_pt1 | contig 20188 bp, 18 predicted proteins | sample Mud_0915_D1_FD_83878 | JGI IMG/M metagenome (GOLD analysis project Ga0115026, IMG submission 83878) | Wetland microbial communities from Old Woman Creek Reserve in Ohio, USA - Mud_0915_D1 | ecosystem: Environmental > Aquatic > Freshwater > Wetlands > Sediment ...
GCGGCAGGAGGGGTAGGAGCGGCGCCCTCGCCGCGATGATTTTGTTCCCTCTCTCTCAGGGAGCGGACGTAGGTTGGGGTGAGCGCAGCGAACCCCAACAATGGTATCGCCTGCGGCGATGGCTTGAAAAGCTAAGATGCGGCGCGGGCGCCGCTCCTAAAGATAATCGTCCTTCAACTTCACGTAATGCCGCGCCGAATACTCCAGCCATGCCAGCTCCTCCCCGGTGAGCGGCCGCACCCGCCGGGCCGGCTGGCCGAGCCACAGGTAGCCGCCTTCGAGCTCCTTGCCCTCGGTGACCAGCGATCCGGCGCCGAGCAGCACCTGGTCGTGCAGCACGGCGCCATCGAGGATGATCGAGCCCATGCCGATCAGGCAGGTGTTGCCGATGATGCAGGCGTGCAGGATGCAGCGGTGGCCGACCGTCACGTCCTCGCCGATGCGGGTGGCGCGGCCCTCGGGCAGGCCGGCGTGGCGGTGGCTGACGTGGATGACGGTGTTGTCCTGGATGTTGCTGCGGGCGCCGATGCGGATGGCGTTGACGTCCCCGCGCACCGTGCAGTGCGGCCAGATCGAGGCGTCGGCGCCGAGCTCGACGTCGCCGATCACGACCGCGGCCTCGTCGACGTAGGCGCGCGGGCCCAGTTTCGGAGTGATGTCTTTATAGGAACGGATGGCCATGGGTCGCGTCCGCAGTACTTCGGGAATTACGGAAATCCTCAACGACATGTAGCCCGGATGGAGCGCAGCGGAATCCGGGGAACCTGGCAAAAACCCCGATTCCGGCCCGGCGGGCCTCCGTCCGGGCTGTGAACCGCGTCATGTCATGACGAAATCCCAGGTCGTCAGCGTACATGATCTCAACCCGACCGGGGCGAGGCGGCCTCAATCCGGCCGCCACCCCAGCGCCGGTTCGTCGAGCGCGGCGCGCTGCTCGCGCAGGTGCTGGAGGTGTTCCTCCCAGTAGCGCTGGGTGTTGAACCACGGGAAGTTCATCGGGAACGCCGGGTCGTCCCAGCGGCGCGCCAGCCAGGCGGCGTAGTGCATGAGGCGCAGGGTGCGCAACGGCTCGAGCAGCGCCAGTTCCGACGGATCGAACTCCATGAACTGGGTGTAGCCGGTGAGTACCTGGCCGAGCTGCATCTCCATGTCGGCGCGCGTGCCGGACAGCAGCATCCACAGGTCCTGCACCGCGGGGCCCGAGCGGCAGTCGTCGAGGTCGACCAGGTGCGGGGCGCCGTCAGTCCACAGCAGGTTGCCGAGATGGCAGTCGCCGTGCAGGCGCAGCGTCAACGGCGCGATCGCGTCCATGCGGGCGGCGATCAGTTCGAGCAGCTCGCCGCTCAACGCGCGGTAGGAACCGGCCAGATAGTCGGGCAGAAAATTGTTGGCCAGCAGGAACTCGGCCGACTCGCGCCCGAAGCTCTCGACGGTCAGCGCCGGGCGATGCGCAAAGCGGCGGCTGCGGCCGACCCGGTGCAGCCGGCCGAGGTAGCGGCCCAGCGTCTCGCGCTCTTCGCGCTGATTGAGCTCAGACACCCGCCCTGGCTGCCACGGAAACAGCGCCAGCCGGAACCCGGCGTGGTGCGCGAGCGTGGTGCCGTCGGCGCGCGCCAGCGGCGCCACCACCGGGATTTCCTGTTCAGCGAGCTCGAGGGCGAATGCGTGCTCCTCGCCGATCGCGGCATCCGGCCAGCGCTCCGGGCGGTAGAACTTGGCGGCCACCGGCCCGCGCTCCTCGGTCTCGACCCGGTACACGCGATTCTCGTAGCTGTTGAGCGCATGCAGCGCACCGGTGCAGCGCAGGTCGAAGGTCTCGACCGCGTCGAGGATTACCTCCGGGGTGAGCGCGGCGTAGGGATGGGCGGACACGCGGCGGAAATCCTCAGAAGGAGCGGGTGTACGCGGATACGGCGCGGGCGCGAAGCATGCTAGATTATGGGGCCATCCGCCGTGCCAGTAAAAAGATTTCCGCCATGAACGATCTCGCTACCAACCCGCTCCTGGATCTCTCCGGCCTGCCGCGTTTCAGCGCCATCCGTGCCGAACACGTCGAGCCGGCGGTCGATGCCGCCCTCAGCGCCAACCGCGCCGCGATCGAGCGCCTGCTCGCCGAGGTGCGCGAGCCGACCTGGGCCGGCTTCGTGCAGCCGATCGAGGACATGAACGAACGCCTGGCGCGCCTGTGGTCACCGGTGTCGCACCTCAACGCGGTCATGAACAACGACGTGTTGCGCCAGGCCTACAACGCCTGCCTGCCGAAGCTGAGCGCCTACTGGACCGAGCTCAAGCAGGACGAGCGTCTGTACCGCGCGCTCAAGGCAGTGGCGGCGCGTCCCGACTACGCCGAACTCACGGCCGCGCAGAAGAAGATCATCGACAACGCGTTGCGCGATTTCCGCCTGTCCGGCGCCGAGCTGCAGGACGCCGCCAAGCAGCGCTTCAAGGAAATCGAGCAGGAGCTGTCAACCCTGCAGAGCAAGTTCGACGACAACCTGCTCGACGCCACCAATGCCTGGGAATACCTGACCGGCGACGAGGGTGAGCTGGCCGGCCTGCCGGACAGTGCCCGCAGTGCGGCGCGCGCGGCCGCCGAGCACGACGGCAAGCCGGGCTGGAAGTTCACCCTGCACATGCCGTCCTACCTGCCGGTGATGATGTACGCCGACCACCGCGAGCTGCGCCGCAAGATGTACGAGGCGTACGTGACCCGCGCCAGCGAGCAGGGGCCGAACGCCGGCAAGTGGGACAACAGCGCCAACATGCGGCGCATCGTGCAGCTGCGCGCCGAGAAGGCGCGGCTGCTCGGCTTCCCGCACTTCGCCGCGCTGTCGGTCCAGACCAAGATGGCCGAGAGTACCGAGGAGGTGTTCGCCTTCCTGCGCGACCTCGCGGCCCGTTCGCGCCCGGCCGCGCACAAGGAACTGGCCGAGCTGCGCGCGTTCGCGGCCGAACGCTTCGGCGCGCGCGAGCTCGAGGCCTGGGATATTCCCTATTATTCCGAGAAGCTGCGCCTCGAACGCTACGCGTTCTCGGAAGAGGACCTGCGCCCGTACTTCCCCGCGCCGCAGGTGGTGGGCGGCATGTTCGATGTGGTGCGGCGCCTGTACGGGCTCGACATCCATGAGGTGAAGGGTGTCGACCTGTGGCACCCGGACGCGCGCTTCTACGAGATCCGCGACGGCGGAGGCCAGGTGCGCGGCCGCTTCTACATGGACCTGTACGCCCGCGCCCACAAGCGCGGCGGGGCGTGGATGGACGACTGCATGTCGCGCAAGCGCGACGCCGGCGGGGTGCAGGTGCCGGTCGCCTACCTCACCTGCAACTTCACCCCGCCGGTGGACGGCAAGCCGGCGCTGTTCACCCACGACGAAGTGACCACCCTGTTCCACGAGTTCGGCCACGGCCTGCATCACATGCTGACCCTGGTCGACTACGTGAGCGTCGCCGGCATCAACGGCGTGAAGTGGGACGCGGTCGAGCTGCCCAGCCAGTTCATGGAGAACTGGTGCTGGGAGCGGCAGGCGCTCGATGTGCTGGCGCGCCACCACGAGACCGGCGCGTCGCTGCCGGATGAGCTCTTCAAGAAAATGATCGCGGCGCGCAATTTCCAGTCGGCGATGCAGATGGTGCGCCAGCTCGAGTTCTCGCTGTTCGACATGCGCCTGCACAGCGACTACGACCCGAACGGGCCGAAGACCATCCTGCAGCTGCTCGCCGAGGTGCGCGAGGAAGTGGCGGTGCTGTCCCCGCCGGCGTTCAACCGCTTCGCCAACAGCTTCGGGCATGTGTTTGCCGGCGGCTATGCGGCCGGCTACTACAGTTACAAATGGGCCGAGGTGTTGTCGGCCGACGCGTTCTCAAAGTTCGAGGAGAACGGCGTGTTCGATCGCCGCACCGGCGAGGAATTCCTGCACAACATCCTCGAGCAGGGCGGTGCCTACGAGCCGATGGAGCTGTTCGTGCGCTTCCGCGGCCGCCGGCCGACCATCGATGCGCTGCTGCGCCATTCCGGCCTGGCGGCGTGAGGACGCGACGACCATGAAACCGGGAGTTCTGATACTGACCGCGGCGGTCTTGGGCTGGCCGCTGCACGCCGGTGCCGCCGACCCGGGCGCCACCGGCACCGCCACGCCGGTGCTCGAACAGCCGGTACCGCCGCCCGCCACTGCGCCGGTCGAGCCACCGAAGCCGGCGGAAAAGCCGCGTCCGATCGTGGTGAAGCCGCAGCCGGTACCGCCCCCACCCCCGGTCCCAGCCAAACCTGAGGAGGCGCCGGTACCCCCGCCCGTGCCGGTCGAGCCGGCGCCGCAGCCGGAGGTCGCGGCAGCGGCAACGGCGGCCGGCGGCGGATTTACGGTCGCTTGCGGGCTGCTGGCATTTGCTATGCTGATCGTCGGGTTTGCCGCCGGATTCGTGGGGCGGCACTTCTGGAGCCGCCGTCAGCTCGGCGGCATGACTGTGAGGATCGGAACATGGCGCGGCATACCGTAGTCGCTGTCCTGGTAGTGGCACTGGCTGTTTCGCCAGCATTCGCCGCCAAGTTGTACAAGTGGGTGGACCAGGCCGGCAATATTTCGTACCAGGACCGCCCGCCGCCGGAAGGCCAGGGTCGGGTCGAGGAGCGGGACGTGCGCGGGTCGCATGCGGCTGGCGGCGACCCGACCACGGACGACGCCGCCGCCAAGGCGCCGGTCACGCTGTACATGGTCCCCGGCTGCAGTTCCTGTGACGCGGCCCGTGCGCACCTCAAGCAGCGCGGCATCCCGTTCAGCGAAGTTAATGTTGCGGCAGGCAATGTCGATGCCCAGCAGGACATGAAAAAGAAGGTCGGCGAGCTTTCAGTGCCGACCATCACCGTCGGCGCCAAGGTCATGAAGGGCTATATGGCCTCGCTGCTCGACGGCGAACTTGACGCCGCCGGCTACACGAAACCGGAGCCGGTCGAGGGCGAAACGGCCGCGGGTGAGGCTGCGCCCCAATAGCCACCCCGGTTGCCACACCCTCCGCGCCCGCATTCTGCGGGCGTGAATTTTTCCGCCTATGAAAATCGCCAGCTGGAACGTCAACTCCCTCAATGTGCGCCTGCCGCAGGTGCTCGACTGGCTCGCGGCCGAGCAGCCGGACATCGTGGCGTTGCAGGAAACCAAGCTGGTGGACGAGAAGTTCCCGGTCGCAGAGATCGAGGCTGCCGGTTATCGTGCCCTGTATTCGGGCCAGAAGACCTACAACGGGGTGGCCATTCTCAGCCGCGAACCGGGCGTCGATGCGGTCACCGCGATCCCCGGGCTCGACGATCCGCAGCGCCGGGTGCTGGCGGCGACATTCGGCAGTGTGCGCGTCATCGACCTGTACGTGCCGAACGGCGAGAGCGTCACGTCGGACAAGTACCGCTACAAGCTCGACTGGCTGGCGCAGCTCGCCGACTGGCTGAAGGCAGAACTGGCAGCGCATCCGCAGCTGATCGTGCTCGGCGATTTCAACATCGCCCCGGAACCGCGCGACGTGCACGACCCGAAGCTGTGGGAGGGCAGCGTGCTGTTCAGCGAGCCGGAGCGGGCCGCCTTCCGGCGGCTGCTGGCACTCGGTCTGTGCGACAGCTTCCGGCTGTTCGAGCAGCCGGAGAAGAGCTTCAGCTGGTGGGATTACCGCATGCAGGGCTTCCGCCGCAACCTCGGTCTGCGCATCGACCACATCCTGGCCAGCAATTCCCTGTGCCCGGCCTGCACCGCCGCGCGCATCGACAAGGCGCCGCGCGCGCTCGAGCGGCCGTCGGACCATGCACCGGTGGTGGCCGAATTCAACCTCTAGAACTGTTTGCGAAATACTCTTGATCGCGGATTAACGCTATTGGCGTTTAGCGTTTAGCGGTTAGCGGTTAGCAAAAGCTATGAATCTTCACCGCGGAGACGCGGAGAACGGCAAGACAGATACAAGCAAGGTTTTCTCCGCGCCTCTGCGTCTCTGTGGTGAGATATGCTGTTAGCCAACCGCTAACAGCCAATCATCCGCGTTCCGGTGTTTTCGAGACCGTTTCTACTCGAAGCCGAACTCGTTGGCCACCAGACGCTCCAGCCCGCGGTACTCGTCGGCCGACGCGGCCACCAGCTTGGGCGCCTTGAAGGCATCGAGCAGTTTCTGGCTGGCCGCCACGCCTTCCGGCGACAGCAGCGCCTGCACCATCTTGTCGCGCATGTCGGCCGTCACGCGCGGGCTGACGGTGAACGCCTGGTTGGGCAGCGGTTTGGTGTCGAACACGACCTTGGCGGCCTTGGCATCCTTGTCGAGATTGAAGTACAGCTTGGCCTGCAGGATACCGCCGACGCACTGGCCGCTGATCACGCCCTTGTAGGTATCGGCGAACGCCTGCACCCCGATCACGTGCGGCTGGCGCGACGGGTTGTCGAACTCCGACATCACGGTGAGTGTCGCCAGGTTCGGGGGCGGGAGCGCACATATCGAGCGGCCGGCCATGTCCTTCAGGGATTTAACCTTGTCCTGGTCCTTCTTCACGATCAGCACGAACTCGAGGCTGCCCGGAAACTTGACCAGCGGCGTGTGGCCGAGCTTGGCCATGCGCCAGGCGACCATGTGCGGGCCGTCAAGGGTGATGTCGTAGTTGCCCTTGCGCATCTCGCTCTGATAGATGAGGAAGTTATCGCCCCACCTGAAAGTGACTTTCTCGCCCGTCGCCTTGCTCAGCAACTCGGCGATCGGTTTGTAGATCTGCTCCTCGACCTCTTTGCTGTCGCGCGGCGCGGAGCTGAGGATCAGCTCGGCCGTGGCCGGCGAGGCGAGGAGCAGTGCGCACAGCGACAGTAGAGGGCGCAGACCAGACATGACGTTCCCCCGGTGATGTTCGAAAAGTTGGTGACGCCGAGCCGGAGTGGTGCGACGCCGCGTGCCCCGGATGTGGCTGCGGCAACCGCCGTGCTCGTGCCGGACCTCTTTAACAAGCATATGCGGACAGCGGGGCGCCGCAAGGGCCCGGATGTCCTCCCGATTCAGTCATTTACTTCGTCCACAATCCACGCTTTATCGAGCGGTTCGACGGGGTCGTGGCGGCATTACCTGGTCGGGCGGGTGCGGCGTGTTGCAGCCGGCTTTCCTGCGCCGGGATGGCTGCCACGAGGTAGACGGCCAGACAGGCTGGCCCATTCCAAATTCGGATAATCCGCCGGGTCTTTCGCGGTCTGCGCGGCGTGCTCAGTTGCGGGCGAATGTGTCGCCGACCGGTCCTAAGTCAATGAAACGGCAGGCGATCAACCCGCCCGCCCGCGCGGCTTGGCGGCCCACGGGCCGGGAGCGTAGAATGCCGCCTTCGATCTGACCCCGCGGGAGAGACCGGCCAGCAGCAGTAGCGGCCGGCGCCGAAGGCGCAACCCGCCCGGAATCGCTCAGGCAAAAGGACCGCGGCGGTCATCGATCGACTCTGGAGAGCGACGAGCGCCATCTCAGCGCAGCGTCCACCGAAGGGGCTCAAGCTCTCAGGTCACCGGACAGAGGGGCGATGGGTGTCCGCATCCATCGCCCCTTTTTCATTTGCGAGCGGGACCATGACCGAGCACGTCGTCGATACCAGCCAGTTGCGCGCGCCGAATGCGGTGCCGATGCCGGCGTGGATCCGCGCCCGGCTCGGCCACGGTCCGCAGTTCGGCCACACCGCGGCGGTGATCGGCGACCAGCACCTGCACACCGTCTGCGAGGAGGCGCGCTGCCCGAACCGCGGCGAGTGCTGGAGCCGCGGCACCGCTACCTTCATGCTGCTCGGCGACACCTGCACCCGTGCCTGTGCGTTCTGCTCGGTCAAGACCGGCCGCCCCGAGTGGTTCGACGCCGACGAGCCGCGGCGCGTGGCCGAGGCGGTCGCGGCCATGGGCCTCAAATATGTCGTGCTCACCTCGGTCAACCGCGACGACCTCGCCGACGGCGGTGCCGGCATCTTTGCCGAAACCCTGCGCGAGCTGCGCCAACGCGAGCCCGCGATCGGCATCGAATTCCTCACCCCCGACTTCCAGCACAAGCAGGACGAAGCGGCGGCGCTGATCACCACGGCGCTCGATGCCGTGACCCCGCATGAGGACGGCCGCACCCGCCTCATCTGGGGCCACAACGTCGAGACCGTGCCGCGCCTGTACCGCACCGCGCGCAAGGGTGCGCGCTACGAAACCAGCCTGGCGATGCTGGAGCGCGCAGCAACCTTGCCGGGCGTCGAGGCCAAGTCGGCGTTGATGCTGGGCCTGGGCGAGACCCGTGACGAGGTGATGCAGGTGCTGCGCGACCTGCGCGCCAATGGCGTGCAGCGCCTGTCGCTCGGCCAGTACCTGCGCCCGAGCCGCGACAACCTGCCGGTGGTGGAGTACATCCACCCCGACCAGTTCAGCGAGTACGAGCACGAGGCCCGGGCCATGGGCTTCGGCTGGGTCAAGGCCGGGCCGCTGGTGCGCTCGTCGTACCATGCCGAGGAAGAGCAATCGTGACAACCGGTCGCAAAGACGCAAAGGCGCAAAGTGAAATGACTTCGGGTTTCTTTGCGCCTTTGCGCCTTTGCGACAAAGACTGGAGGTTTTGATTTTGGGCCACCGCACACCTTTATACGACACCCACGTCGCTGCCGGCGCCAAGATCGTCGACTTCGGCGGTTGGGACATGCCACTGCACTACGGCTCGCAGGTCGAGGAGCATCATCAGGTGCGCCGCGACGCCGGCATGTTCGACGTCTCGCACATGGTGGTCTCGGACTTCAACGGCGAGAAGGTGCGCGACTTTCTCCGGACCCTGGTCGCGAACGACATCGCCAAGCTCAAGACCCGGGGCCGGGCGATCTACAGCTGCATGCTCAACAGCAAGGGCGGGGTGATCGACGACCTGATTGTTTACTACATGGACGACACCTGGTACCGGATCGTCTCCAACGCCGCGACCCACGAAAAGGACCTGGCGTGGATGAAGCTCGCGGCCAAGGAGTTCGGCGGCGTCACCATCACCGAGCGCCCGGAGCTGGCGATGATCGCGGTGCAGGGCCCGAACGCGAAGGACAAGACCTACGCCGCCATCGGCGAGAACATCCGCGAAGCAGCTTCCGGCCTCAAGCCGTTCCACAGCGTCACCATCGGCCAGCTGATGATTGCCACCACCGGCTACACCGGCGAGGAGGGCTTCGAGATCATCCTGCCGGCCAAGGCCGCGGTGTTCACCTGGCAAATGCTGGCCGAGGCCGGGGTCAAGCCCTGCGGTCTCGGCGCGCGCGACACGCTGCGGCTCGAAGCCGGCATGAATCTCTACGGCAGCGACATGGACGAAACCACCACGCCGCTCGAGTCCGGGCTCGCCTGGACGGTGGCGCTCGAGCCGAAGGAGCGCAAGTTCATCGGCCGCGACGCGCTCGAGACGCAGCTCGCCGCCGGCGTGCCGCGCCAGCTGGTCGGCCTGCTGCTCGAAGACAAGGGCGTGCTGCGCAACCATATGAAGGTATACAGCGCGCAGGGCGACGGCGAGATCACCAGCGGGTCGTTCTCACCGACCCTCAACCAGTCGATCGCGCTGGCGCGCGTGCCGGCCGGCGTCGCGCTCGGCAGCCGGGTCGAGGTCGATGTCCGCGGCAAGCGGTTGGCGGCCAAGGTGGTGAAGTACCCGTTCGTGCGCAACGGCAAGAGCTGTCTGGGATGAAGCAGCTATTAGCGTTTAGCGGTTAGCTTTTAGCTAACAGCCAATCGCTAACCGCTAACAGCTAGAGCCATCCACCATTTGCCGCTGAAGATTGTTCTACAGAATCTACGAGGAGAAGACATGAGCAAGACCCCGAACGACCTGCGCTACACCAAGAGCCACGAGTGGGCCAAGAAAGAGGCCGACGGCACCGTCAGCGTCGGCATCACCGACCATGCCCAGGGCCTGCTCGGCGACATGGTGTTCGTCGAGCTGCCCAAGGTCGGCGCGAAAGTGGCGGCCGGCAAGGAATGCGGCGTGGTCGAGTCGGTGAAGGCCGCCTCCGACATCTACGCCCCGGTGGCCGGCGAGATCGTGGCGGTCAACACTGCGGTCAGCGACGCGCCGGACAGCGTCAACAAGGACGCGTACGCGGCGTGGATGTTCAAGCTCAAGCCGGCCAGCGCCGCCGACCTCGACAAGCTGCTCGACGCCAAGGCCTACGAGGCCTTGGTGGCTTCGGAAGCGCACTAACACCCGTCGCAAAGACGCAAAGGCGCAAAGAAGACTGAATTGATGAAAAGCCGTTCTTTACGTCTTCGCGCCTTTGCGACAAGAAACTCTTAGGGTCTAACCATGCCGTTCATTCCACATACTGAGGCCGACATCGCCGCCATGCTGAAGAGCATCGGCGTCGGCAAGATCGACGACCTGTTCGACGAGATCCCGCAGGCGCTGCGTGCCGGCGCGCTCAAGGGCGTGCCCGAGGCGCTCAGCGAGATGGAGGTGACGCGCCTCATGCAGGAGCGCGCCGACACCGACGGCCGCTACCTCAACTTCCTCGGCGCCGGCGCCTACGAGCACCACATCCCGGCGGCGGTCTGGCAGATCGTGACGCGCGGCGAGTTCTACTCGGCGTACACGCCCTACCAGGCCGAGGCCTCGCAGGGCACGCTGCAGCTGCTGTACGAATACCAGACCATGATGGCCTCGCTCACCGGCCTCGACGTGTCGAACGCCTCGCTGTACGACGGCGCCTCGGCGCTGGCCGAGGCGGTGCTGATGGCGGTGCGCACCCAGAAGAAGGGCCACAAGATCCTGATGCCGCGCACCGTGCACCCGGTATGGCGCAAGGTGGTGCACGCGATCGTCAGGAACCAGAAGATCGAGCTGATCGAGGTCGACTACGACCGCAAGGACGGCAACACCACGATCGCGGCGCTCGAAAAGAGCCTGAACGACGACTGCGCGGCGCTGGTGATCCCGCAGCCGAACTTCTTCGGCGTGCTCGAGGACGTCGACGCGCTCACCGACTGGGCGCACGGCAAGGGCCTGCTCGCCATCGCCTGCGTCAACCCCACTTCGCTGGCGCTGCTCAAGGCGCCGGGCATCTGGGGCGCGAAGGGTGCCGACATCGCGGTCGGCGACGGCCAGCCGCTCGGCGTGCCGCTTTCCTCCGGCGGGCCGTACTTCGGCTTCATGGCCTGCAAGCAGGAATTCGTGCGCCAGATGCCGGGCCGCATCATCGGCGCCACGGTCGACAAGGACGGCAAGCGCGGTTACACGCTCACCTTGCAGGCGCGCGAGCAGCACATCCGCCGCTCCAAGGCGACCTCCAACATCTGCACCAACCAGGGCCTGCTGGTCACGGCCGCGACTATTTATATGGCGCTGCTCGGGCCGGACGGGCTGGAGCGGGTCGCGGCCAGCAGCCATGCCAACACCAACGACCTGGTCGGCCGTATCACCGCGATCAAGGGCGTGGAAAAGGTGTTCGCGCGCCCGGTGTTCCACGAGGCGGTGGTGCGCCTCGACCAGCCGGCCAATGATGTGCTGCGCGCCATGGAGGCGCAGGGCATCCTCGCCGGCTACAACCTCACGGTCGACTACCCGGAGCTCGGCGAGGCGATACTGGTGTGCGCCACCGAGACCCGCGCCGCGGCCGATATCGAGAAGTACGTGCTGCAACTGGAGCGCATCATCAGCAAGCGGCGGCTCGACCCGCCGTGCGCACAAAAAGTATCCAGCTGAATCCACCACCAACAAGGAGAACTGTCATGGCCAAGATCACACTCGGTGGCAACCCCATCAACACCAACGGCGACCTGCCCAAGGTCGGCGCCGCCGCGCCGGACTTCAAGCTCACCACCGCCGACCTCGGCGACGTGTCGCTCGCCGACTTCAAGGGCAAGAAGAAGCTGCTCAACATCGTGCCGAGCCTCGACACCCCGGTGTGCGCGATGTCGACCAAGAAGTTCAACGAGGCCGCGGCCAAGCACCCGAACGCGGTGATGCTGATCATCTCCGCCGACCTGCCGTTCGCCATGAGCCGCTTCTGCGGCGCCGAGAACACCGACAAGGTCAAATCCCTGTCGATGATGCGCGACCGCCACTTCGCCAAGGACTACGGCGTGCTGATCACCGACGGCCCGCTGGCCGGCATCACCGCGCGCGCGATCGTGGTGATCGACGAGAACAACAAGGTCGTGTACACCGAGATGGTTCCGGAGATCAAGCAGGAGCCGAACTACGACAAGGCGCTGGCGGCGCTCAAGTAACGCCGATCACAGGAGCGACCCCGGACCATGGCCGAGCAGATCCTCAACAAGCACAACCGCATCCTCATCAGCCAGATCGCGTTCTGGCTGATGGTGGTGGTGAACTTCGTGATCCGGCAGATTCCGGTCGAGCCGTTCGACTCGCCGCTCGGCATGGCCGGCATCGCGCTGCTGCTGCTCGGCGCGCTCACCCGCAGCTGGGCGGCCGGCTATATCCGCAAGGCCAGGGAACTGGCCACCACCGGCCCGTACGCGCTCAGCCGCAACCCGCTCTATCTCGGCGCGGCGTTCCTGCTGGCCGGGGTGGTTTGCCTGGTGCCGGACCCGCTGACCGCGGTGGTGCTGGTCGGGGTGTTCATCGTGCTGTACTGGACCACGATCCGTTCCGAAGAGGAGTTCCTGCGCGGGCGCTTCGGGCAAGTCTGGGACGACTACGTCGCCGGCACCTCGCGGTTCTTCCCGTTCAAGCTCGGGCGCATCCGCGCCGCGTTCGAGGCCGGCTGGAGCTTCCAGCAGTGGCTGCAGAACCGCGGTTGGGGCGTGTACCTCGGCATCGCGGTGCTGTTGCTGCTGTTGTGGGTGTACCGGGTGTATCTGCGCTGAGCATGCACCGGGCAACGATTCTGGTTCGGAACCATCTCAAGAACACCTGAAACGCAGATGAACGCAGGCAAATTAACGAGATAAACGCGGATTAATTAGTGGAGATTCCTGCATATCTGCGTTCATCTGCGTAAAAAAGTATTTTGAAATAGACCCTGATCGCCACGAAACGCCGTAAACGAGACCACTGTCATGCTGATCTTCGAACACTCCCAGCCCGGCCGCCGCAATCCCTCGCAGGCGCCGCTCGCCAAGAGCGAGGTGAAGGACATCCCGGCAGCCCTGCGCCGCGCCAAGCCGCCGCTGCTGCCGGAGGTCTCGGAAATGCAGGCGGTGCGCCATTACACGAAGCTGTCGCAGAAGAACTTCTCGATCGACACCCAGTTCTACCCGCTCGGCTCGTGCACCATGAAGTACAACCCGCGCGCCTGCAACAGCCTCGCCATGCTGCCGCAGCTGCTCGGCCGCCATCCGGCCGCGCCGGAGTCGACCGGCCAGGGCTTCCTCGCCTGCATGTACGAGCTGCAGGAGATCCTGAAAGAGGTCACCGGCATGAAGGGCGTGTCGCTCACGCCGATGGCCGGCGCCCAAGGCGAGTTCGCGGGCGTGGCGATGATCCGCGCCTACCACGACTCGCGCAACGACAGCGCCCGCACCGAGATGCTGGTGCCGGACGCGGCCCACGGCACCAACCCGGCGACCGCGGTGATGTGCGGTTACACGGTGAAGGAGATCCCGACCGACGCCGACGGCGACGTCGACCTCGAGGCGCTCAAGGCCGCGGTCGGCCCGCACACCGCCGGCATCATGCTCACCAATCCGTCGACGCTCGGCGTGTTCGAGCGTCGCATCAAGGAGATCGCCGGGATCGTGCACCAGGCCGGCGGCCTGCTGTACTACGACGGCGCCAACCTCAACGCCATCCTCGGCAAGGTCAAGCCCGGCGACATGGGCTTCGACGTGATCCACATGAACCTGCACAAGACCTTCTCCACCCCGCACGGCGGCGGCGGCCCGGGCGCCGGTCCGGTGGGCGTGAACGAGCGGCTGCTGCCGTTCCTGCCGGTGCCGGTGGTCGAGCGCGCGAAGGACGGCAGCTTCCACCTCGCCACCGAGGTCAGCCGCCCGCAGAGCATCGGCCGGCTGAGCGCGCACCTCGGCAACGCCGGCGTGCTGCTGCGCGCCTACATCTACGCGCGCCTGCTCGGCCGCCAGGGCATGCACCGCGTGGCCGAGTTCTCGACGCTCAACGCCAACTACATGCTGGCCGAGATGAAGAAGCGCGGCTTCGACCTGGCGTTCCCCAGGCGCCGCGCCACCCACGAGTTCATCGTCACCCTCAAGAAGCTCAAGGACGAAACCGGCGTCAGCGCCATGGACGCCGCCAAGCGCCTGCTCGACAAGGGCTACCACGCCCCGACCACCTACTTCCCGCTCTTGGTTCCCGAGTGCTTCCTGATCGAACCGACCGAAACCGAGGCCAAGGAAGAGCTGGACGGCTTCATCAAGGCCATGGAAGACATCGCCCACGAGGCCCGCACCGCGCCCGAGCTGGTAAAGGGCGCGCCCCACACCCTGCCGGTCAAGCGCCTCGACGACGTGAAGGCCGCGCGCGAGCTCGATCTCACCTGGAAGCGCAGCGCCTGACAGCCGAACGCGTGGGCACAAACAACGTGCCCACCCTACCTCGGCTTTGTAGGAGCGGCCCCCGCCGCGATCTGTAGTCCGGATGAAGCGCCGCGGAATCCGGGAATCGACCCCCATGCGGCGCAATTCGCTGCGCGACGGGCAGGATGCCCAAGTGCCGCGGAGCGCAGGGATGCGCGGGAGCGGCCTCATTGCGCCCTACGACGGCATCCTTGCCAATGAACAACGCGCCCTTGTAGGAGCGGCCGTTTGGCCGCGATCTTAGCGCCCGTAGGGTGGGCACGCAGTGCCCACGCGAATACCGGGTCGAAGCCATCACCGAACGCGTGGGCACAAACAACGTGCCCACCCTACCTCGGCTCCGCCCGGTGGAGCGGCGCCCCGCCGCGATCGCCGTTGTCGTTGCCATCATTCCAGCGAAAGCTGGAATCCAGCCTTCGTAATGACATCGCCTCCGGCGATTCCTGCAAGACTTCCCCCCCTTCTCTCTCCCAGGGAGAGGGCCGGGTCGAGGGTGGTGTCGCCGTTGTTCCACCGACCGCTGAAATCCAGCGGCTTTAAACAATCCTACTGGATGTCAGCTTTCGCTGGCATGACGACCGGGACACCTGTTCAGCAGCCGCAGATAGGGCACGCAGCGCCCATGCTCACACTGCACAGCCCCTGGTCGGCATCCAACTGCACTGGACTGGCGTGTAACGACCTCGCGTTGCGGTCACGATCTATCCGCAGCGCCCATACCACCGCTCCGGGCCCGACTAGCGCGGAGTGCTGGCAGTGTCGCGGTCCGATCGAAGCTCGGCCTGGTCGAGCAGGGCAAGTACAACCTCGGCGGTCCTGAACAGGCGCACCACGGTCTCGCGGGTGAAGGCACGGGTGTCGGCGTCGACGCCGGCAGCGGCGTACTGCCAGGCACCGGTCGCGGTGCGTTTCGCCTTGCCGCGCTCGCGCAGATGTTCGAGCTTGCGGCGAACCGTTTCGCGCGGCAGCCGGGTGACGTCGGCGACATCGGCAAGGCGGACCGGCCGCAGGGCGGATTTCAACAGTCCTTGCCCATTCAGGACATCGGATGGATCCGCGCCCAGCGGGAGTGCCGGCGCGACATTGAGGTGCGCCAGGGTGCCCCACACGTACGCGGTATCCATGTCCATCTCCAGTTCCACCGCGATGCGACGCATGTGATCCATGAGGTGTCGATTGATCGCGAAGGCGATCAATCCGAAGACCACCTCGAAGCGTTGATCGAAATCGGTTGGCAAAAGCGGACGGATTGTTGCCGATCGTTTTTGAGAAGACATTTCATCACCTCCTCTCCGATGGCCGCGGGGCGACTTGTAAACAGGTGTGACTCCTGCCCATTTTGGGCAGGGTGATCTTCCGTTGTCCACATTCCGGTCAATACACTCGACCTGTCTGACGGGGCCGCGCGTGGTGATGGCGCAGCCGACGGTTCGTGGCGGCCGCCGCGTATGTCACCATTGATTACCAGGAGGATGCGAATGAAGGTGCTGGTTGCCGGTTTATGCCTGAGCCTCGGGCTGGGGCCTGCGTTTGCGGCTCCCGCCAGCGACCAGGACATTACGGCCATCGCCAGGGAAGCCTTTATCTGGGGCTATCCGGTGGTCGACAACTACAGCATTCTCTACAACTACGCGCTCGACCCGCAGTCACCCGAGTACAAGGCGCCAGTCAACGCTATCAGTCATGCGCGGAGCGTTGCCGGGCCCGAAGACCGGGTGATCGTCGCGCCCAATGTCGACACGCCGTACTCCTATGCCTGGCTCGATCTGCGTGCCGAGCCGGTGGTGTTGTCGCTGCCGGCCTTCGAGAAGCAGCGCTATGTCTCGCTGCAACTCATCGACAGCTACACCTACATCCTCGGATACGTCACGCCGCGCACCAACGGCAATGCGGGCGGCGATTTCCTGGTCGCCGGACCGGCGTGGAAGGGCGCGGTACCGCCCGGCATCAAGAAGGTGTTCCGTTCACCGACCGATCTCGTGCTGGCCTTCTACCGCACCCAGATCCTGGCGGCCGACGATCTGCCGCGGGTCCATGCGCTTCAGGATCAGTACCGGGTTCGCCCGCTGTCGGCGTACCTCGGGAGCGGGCCTCCGGCCTCGCCCCGCGTCCTCGCACCGGTCACACCGGTGGACGTGCGCAACCAGCCGACCTCGCTGCAGTTTTTCACGGCGTTGAACTGGATGTTGCAGACCATGCCGGTGCTGGCGGAGGAAGACGCCATGCGCCGCCGCTTCGCGCGCATCGGCATCGTTCCCGGTCAGCCATTCGCGGCGCCGGACCCGGCCACCGAGGCGAAGATCGTGCGTGGCATGCAACAGGGTCTGGCTGAGATGCAAGCGCGCACGCGGCGCGTCAAGTCGTCGGCCGAACTGTTTGGCAGCCGCGAATTCCTCAAGGACGACTACCTCACGCGCGCGACCGCGGCCATGATCGGGATCTACGGCAATGCCGCCGAAGAGTATCTCGGGGTCGGCTACCACGCCGATGCGCGTGGCCAGGCGTTCGACGGCCGCCATCGCTACCGCATCAAGTTCGCCGCCGACGGCCTGCCGCCAGTCGGTGCGTTCTGGTCGATCACCGCCTATACGGCAGAGCGCTTCGTATACGCCAATCCGCTGCGCCGCTACCGCATCAGCTCGCTGATGCTGCCCGACCTCAAGAAGGACGCGGACGGCGGCTTCACGCTGTACGTGCAGCACGCCTCGCCCGGCCCGGACCTGGAAGCCAACTGGCTGCCGGTGCCGGCCACGCCCTTCGGTCTGACGTTCCGCACCTACTTGCCGGGCGATGCGGTGCGTGGTGGTCGCTGGACTGCGCCGCCGGTCGAGCGACTGTACTGAACCACAAGCATGCAAGGAGAACGATGATGAATCGATGGACAAACCGGTGGGCAGCGGGTGCACTGCTCGCCACGCTGTTGGCCGGCGGCGGAACGCCGACGCTGGCGGCGCCGGCAATCAGCGATCCGGCTGCGCTCGAGCGCCGCGTGGATGCCGCCTTCGAGGCAACCTTCCCGCTCTACGAGATGGCGCGCGCCCGCTTCAACGCCATGGTCAATCCGCTCAACCCGTCGCCCTCGCCGGTCAACGGCACGCCGGTGCACCGGCGCACGCTGATCGACCACACCGCGCGCGACGTCACCACGCCCAACAACGACACGCTGTACTCGGCCACCTGGCTCGACCTGCATGCCACGCCGGTGCGCATCCGCATTCCGCGCATCGACGGCGGGCGCTACTGGTCGGTGTCGCTGCTCGACATCTTCACCAACAACTTCGCCATCCTCGGCTCCCGGCACGACGGCGCCGGACCGGTGGACGTGATCGTCGTCGGGCCGCGGTGGCAGGGCGCGCTGCCGAAGGGCCGCGTGCTGCGCTCGCCGAGCAACGACGTGCAGCTGGTCGGGCGCTTCCTGGTCAATGGGCCGGCGGACGCCGCTGCCGTGCACCGCATCCAGGATGCCGTGCAGGTCGCGCCGCTCGATTCCCGGGCGAAGCTGTTGCCGCAGTGGGTGCCGGTGCGGACCTCCACCGACCCGGAGAACTTCCTCGCGGTTGTCAACGAGATGCTGGCGCGCAATCCGGTGCCGAAGGGCGAGGACGACATGTTCGCGGGATGGCGCGACCTCGGCATCGGCGGCGGCGCCTATGCCTTCGTGCGCACCAGCCCCGCGGTGCAGGCCGCATGGCGCGCACGGCTGCCGGTGCTGCATGCGGGCCTGCGCGAGGGCCTGCAGCGTGGCGCGCGCAAGGTGGCGGGCTGGAGCGTGCCGTCGCCCGAGGTTGGCGACTTCGGCCGGAACTACGGTCTGCGGGCCGCGGTGGCATTCGGCGGCCTGAGCGCACTGGCCGCGCGCGAGGCGATCTACCTCAACCTCGAGCAGGATCCGGCGAGCGGCGCGGCCCTCGACGGGCGCAAGCGCTGGAAGCTGATCGTGCCGCCGATCGAGGCGCGCGGTTTCTGGTCGATTTCGATGTACGAGAAGGACAAGGACGGGCGGCTGTTCTTCGCCGCCAACCCAATCGGCCGCTACTCGGTCGGCGATCGCACGCCGGGTGTCCAGCGCCGTGCCGACGGCAGCATCGAACTGCTGCTGCAACCCGATCCGCCGGCCGATAGCCGCAACTGGTTGCCGACGCCGCGCGGGCCGATGGCGATGACGCTGCGTGTCTATTTGCCCTCCGAGGCCATGCGCCGCGGCGAGGCACCGCTGCCGCGCCTTGTGAGCGCCGACTGAAGCCCGGTCGTTACGGCCGGGTACCCCTTAAGCCCCTTCACCAACCCTCTCCAGAGGGATGACATCATGACTCGCCTCAAGACCATCCGTTCGTTCCTGGCCGTTGCCGCGCTGCTGCTGGCGGCGAACGCCTACGGCGAGACGGTTGAGCAGAAGACCGTCGAAGAGGTGGCGGCCGAGCTCGCCAACCCGCTGGCCCCGATCACCACCCTGTCTGGCCAGTTGCGCGCCGAGATGGGCAACGGCCCCGACGAGGAAACCAACTACCAGCTCAGACTGCAGCCGTCGTTCTTCAAACCGTTCGAGGACAAGTCGGCGCTGCTGGTGCGCACCATTCTGCCGCTGCGTTCCAATCGCTGGCCGACCACCGACGACGGCCTCGGCGACATCTCGATCGTTCCCTATTACGTTCCCGACATCACCTCGACCACCTTCGTCGGCTATGGCGGGGGCCTGGTCCTGCCGACCGCGACCGAAGATGCGTTGGGCAGCGGCAAGTGGGCCGCCGGCCCGGCGGCCATTGTGGCCAAGACCGGGAAGCCGATCACCTGGGGCGGTCTCGTGCAGCACGTGTGGTCGTTCGCCGGCGACTCCGACCGCGGCGATGTCAGCGTCACCACCCTGCAGCCGTTCCTCACCTACCTGCTGAGCGACGGCTGGGCGGCGACCGTCACCTCGGAGATGACCTACAACTGGGAGGCCACCTCCGGCGACGAGTGGACCGTGCCGCTGGCCTTCGCGATCGCGAAGGTGGTGCGTTTCGGCGGCGAATTCGTCAATCTCGGCCTCGCCTACGTCAACTACGTCGAACGCCCGGACTACGCATCGAAGTCGGAGATCCGACTGTCGGCCACCTACGTGCTGCGGTAACCGGCGAGCAAGCGGAAGCGTAGCGCCTTACTGATGCTCGCCCTGCTCGGCGTTTGCGGGCCGCTCAACGCCATGGAGCCGCCGCTGCCGGCGGGCGGGCGCCGAGGGCGCGCCCCACACCCTCCCGGTCAAGCGCCTCGACGACGTCAAGGCCGCACGCGAGCTCGACCTCGCCTGGAAGCGCAGCGCCTGACCGTCCATTCGTAGGTTGGGGTGAGCCTGGCGAACCCCAACGAACACCTCACCGCGGAGACGCGGAGGCGCAGAGAAGAGCGTGACAATCCGATTTACGGGGTGACGACTGTCACCGCACCCGTAGGAGCGTCGCCCCCGCCGTGATCATTTGATCCATGTAGCCCGGATGAAGCGCCGCGCAATCCGGGAATCGACCCCCATGCGGCGCAATTCGCTGCGCGACGGGCAGGATGCCCAAGTGCCGCGGAGCGCAGGGATGCGCGGGAGCGGCCTCATTGAGCCCTACGACGGCATCCTTGCCACCGAACAACGCGCCCTTGTAGGAGCGGCCCTCTGGCCGCGATTTATTATCCATCGCGGCCAGAGGGCCGCTCCTACACGCGCCCACCGTCCCGTGCTCGCAACC
>Ga0115026_10000055_pt1 | contig 20136 bp, 13 predicted proteins | sample Mud_0915_D1_FD_83878 | JGI IMG/M metagenome (GOLD analysis project Ga0115026, IMG submission 83878) | Wetland microbial communities from Old Woman Creek Reserve in Ohio, USA - Mud_0915_D1 | ecosystem: Environmental > Aquatic > Freshwater > Wetlands > Sediment ...
AGGTATTTTGTCCCATTTCAGAGATGCCATACTTTGAAGACACGGAAGGGACTTTCACTGTGGTGTGGCATCGAATAGGGCACCCGGTGCAGCCGTTTCCTCTCACCGTGTACTTCCATGTCTTCTCTCCAAGATAGAAGGCTGCATTGTTAGTCCGGTAGGCAATCCGGTTGAGATCGTGGGGATCGCAGGAGCCCGTATCGATGCCTGGCTGGGAAGCTCCCCATTGACGGCCCCTTGAAGCGACCCACCGGGATCCGGGGTTGAAGTATTCAGCCCAGGGTTGGGGGCTGTTTGGAACCACATGCTGATTATTCGCGCCCAGAAGTGAGAGGTGGAACTTGACCAGCTTCTCCCATTCCCCTTTATCTCCAGCAATGGCAACCTTGCCCGTGCCACGGACACCGATCGCTTTCAGATTCTTCGAACCCATCACTCCGCCGACCCCTCCCGCTGAGTGGGAAACCGAATTCATCACGACGGACATAGGAATCAAATTCTCCCCGGCCTGTCCGATGGCTGCCACGGATGCCTCCGGCCCCATGATCTGGCTGATCTCAATCGTGGTACGGCGAATGCCCTGACCCCAGAGGGACCGGGCATTCTTGATCTCAACCTTTCCGTCCGTGATCGAGATCCAGACCGGGCGGTCGGCCTTTCCCTCGATGATGATCGCATCGTATCCGGCGTACTTAAGTTCCGCGGCAAAACTACCGCCCATGTGTCCGCTGGCTACCAGAGGTTTTGGATAGCAGGTAGGCCACAGGGTCGTGACGGCCGTTCTGCCGTTACAGGGAGCCCCTGTGCCGGCCAGAGGCCCGACCCCGAAGATAATCTTATCGGCCGGGTCGAAAGCTTTTGTTCCTGCCGGAACCTCATCCCAGATTACCTTATAACCAATGCCCGTTCCTCCCAGGAAGTCTTTGTATTTTTCGATTGTATCTTCCGTTGAAATCCGGCCGGACGACAGGTCGACGCGCAGAACTTTTTCAGCCCATCCTCCATGTTTTGCCATGATCGTTCATCTCCTTTCTTAGAGAAAGTCTCTGATTACAGCGATTAAAGAACGATTACACCGAAATAACCCCTCCCTTCCTTCCCTTAATTTAAGGGGAGGCGAGGCGGGGTTAATCATCTTAGAAAAGCAGTGAACGTAAGGAAGAATCTCTGTAATCATTTTTGGGAATCTCTGTAATCACTTCCTATGACACTCGATGCAGGCAGAAGCCTTTTCAGGTAGAATGGCAACAGTGGAAGCTGCACGGACCGCCGTCCTATCGGTCAGGTCCGTCCAGGCCGCGTAAGTCAGGGCATCTGCGGGACAGGCTTCCACGCACTTCGGTTTTCCATTACAGAGGAAGCATTTGGTGGCCTTGTTCGTATCCGGGTCGAAAGACATCATCTCCCAGGGACAGGCCTTTTGACATATTTTGCACCCAACACATTTCTTTGAATCCACCATTCTGGCTTTTGTCTTGGGCTCCAGGACAATGGCATCGTTGGGACAGGCAGTGGCACAGGGAACAGGGTGGGGGCATTGCTTGCAGAGGTCTTGAGCGATAAATCCATTGCCCCAATTTCCTTCGCCCCGCTGCCCGGCGTAGACGCCTTTAGGTCCAAAGTTAGCATTCCTCGCGACCTTGATCCGCGCCATGGAAGGCGCTGCTTTCCCGTCATTGAACTCGGTACAGGCGAGCTCACACCGCCGGCATCCCACACACTTCGTCGGGTCTGCGATCACAATCCCTTCAGCCTGATCGATGATGATCAGGGGCGTTTTCTTAGCGGCTTTCGCCCCCAGGGCGGAAATTCCAACAACAGTAACTCCACTGATCAGGAGGAATTCACGCCGCGAAAAAGAAGGGTTCACATTAATGAAATTCAGAACCTTTTCCAGAACCTTATGGTTTTCGTCTCGATGACTCATCTTCCTCCTCCTCTAAAATGATTGCCGATCTTTGGAAAGCTCTAAATCCTTCACTTCAACCCTGCCTTGCGCAAAGCCTCAATAAGGTTGTTTGTTACTTTTTGATCCTTGAATGGAAGCGCCTTTGCAAAGTAATCCAGGGAGAACTTTGGATTTATCCTCAGAACTTCTGCAGCTTCAGCGCGGGCCTCCTTCTCACGGCCCATCTTACTGTATGTAGTGGTCAAGAGAACATGAGCGAGTAAATTATCAGGAGAGCGCTGAAGCGCCTTCTTGTATGCCGAAACTGCCTCCTCATACCGTTCCGCAATCAGGAGGGCATTCCCAAGGTCAAAAAAGTACCAGGTCGGACCGAAAGGGTTGAGTCGGATTGCTTTTTGGAACAACGGAATGGCTTCCTCCGACCTCTCTGCAAAAGTCAGACTCATGGCATACCAGGCATAAACATCCGCCCCGTTAGGATCAAGAGCCACAGCCCTTTCTCCCTCAGCAAGCGCCTTCTCGTACTCCCTCTTTATGGAATAGAGGAAGCTCAACAGACCGTGGGGATGAGCATAGGCATCATCCAGTGCAATAGCCTTTCGTGCCAGGTCAATAGCTTTCTCAATAGACTCCTGAGGGGACTTGCCAGAGCCAAGCCAGTAATCCATCATGTGGGTAATAGCCAAGAGCCCATAAGCTGATGAAGACTCTGGGCACATAACAAGAGTCTCTTCTCCCATTCGCCGGGCCAAGTTGTTGCCCTCGATATCGCCGCGATTCAAGTAATTTTTCCCTTCCAACAACTTCAAATAGCAATTGAGATTTCGTATCCCCTTGTCGCGATACAGGGCTTGCTCCCCCTCCGTAATTTTCACTTGCATAGCCGTGAGTATGTTACGTGTAACATCATCCTGTAGGGCAAATATGTCTTTCAGATCACGATCGTAGCGCTCGGCCCAAATGTGATGCCCCGAAAGGGCATCAATCAACTGGGCTGTGATCCGAACGCGGTTATCAGACTTTTGAACACTTCCCTCCAGTACGTACTGAACCCCCAGTTCTTCACTTATTTGGTTGACCTTCACCGGTTTTCCCCTATAGGTGAACGTCGAATTGCGGGCAATGACAAACAGCATGGGTACCTTGGAAAGGGCTGTGATGATATCCTCGGTGATCCCGTCGCAGAGGAACTCCTGCTTGGGGTCCCCGCTCATGTTCAAAAACGGCAGCACCGCGATGGAGGGCTTATCAGGCAAAGGGAAGGCCATCTTTTCCTTGGAAGCAACTTCAATCGGAGGAGTGGGGCGAAGGTATAGACGCCAGACTGCAAACGCAGTGGCTACCACGACTAAAATTACTACTACAACCAAAGCCGCCCTTTGCCATCGTCTTGGTTTAACTGTTTTCTCTTCAATCACTTTACCGGCTGCCTCGGGCTCCATGAGAACCAGATACACCCGCACTGGCTCTACAATGTTCTTAACAGTTTGCTCCCCAAGATATTTGTATCCAAGGTTCAGCTTATTCTTAACTTGATCAAAGGCAGTTCCGGAGACACAGATGCCTCCGGCATCAGCGAGACTCTCTAACCGAGCAGCAATGTTCACTCCATCTCCGTAAATTCTCTCACCTTCCTCGATCACATCCCCAAGGTTGATCCCAATTCGAAATTCCATCCTGCGGTTGTCAGGCAACTCTGCATTGCGAGTTTTGAGTTCCTTCTGAATCCCCACAGCACATCGAACTGCATCGACCACACTCGCAAACTCAGCCAAAACATTGTCTCCTGGAGCATCCACCACCCGACCATGATGATGCTGAATGAGGCCAGCTATTACTTCTTTGTAACTACTTAGGGTGTGGGCCGTCGATTCCTCATCCTCCCCCATAAGGCGGCTATAGCCCTTCACATCCGCACTGAGGATGGCAGTGAGTTTGCGTTTAACTTCTGGGGTGGTCATGGAATTCCTCCGGGAAGACTCCAGGAAAAGGAGGACAAAAGGTTAGGTAAACAAGATATATTTTAAGCTTTTAGATTTAAAAGGAAAATTACTCCTTTTATCTATTGAAGTCAATAAGAAATAATGGGGAATTTCTTCTCATCGCTTTATAAATGACAACCTTTCGTCATTTTCCACTTGACAGGGTTTCATTAAATTGTTATAAAAAAAGTAACATTTTTATTCCGGAGGTTATATGCTTGAATTTCTCATTTCTTCGGCCTCACGGCGGAAAACTCTCGTTTATCTCTTAAACAATCAGGATAAAGTGTTTCACCTTAGAGAACTTAGCCGAAATATAGGAGAACCGGCCCCTATGATTAAGAGAGAACTTGACAGACTTGAACAGATTGGTTTTGTCCTCTCATGGGCCAAGGGAAATCGGAGACATTTTAAAGTGAATAGAAATTTCCTACTATTACCCGAGTTGAAATCACTTGCAGACAAGTCAATCGATGTTTCTTCCAATCTTAAGGTAGCAAATACTTTCATTCTTAAAGAGACTTTGAGAAAAAGGAAAACCTGGAAGAATCGATCGAAAGAAATTCGCAGGGAATATGGAAATGATATAGAACGTCAACGACCACGTCATCCTGCAGAGGCCAGGATGCTGGAGAAGATATGATGGACACCTCTCATAAACTTCAAAAGTTGATTGACACGGCTACAGCCACCAAGGATAAATTGGAAAGACAGATTTATGTGGCTGCTATCATTTCGTCGGCGTTCGAAAAGAAAGGAATTCAAACAGTGCTTGTCGGTGGAGCGGTTGTCGAATACTACACAGCAGGAGGATACACAACCGCCGACATTGATATGATCCTTCCCCCTTTAGAGAAGGAAGAGGTTGAAACCGTTATGAAGGAACTCGGATTTGAGAGGTTCGAAGATTATCGTCACTGGCTTCATCCTGACATTCCAGTTCCGGTTGAGTTTCCTCCAGGACCACTTCAGGTTGGGCATTTGCTTATCCAGGAGGTGAACGAAATCGAAGTAGAGAAGATCAAACTGAAAATCCTAAAGGTGGAGGATATCTTATTAGATCGGCTGATCATGGCTCAAGAATGGAAAGACCTTCAAACCCAAATCCAGGCAGAGATGTTGATGTACGCCCATTACGCTGAAATAGATTGGGCTTATGTGCACCAAAAGTCTTCACAGTTTGGCATTCTCAAACAATTCCAGAAGGTTCAGAGAAGAGTGAAGCAGAGAGTGAAGGGAAAGTGAGCCTGCCTATTTTTTCTTACTTCAACCCCGCCTTGCGTGAAGCTTCAATTATCCTTTCTATTACCGATTGATCTTTATATGGAAGTGCCTTTGCGAAATTATCCACTGAGAACTTCGGATTTATCCTGAGGACTTCGGCGGCTTCAGCACGGGCCTCCTTCTCTCGGCCCATCTTGATATATGTAACGGCCAGGAGAAGATGGGCAATGATGTTATCAGGCGAAAGCTGGATTGCCTTCTTATATGCCGAAACCGCTTCTTCATCCCGCCCCGTATGGCGGAGAGCATTGCCGAAGTTTAAATAAATAGCGGTCGTACCGAAGGGGTTGAGTCGGATTGCTTTTTGGTACATTGGAATGGCTTCTTCTGACCGGCCTGCAAAGTTCAGACTCGTGCCGTAGAACCCATGGACAACTTCGCCGCCCGGTTCGAGGACGACAGCCCGCTCCCCTTCAGCAATCGCCTTGTCATGCTCCCTTTTTAGGGAATAGAAATGACCCAACAAGCCGTGGGCAATAGGCACGGAATCATCCATGGCAATGGCTTTTTGGACCATTTCTATACCCTTCTCAATAGACTCCCGAGGGGATTGCCCAATGCCCAGCCAATACTCCAACTGGTGGACAAAACCCATGAGGACATAAATCATTGGGATATCCGGACACATCGCGATCGCCTCCTCTGCGATCCGCCGAGCCACTCTGGCGTCCTCGATATTAAAACCACGATGGTATTTAAGCCCTTCCAAATATTTCAAATAACAATCGAGCCCCTGCTTCCCTCTGAAATATTTTGCGAACGTTAAGGCTTGTTCCCCCTCCGTTAACTTCACTTGGGTGGCAGTCAAAATCTTCATCGTAATCTCATCTTGCAAGGCAAATAGGTCTTTCAGGTCACGCTCGTACCGCTCTGCCCAAAGGTGATGTCCTGTCAGGGCATCGATCAATTGGGCGTTAATCCGGATGCGGCCGCCCGACCTCTGAACACTGCCCTCGAGCACATACCGAACCCCAAGCTCCTCGCTTACTTGCTTAACCTTTACAGGTTTCCCCTTATAAGAAAAGGTTGACTGTCTGGATATCACAAATAATTTTCGAATCTTTGAGAGAGCGGTGATGATTTCCTCTGTGATTCCGTCACTAAGAAACTCCTGTTTGGGGTCTTCGCTCATGTTCACAAAGGGAAGCACAGCAATCGAAGGCACATCAGGTAAAGGGAAAGCCATCTTTTCTTTGGAGGCAACTTCCATCTTGGGAGCAGAAGGAGTATATAGTTTCCATATCACGATAGCAGCAGCTACCACAATTAGAATAGTCACTAACCCCATAGTAGCTATCTGCCACTGTCTCGGTCTACCCTTTTTCTCACCAATCACCTTACCAGCTGCCTCGGGCTCCATCAAAACTTTGTATACCCGAACCGGTATGGTAATATTCTTAACGGTTTGCTCACCAAGATACTTAAATCCAAAGTTTAGCTTGTTTTTAACCTCGTCATAGGCTTTTCCGGAGATGCAGATGCCTCCTGCCTCTGATAAGCTCTCCAAACGGGCTGCAATATTGACTCCATCGCCGAAGATCTTATCTCCCTCTTCAACCACATCCCCAAGGTTGACACCGATGCGAAACTCCATCCTTCGGTTTTCAGGTAATTCCGCATTCCGAGCTTTAAGTTCTTTTTGGATCTCAACTGCACATCGAACCGCATCGATCACGCTGGCAAACTCGGCGAGCAAATTGTCTCCTGGGGCATCCACCACTCTCCCATGGTTCTGCTGAATAAGGTTTGCCATCATCTCCTTGTAGGCATTAAGTCTGTGGATGGTGCCCGCCTCATCCTCTCCCATGAGGCGGCTATAGCCCTTGACATCGGCACTCAGGATGGCAGTGAGTTTGCGTTTAACTTCTTGGGTAGTCATGGAATACCCCAAAGGTTAGTCGGGTCGTTGGTTTAAAACCCTATGTTTGAAAAAAGTGTACTAATTTTGAATCGGAATATCAACAAGAATTATCGATTCACCTTCAGTACTTGTCGGTATGTTAAGGTTAGAGAATCAACCCCGAATTGCTTGTTATGTTGCAGCTAAAGGTCAATCCCCATTCCTTCAGCAGTCGCGAAACATTCGGTCTCCCTGCCCTTCCGGTGGATTCGCTCCTGACAAAATTCAATTTGCCGGTCCAAATCGTCGTCAGTACGATCCGGGTCATGATGAAAGAAACCAAGGCTTTTGACGCTAGCTTCGATGGCTAGGTCCATTGCGTCATCAAAAGTGGAGTGGCCCCGCCCGCGAGTGAATTTGTATTCTTCCTCTGTGTATTGAGCGTCATGGACCAGCAAGTCCGCCCCCTGGCAAAATTCTATGTATTTCGGTCGACTCAGTCCTCCCTCGTGTTGGAAATCCAGCTCATTATCAGTGAGAAATACAAAAGCTTTACCATCCTCGATGAATTTGTAACCATAGCCGCCGTTGGGGTGACTCAGCGGTATCGGGCAGACCTCGAATCCGTCCAGGTGACAATTGCCAGGTTCCATATTTGGACGTTGACAGCGAAAATCGAATTTGGCCCTCAGGAAGTTAAAGTCTACCGGAAAAAACGGTGCTTCCATTTGGTGCGTAAGGTACTTTCTTATGGAATCTTGAGCATGCGGACCGCTGCAGAAGGTGATGGAGAAAGTGTCAGAGTAGGCTGGCTGAAAAAAGGGAAACCCTGTGAGGTGATCCCAATGAGAATGAGTGAAGAAAAACCGAACGTGAGTAACATCTTTTTCCTGGGACAGAGCCTTACCGAGATTTCGAACTCCTGAGCCGGCATCGACAATAATAATTTGTCCTGTCTTTGTCCTGATCTCCACACAGGTGGAGTTTCCGCCGTAGCGCAAGGTGGTCGGCCCCGGCGTCGTGATCGAACCGCGGCAACCCCAGAATCTAATTTTCATGATTGCTTCTCAATTCTCTACTTCAGCCCCGCCTTGCGCAGAGCGTCAATAATTTTAGGCCTTACGGATGGATCCTTATAGCCGGCAAGGAATACTGGTGCAAAGTCTGCTGGGAAGTTTGGATTTATCCTGAGAACTTCTGCAACCTCAGCGCGGGCCTCGTCCTCACGGCCCATCATAATGTATGTAGCCGCCAGATCCGCGTGATAACCAGGGGCGTCAGGCGCAAGCTGAGTTGCCTTCTTAGATGCCGAAACCGCTTCCTCAAACCTCCCTGCCATCCGGAGTGCCGCGCCTAAATTGGTATATATATAGGGTGGACCAAGGGGGTTGAGCCGGATTACTTTTTGCAATAACGGAATGGCTTCCTCTGGCCTGCCTGTTTGGGTTAGAGTATTGCCATAATTGGTAAGGAGGCCCCACCCACTGGGGCTGAGGGCTACAGCCCGCTCCCCCTCAGCGATCGCCTTGTCATGCTCCCCTTTTAGGCTATAGAGCCTACACAATATGCCATGGGCTTCGGGTATGGAATCATCCATGGCAAGGGCTTTTTTAGCGAGTTCTATAGCTTTGTCAAGAGTCTCCCGAGGGGACTTCGTATTGCGCAGCAGAATATCAAAATAGTATAAGTTACCGAGGATAATATAACCCATTCCGTGGTCTGGACATATGGCAATAGCTTCCTCTGCCATCCCCCGGGCCAAGTTGTTATCCGCGGGATTCATACGTGCCGAGTAACCCATCGCTTGCATAAACTTCAAATAGCAATCGAGATTCAGCTTCTCCCTATAAGATGCTTTTACCCTCGAAACGTCTCCCCCTGCTAACTTTACGCGGACAGCGTCTAAGATCTTTAGGGTAATCTCATCCTGGAGGGCAAATATGTCCTTCAGGTCACGATTGTACCGTTCGGCCCAGATGTGACGGCCTGTGAGGGCATCGATCAACTGGGCATTGATCCGGATGCGGTCGGCAGACTTCTGAACGCTCCCCTCCAGCACATACTGAACTCCCAGTTCTTCTGCTACTTGCTTAACCTTCGCAGGTTTTCCCTTATAAGTGGAGGTCGAAGTTCGTGCGATCACAAACAGCCCTGGCAACTTAGAAAGGGCAGTGATGATTTCCTCGGTCATCCCATCGCTGAAATACTCCTGTTTCGGGTCCCCGCTCATGTTCACAAAGGGCATCACGGCAATCGACGGCACTTCGGGCAGAGGGAAGGCCATCTTTTCTTTGGAGGCAGCCTCCTCTTTTGGAGCAGGAGGAGGCGTTGGTTTTGCGACTTTTTCGGACTTCGGGGCCAGTGTCTTTTCTTTGAGAGCGACTGCAGCTGAAGGAGGTATGCTAGCCGCAGGTTTCTCGGGCAGCCCTGCCTTGCGTAGGGCGTCGATATAACGTTCCTTATCTGCAAGATTCTTGTAACGCAGTGTCTTTGAGTATCGCTCCAGGGAGAACTTTGGATCGACCCTGAGGACCTCGGCCGCCTGCGCCCTGGCGTCCTCCATGCGGCCCATCTGACTGTATGTAGCGGTCAAACCTGCGTTCCCCAGAAAATGGTTCGGCTGGTCTTGAAGCAGTCTTTTATAATACTGTACGGCCTGTTCGTACTGGCCGATGCACCGATAGCTATTGGCCAGGTTGCTCAGGCACATGCTGAACGGCCTTCCGGGATAGAAACGTAGCGCCTTTTGAAGAACGGGTATGGCTTCGGTAAATCGCGACGCATGCATGAGGGTACTCCCAAGAATGACTAGGGCTCCCGGGTTACCCGGGTTAATTGATGCGGACTCCTCTGCCTCTTCCACAGCCTTTTCGTACTCTCCCTTGCACACATAGAGCATGGCCAGGGCACCATGAGCTTGGAAATTGTCCTTGTCCAGGGCAATAGACTTCTTCGCCACCTCAATGCCCCGGGCGATGGACTCATCGGGAGGTCTGGAAGAACCGAGCCAGTAATCCCAAAAGTAAGTATACGCTAGACCTGAATACGCTCTCGACGATCCAGGGTCTAGGGTAAGGACTTCCTCGTACAGCTGGCGGGCCCGGGCATTGCTTGCCCTGTTCACCCGCTGACCAGCCTCTGACGCTTCCAGAAGCTTGAAGTACGCGTCGATGTTGCTGACCCCTTTGGCCTGATAACGGACAGATTCCCCCTCGGTCAGGGCGACCTGCAGGGCGGTCAGGACTTTAATAGTAATCTCGTCTTGGGTAGCAAAGATACTCTTGAGTTCTCGATCGTACCGTTCCGAAAAGAGGTGCAGGCCGGTGGTGGCATCAATGAGCTGAGCCGTAATCCGCAGCCGATTCCCATCTCTCCGAACGCTCCCTTCCAACACATACTTGACACCCATCTCCCGACCCACCTGTTTTATGTCCACGGTTTTCCCCTTGTAGGCGAAGGTGGAGTTCCGGGCGATCACAAAGATACGCGGAACCTTGGAGAGGCCGTTGATGATTTCCTCTGTCAGACCGTCACTGAAGTATTCTTGCTTGGGGTCACCACTCATGTTGACGAAAGGGAGTACAGCGATAGAAGGCAAGTCGGGCGAGGGAAACGCCATCTTGTCCACCCTGGCACGCTCGATTTGTTGTCCTCGGAAATAGAAATTCCATACAAGTCCCCCGGCTACCAAGGCCAGTGCAACCACTGCTGCAATAGCTTTCCATCCCCATCTGGTCTCTTTTGGCTCTTTTTCCCCAATAACTTTACCAGCAGCTTCTGGCCCCATTAGGATGTTGTATGCTCGAACTGGATCAGGAATGTTCTTAACAGTCTGCTTTCCCAGGTACTGGAAACCCACTGATAGCTTGTTCTTGACCTGGTCAAAAGCAGTACCTGATATGCAGATGCCTCCTGCTTCTGATAAGCCCTCTATCCGCGCTGCAATGTTGACCCCATCGCCGAGGATCTTATCTCCCTCCTCAATCACATCCCCAAGGTTGATCCCAATTCGAAATTCCATCCTGCGGTTCTCAGGCAACTCTGCATTGCGAGTTTTGAGTTCCTTCTGAATCTCCACAGCACATCGAACTGCATCGACCACACTCGCAAACTCGGCCAAAACATTGTCTCCCGGAGCATCCACCACCCGACCATGATGATGCTGAATGAGACCAGCTATTACTTCCTTGTAAGTATTTAAGGTGCGGGCTGTCGATTCCTCATCCTCACCCATGAGGCGGCTATAGCCCTTTACATCGGCACTGAGGATGGCAGTGAGCTTGCGTTTAACTTCCTGGGCGGTCATGAAATCCTCCTCTATAGGGTCTTACCAATGGAAGGATGGAGACAACTTTTTATGAGATTTTGGTTTTAGAATGGTTTAGGGCCCTCCAGGGAGGTAAAAAACCTCCTGGAGGCTTCACATTGGCACCTTTTGGATTCTCCATTTCATTTCCAACTCCAAAAGGCTGAGGTTGGGTTGAGAGGTTGATTCTAAGAAACGATGGGATTCGATAAGAAACTACTAATTTTGATTGAAAAAGTCAACAGGAATTTACTCTCGAGGCTCCTCAAGTAAAAGCGCTGGGTTCTTCCTAATTTTGTTGATTGAATGGTTTTTTGAAAAATGATAGATTGAGGACAACAAAAGAAATCTTCAGGCAAAAATTGGCAGATCGATTTTTATTCGTCCCATTCATCTCCTTTCTCGTACTCCCGATAGCGTGGATCGAGGGCTTCTTCCTTCCAAAAATCGCTTGGACCGGTTGGGCGGCGATTCTCACCTTGGTAAACGCTCTGGTCCTTTATATTCCTTGGGCGGTGGTCATTATTGCCACACGGCATTTGATGATCGACCCTGTGGCTGTCCTTGGATTCTTCATGGTTGCAGTCGGACTCTTTCTGTTAGCTACGGCCCTGTTCCCTATCACCCGGGTACCTGGGCAGATGAGGTCTTTACCTGAGAGATTAGTAGTGGAAGGTCCGTATCAGTACATCCGCCATCCTATTTATTTGAGCCATTTCTTGTTGATTGGCGGTGCAGCTCTGGCTTGTGGTGCACTTAAGGTTTTCCTTGAAACGCCGATCGTCCTAGGGATGGCGGCTATCGGCGGAAAGTATGAAGAATCCAGAAGGCTTCTACCTCTTTTTGGTAGGACATTTGAACAATACAAAGCTAAAACGCACTTCTTACTGCCAATATGGGGCTGGGTTGCGCTCGGATGTATCTATAGTTTGATCGCTCTCCGCGTGTTTTTTCCCTTGAACAGCTAAAGATCTGCTCATCAAATGCCTTCTACCCATCCCGGCTGAGTCAAGTACGGGACGAAGTTACGAAATAGTGTTCTCTCCTTTCTGGTGTCCCCAAATGGACGCTTACAGAAAACAAAGTGGAAAGGAGCAGAGCCCTTGTAGGCTAGGACTCATAATAAGTCTCCATGATTTTTGTTTTTCCCGTCTGGAATTTGAACATCTTAAAGAGATTGGTAAGCATGGCACGGGTGCTGTTGAGCCGGTTAAGATAAGTTTCCGCAATTTTATCCATAATTTCGATGCCCATCTTGCTATCATTTTTCATCAGTTTCCTAAGAGTCTCTCCACGAATGCATAATACCTTTGTCCTTTTATTACAGGTCGCTGAAACACTGTTTTGATAGGGTTTAATCAAGCAAGGAAGTCCAAAAACTTCCCCTCTCTTAGAGGCTGAATAAGCGGTGATATCAATTTGACCCTTAGCCTTGATACCGAGGGTGACCTCCCCCTCTATGAGGATGTAAAGTTTTTGTGCTGGTTCTCTTTGGGAGAAAATCACTTCCCCGGCTTGAAAACTCGTTTCTATAAAATGTTTGGAAAGCCGTTGGAGTTGTTTGGCATTTAATCCCTTAAACAAATCTGCCTCTTTCACGTCTTTGATGGAAATCATAAACCCTCCATGGTAATGATTTTCTACATTTTCATTCCCTTTTCACTCAGCTAAGCTTTCCCATCTCCTACTGTTCCGAAACCTCTCCAGTTTCGAAAATGAGTTCGTCACGCTCAAAGTCATCCATTTGTGCAGCCCTAATGGACTCCCATCCTTCACGTAGATCGGGCGGTGAGACTTCAGCAATTCTTTGGGATAATTCATCCCCGATGATCAATTTTGTAAGCGAAATGACTGCCCGCGCTGCGTCATCAGCTTGTTTCAGATTTGCCAAGTTTGCCATCTTCATCACAGCTTCGAGAAATTCTTTTCTTGTCTTCATATGATGACCTCCCTTCTTTTAAGAAAGTCCCCTTCTCCCCTCCCCTCGGTCGGAGGGGATGCAGAGGAGGGGGTCAAAAGGTCTTCATCTTGTCCACCCCCACCCTCGCCCTCCCCCATCGAAGGGGGGAGGGGATTATTGGGGAGATGCGCTGATTAGTAAATCCCCCTCTATCCCCCTTTACGAAAGGGGGAAGAGATATCTCCTCCCTTTGCCAAAGGGAGGTTTGGAGGAATTTTTAGACGATTTCAAACCGCTAAATTGTTACTTTGGATTTTTACCTCTTTGGAAGGCCTTTAAAACAAAATTCAAACCAGATGGAGATTTTCGATCGAAGTTAAATACCCGGATGAGGAGCTTTTGTGAGGGAAATTTTAAAGGTCTTTGTCCATTCACCACCCCCTTTGCAAAGAAGGGGTATTCTAAGGATTGTTGGGTTAAGAATATCAGAAGTGACTACTTTGTCAATACAAAAAGGAGGTTGTGAAAATTATCTTTTTATTCGCATTCTTGTTAAATGAATTTGGGCAGCGTTTTACGGGGAGGAAGCAATGAACGGTTTCAAACCGTTCCCTACGATGTATGCCGCAATAAGCCTGCCCCGTGCTTTGACACGGGGAAGGATGAGGGGTGCCGTTGCGACGAGTAAGGATCAACTCCTGGCACGCCCGTGAGAAGGTGAGCGGGCCGGAATGCGCCGCAGATGGGCGTTTCTTATCAACCTGCTGTTGATCTAATAGGGTGTTGAAAAGTCATCTTCTCAGGTTGCTCAAAAAGGGCCAGATGCAAGGCCCCCGAATTCCTGAGGAGTGAGGCGTACTTGGCTGTACGCTGCAACGACGAAGGATGAGGGAAACGCAGCAGATGGCCATTTTTCAGCAACCTGCTAATATCTAATTGAGGCCCACGGCCTCCCGTGGCTCCTTATCAGCCCCCGCATTGGGGCGCATCCTCTTTTAATGCTTCTATTCTCCCGATATCTTTGCTCCCGCAACGAGGGCACTTTAGGTTTCTTTCCTCTGTAGGGCCAAATGGCGCTTCCACCTCGAAATTGGCCTTGCACTTGCGGCAGGCGAGTTGCCAGGTGACAATTATTTTCCGTTTATCCTCTTGCGACATTGATTTTGAGCCTGACACAACCTTCTCTCTTTGGTCTATCAGCAAATTGATTTAGGGTAACCCCAATATAAAATCAAAAGGATTTTCGTGTCAACTCCAACACCCTGGGCCATAATCTCCGATCGTCATCCTGAACCTGTTGATTCACATTCCTTCATCACTTCGTGCCAGGATTTATGGGTTATCGAAACTGAGAGATGCTGAAAAAAATTTCACCATGACAGGGATATCGTTAAGGTTTTCAATTTCGATTACGGATTATGGCCTGGAGGAGTTACGGCACACTCATCCTATTTTTAGTTCCATCTCCTCAAGGCGATGGATTTTATCCCGGATCTCCGCGGCCCGTTCAAATTCCAAATGGCTGGCTGCCTCCTTCATCTCCGTCTTCAACTTCTGAATCATCAAGGGAATCTCTTTAATGGAAACATAGGCTTCTTCGACATCGGACACAGCCGGAATCGTTAAATAGTCTGCCTCGTAGATCGAGGCCATGATATTTCGAACCGACTTCTTCACCGTTTGCGGAGTAATCCCATGTTCTTGATTATATGCCTCCTGGATTTTTCTCCGCCGGTTCGTTTCCGAAATCGCCTGATCCATCGATCGGGTCATCTTATCCGCATAGAGGATCACCTGGCCATTTACGTTTCGTGCAGCACGGCCGAACGTCTGGATGAGTGACTTTTCAGATCGAAGAAAACCCTCCTTGTCGGCATCCAGAATGGCCACCAAGGACACCTCCGGAAGATCGAGTCCTTCCCTCAAAAGGTTGATCCCGATCAGCACATCAAACTTCCCTAGGCGGAGGTCCCTGATGATCTCCACCCGGTCCAGGGTGTCGATATCGGAGTGGAGGTATTTCACCCGAACTCCGAGGTCAGCGAAGTATTCAGTCAGGTCTTCTGCCATGCGCTTGGTGAGCGTGGTCACGAGAACCCTTTCTTTATTCTTCACCCGCCGCTGGATCTCCGCCAGGAGGTCATCGACTTGATTCTTCGCTGGTTTGACATCCAGGAGCGGATCGCTCAAACCCGTCGGACGGATGATCTGCTCCACAATCTGTCCATGCCCCTTCTTCATCTCATATTCACTCGGGGTCGCGGAGACATAAATCACCTGACGGACGCGGTTCTCAAACTCCTCGAACATCAGCGGCCGGTTGTCTAGTGCCGAGGGAAGACGAAATCCGTATTCCACCAGCGTCTCCTTCCTGGACCGGTCTCCCCTGTACATCCCGATCAGTTGCGGAAGGGTGACATGACTTTCATCGATGAACAAAAGATAGTCTTTTGGATAATAATCCAGAAGCGTGGGAGGAGGTTCTCCAGCCCTTCTTCCGGTGAGATGGCGGGAATAATTTTCGATCCCCTGACAATAACCCAGTTCTCGAAGCATCTCTAAATCGAATTTCGTCCTCTGCTCGATTCTCTGGGCTTCCAGAAGCTGATTCCGGGATCGAAACCATTCCAGCCTTTCCTTCAATTCCTCCCGGATGCTCTGAATCGCCTTTTCCAGCCGATCCGGAGGGGTGACATAGTGGCTTCCCGGATAGATGGGGACTTTATCCAAGCGTTCGATGACCTTCCCTCTTAAAGGATCGATTTCAGAGATCTCTTCAACCTGATCTCCAAAGAGCTCGACCCGAATCGCCCGGCTTTCCTCATGAGCCGGGAAGACTTCAATCACATCCCCTCGAACGCGGAAAGTCCCCCGGTGAAAATCAATATCGTTTCGCTCATACTGAATCTCGACCAATTTTGCAAGGATCTCTTCCCTGGAGATATCCATCCCTTTTTCCAGATACAGGAGCATTCCATGGTACGCCTCCGGAGATCCTAAACCATAGATACAGGAGACGCTGGCAACAATGATGACGTCGTTTCTTTCAAGAAGGGAGCGGGTGGCGGAATGTCGCATTTTATCGATTTCTTCATTGATCTGAGTGTCCTTCTCGATATAGGTATCGGTGGAAGGAATATAAGCTTCGGGTTGATAATAGTCGTAATAACTGACGAAGTATTCGACCGCATTCTGCGGAAAGAGTTCCTTGAACTCGCCATAAAGTTGGGCAGCCAGGGTTTTGTTATGGGAGATGACCAGCGTGGGCTTCTGGACCCTCTCAATCACATTGGCCATGGTGAAGGTCTTTCCGGAACCGGTCACGCCTAAGAGGACCTGGTGCGTAGCTCCTTCCAGAACACTCTCGCTCAGTGATTCGATGGCCTGAGGCTGATCGCCCTTGGGCTGGAACTCAGAGACAAGCTTAAATGAGTTCATGAATTCATTTTACAACAAAAAAGGGAAGAGGGAAAAGGCTTTCGTTCGGAGTTCGGAGTGTGGAGCTCGGGGTTTAAGAAAGGAGAAGCTGAAAAAGGACTTAGTAGCAGACAGCTGACGGGAGAAGGCGAATAACCGAAAGACCAGCCATCACTAAGGAGTCCACAGTAAAGAACATATATGCTTCAGAAAATCTCCCCTCGCCCCTCTTGCCTGCCTGTACGGCAGGGAAAAGATAGCCAAAAAGGGGTAATTCCTCCCTTGGTAAAGGGAGGGAAGGAGGGATTTAATCTTCGGTGTTTACATCATTATGTACTGATTAATAGCTATCAACCATTAACGATCAGCTCTGTTCTTATGGATTTGTTTCCGTTCCTAAGAACTTTTTTGTTTTTTTGCGGGGCCGGCAGGGACTTCTTTCTTGTTGTTATTGACATCTTCGGGTTTTAACTTTTTCTGGACACCGGAGGCGTAGACGATGATCGCGGATTCCCCATCGACCGGGCATTTATTTTCGCAGATGCCGCAGCCCGTGCATTTTTCTTCTTTGATGATGGGACGCTTCTTATCGTCCCCGACGATGGCAAGATAGGAGCATTGCTCGTTACAGACGAGGCAGATTTTTTCCGTGTCCCAGGCAATACACCGTGTCTTGTCGATATGAGCGACCCCCATCTGGAGGAGCCGTTTTTCTTCGATGGGAAGAGGCCGAATGGCTTCGGTGGGACAAATCCTTCCACAAAAATTACAGAACTCTTCACAGTACCCGATTCGGGGAACGAGCCTCGGTGTGTAAAGACCAGCCAGGCCCGCCTCCAAAAGAGTGGATTGTAGGGCATTGTTGGGACAGACCTTCAGACATTCGCCGCAGCCCGTGCACACGGAAACAAATTCCTCTTCCGGAAGAGACCCTGGAGGCCGAATCAACCGGTTATTTTTCAATCCGCTCTCTGACTTAAGGGGATTGGCCTTGATCATCAATGCCGACACGGCGCCAAAAGCCAGTGACCCCAGAACATACCTCCTCGAAAGGTTTACACCATTCACCGTTCTCCAACGCGGTAAACCGAAGTGGAAAGAGACGGCCTCAGGGGGACATTCAAGGCATTTGAAACAGGAGACGCAATCCTGCTGCCGATATTCCTGTGGATTCGTTTCAGGAATCGCACCGACCGGGCACTCCTTCACACACTTGAGGCAGTGGGTACAATCCTCTGTGACAAACCGTTTCAATATACGAAAACGTGAAACAATGGAAAAGAGAGTCCCCAGCGGACAGAGGTATCGGCACCAGAACCTTTTTTTCACCACCCCTAGAGCAAGGACCACGACGAAAAACAGAAAGATCAGAAGGTTGACTTTAAATAAAGGCATCGGAATGGTCGACGCGATCAAAGAGTTTTGAGGGAGAAAATTCTGAGCCTGGGGGACGAGAGTATTGAAGACAAAGATCGCAGGAGGATAGAATGCGATGATAAGGGTGCGGGTAATGAGGCTGATGGGGTCCAGAATATACATGACTTGAAACGCCATCAGACCTGCCACAAGAGAAAACATAAAAATTCCGTAGCGGAGCCTTCTGAGGGATTGATCGTTAAAGCTCTTAGACCACTTCTTTTCTCTGAAGAGAATTCGGTCGAAAAAATCGATGGTGGCGCCCATGGGGCAGAACCATCCACAGAAGAAATTGCCAAAAATAAGAACGACGAGGAGCACCCCGAAGGCAGGAAGCATCCTCAGGATGACCTCCTTCTTCGTCAGAAATGTAATAATCCCGATAAAGGGATCGAGGCGAAGGTAGAGGTCCACCGGGATTTTCAGCTCAAGAGGAAAAGCGGTCTTGAGGATGAGGTAGAGAAGGAAGAAAAAGGAAAGGGTTTGAATCGTCCTTCTCAGGTAGGGAATCGCTTTTTTCATGCAGCCGTGACCTTCTTCACCCGCACTTTTGACAGGTTGATCTGGCCCAGGCCTAAATCATAAGCATTCTTAACGAACTGGATCTCCTCCGGCTTAAAAGGTTTTCCGGTCTTGGGATGCTTGAAGAAGGCGGCCGCATAAGCATCCGCCGCCACGATATCTGTGGAAGCGATGACCTCCCCGATATCTTCTGTTTTTCCAGGCCCCTTTGGACCGTTCGTTGTGAGAATCCGGATGGCATCCATCACCACCAGATCCGTTTTTCGGATGGTGTTGATATCTGCGATGCACTGATGGAGTCCAATCTTATGCAATTGCTCCATATCCCATACGATCCCCATCAGGTTTTTCATTCCAAGGGTCAGTTCCGTGGCAAAGTGCTGTTTGGGGATGGGGAAATTGATGAAGACATCTGATTCGAGCACATCTCTGAGGATCTCAACGGTCTTAAGCTTTTTGCCTTTCTGAAGCTCGACCTGTTTATAGGAGTTCCGGCCATGGCCGGAGAAGATGTCTGCCCCTGCCTTCTGGGCTGTCTCTTTTAACCCTGACCTGGAAAAACAAAACTGGTAATTATCACAGGTGTGATCCCAGACCGCGACTCGCTTTGCCCCTGCCTCATAGCACATCTTGATCAATGCCGCGAGAAGGTCAGGGTTATTCGTGCAAGCCTGGTCTGGCGTCCTCGCCCAGGCGATGTTCGCTTTGATCACGACCCTCTGCCCTTTCTTGACAAATCGGCCCATCCCCCCTAACGGGGCCATGGCAGCCTGCAATAGCTGGGAAGCACTTCCATTTTTTGCAATGACCAGATCGGATTCTTCAGCGGCATGTGCCAGGGAACCATAAAAGCAGGTCTCTCCAGAAAGGAGATGGGGCAATGTCACAGCGGCGGCGGCCCCTTTGATGAATTGCCTACGAGTCATTTTCTTTTTCGAAGCGTAATCCATGAGTACCTCCGTTATTTCAAACTAGGACCGAAGCTTTTAATTCCAAATTTCAAAATCCAAATGCCAAATGAATGTCAAATTTCAAATTAATAGAATTTTGACATTTGAGATTTGGGCTTGATTGGACATTTGAGCTTTGGCATTTGACATTTTCAATATTCTCATTCTCCCAGCATCAACCTGGAGACCCCTTTATCTGTTCCAAACCAGATACTGCTTTTGTCCTGGACCGCACAAAATACCGCATTGCTCAGTAATCCATCAGAAACCGTCAACGACTCCCACTGTCCTGTCGGAAGATCAAAAAGACTGACCCCATTATCCCTACAGATCAGAACCTTTTCTTTCGTCACAGCGATGGAATGGACTCCTCCGCCCTTCAAGGGGTCCGTCGGCTCGATCTTCTTCCAAAGGTTTGAAACAGCGTCATACTCAAAAAGGGCCCCTCCGATGCCTCCTGCCCACATTTTCTGGCCAACCGTCACTAAGGATTTGATCTCCGTTTCCGTCAGCCCTTCTTTCTGGGAATAGGTTTTCCAGGTCTTCTTAACTTTGTCAAGACGACTGATCCCTCCGTTCGTACCCGCCCATACAAAATTGGGCTGGGCGA
>Ga0115026_10000056_pt1 | contig 20096 bp, 28 predicted proteins | sample Mud_0915_D1_FD_83878 | JGI IMG/M metagenome (GOLD analysis project Ga0115026, IMG submission 83878) | Wetland microbial communities from Old Woman Creek Reserve in Ohio, USA - Mud_0915_D1 | ecosystem: Environmental > Aquatic > Freshwater > Wetlands > Sediment ...
AACAATCGGGTCGTGCTTATTTGAACAGATTTGCATAAAAGAAACTCCTAGCATACACTGGTAGTTTCGAAACAGCGATATGGCGGTATTTTGGTTCGCAGTTGTTGCACGGGGCGCTTCGCCCGAACTGTTTTGCGGCGCTCCCCTTGTTTGAGCGCGACCTTAATGTCCGAAATAAGTTTAAATGTTTCACAGAAGCAAATATTAACCGAGTGATCACACTTCTCTCCATGAGTAAATAATTTTAATTCTTCAAGGGAACGTTTAAGCAAATCTGATTGTTTCATGTCGCGATTCTCCGATATGGTCGCCGCATAATTGCGTGCAACGTCCCGTAAATGTATGCTGAAATTACCTATAATATTTTTACTACCAACAAGTAATTTTGGCATACTTTACGTGTTGGCAGATGTAAAGCCGGATTCCACATTTAAAAATGCGCCCCACTGCTTCGCCATAGCATCCGCTATGCCTTGAAATGTGCGCGACCGTGCCGTTGAGCGTTGGCCCTCACCCCGTATGCCCTCGCACCAATGTATCTTTTTACCCTTACACTTCGTCCCCTGACAGATGTACATTGGTTCTGGTTTTGCTACAATAGTATCGCGGTATTTAAGCCGGGGCAAATTGCGCAACCATAAACATGTTCTTTTTTGCACTCTGTCGCCAAAATAGTACGGGTGAATAATCTGGTCAGGTTTGCGAAATACCGTATTTGGATAACCAACCGGATTTTCTATGGCGACATGCGGTATGCCCGCATTATAGAGTGCAAGAAAGAACTGCATTCCATCTTCGCGCAATTTATCCCGCCCCGGCTTGTGCCAGTGACGTGTACCGGCGTATGTTAAATATGTACACGGTGGGTGACCAATAAGTAAATCCCATTCCATATTTAAAACATCAAAAACAGAACCCTGATGGTGAGGGCCGGGTACTTCCGTTGGCTTGATGTCGCAACTCATAGCATCAAAGCCACGGGCTATGAATGCGTCGCGCACTCTCCCGCTACATTCACATGCTACTAAAACTTTTTTTGGGCGCATTTTATAATCTCGCTCTCCGGCTTTATTTCTACCAACGTCTTGCGAAATGTGCCGTCGTTTTAATGCGGCACTTTCGCTGTTAGCCGATGTAAACCGTGCCTCCTAATTGCCTTTCGGCGCACGGAGTTATAAGTCACAAGCCACCCAGGATATGAACACCACAAGAAATACAATACTCCCGATAATTGACGGAAGCAACGTAAAAGGCAATGGGCCAAAAACAGCAACAGACCACCAGCACGAAGACAAAAGCCCTCCAGCTAAAAAACCTCCTAGAACATGCTTACCATCCATCGAAGTCCCTATTCAGTGCGCCGAACTATAATCTCCAGCGCGGTTTATTTTGGCTAACTACACGTTATATGCAATATACAATAGTAACTCAATGCCGTATCATAGGATACAACAGATGAGTATTTATTCCCTTTTTTTGTAAACTTTGTAATGTTAATATCTGTAACCCATGGCTTGCACGGATTTGATTCTTTTCATTTCCACCATAAATTTCGGATATTTCCAGTAGATGGCGTTGCATAAATGGAGATATCATAAAATTATTCGGCTTTCTGATATGATCATTAATTGGTTTCATACTGTCTAATATACAACGTAAAAGTATAATTGTCAATAGTTATTTTTAGTTTTTATTTATTTGCGCGGACCCCATCTGATAGATAAGCCACTCGCGCACTCGCGGATAGTCATCCATTGTCAACCCCAATGATCGATTACCAATCGTCTCATGATCGATAATCGTAACAATTCTATTACAAAGATCATAGAGATTTACAATACCAACTTGTATTTGTAAACCAGCTGCGATACTACGCGCCCAATTCAAAATCATACCACGATCATGCCGTGAAACGTGTTTACGGCTTGTTACAGACCGTCTGTTGAGATCAATGAGGATTTCATCAGCGATTGCCCAATAATCATTAGGGAGACGTTGCGTTCGTTCGTACGTTTCGATTTTTTCCATCATATCAACCATAAACCCCTCCTCATTAAATTTTGGTCTCATCAGTCACGGACTTACCGTGAGACGGGCCGAAGCCCGTTTCGACTTTAATCAAAAATAGGTTTCGAAATGTCAACTGGCTTATAATTTTCAGCGCATTGAATTTCGCGCTTCGCAAACGCCTTCTTCCCTATCCCTCCGTGATTAAGGGCAGGGCACTGATTGCGAACATTATTACAGTTATCACAACGACACTTCATACTACCTCCTATCTTTATTGATTGTTATAATGTAACCCATCCCCATCGGATGGTATATACCTGTTGGACTTTCTTCCCGTGGAAATTGATCGTTCGGCGTTCGCCGTTGTAATGTTTCGTTTTCATCCCCTACCTCCTCCTCGGTTAATTGTTCCCGCCCCGGCACGGTGGTGATTTGGTTTAAAAAACCACGGTTATTGAAACCCGATAGCCTAAATTTTCCAAAAACTTTTTAGCTTTAATTGCAGTTATCGCATCTTGCCTACATAGTACAACCGATTTTAAACCTTCCCCATTCCCAAATATTTTATACATCCCCTACCTCCTGGTTATTGGTTAATCACTCCCTACACATATAATTATACCCATTTCGTCCCACGAAATCAAGAGATATTTTCACTTTTTGTGTTCAACTTTGAACACACCTTAATAATTCGAATTTCGTACTCCGTCATCGATCCGTCGGGATTGATGCGCACCGCTGGAAGAGATGTACGCTGCTGAATGCGATCCAACCGTCTCTTAATTTCATTGAGATTATCCATACCTATATTATAACAAAATTTAATCATAAAATCAATAGTAGTGATCTTGTTATTCTACAATAACTTACAAAATAATACGATTAAATCTTACGTAAGATCTTACGAATACTCTATAGGGGTGGGTATGTGAGATGGTATATTAATTTACTAATAATAAAATAATAGAATATTACACCCACCCCTATAGAGTATTCGTAAGAAATTACGTAACTTTTTTATAAATTAAAAAATCTTGCTTTATAAATCATTGATTTTAGATAAGTTAGTATTTTGAGCAAATAAATATCTTGATTTTTTTGCTTCATAGTGGTATATTTTAACTATCTCGATTGACCGGCTCCTTGAAATTGAAACTGCTGGTTACTGATACCCCGTAAAAGGCGTATCAGAGCTGGTGGCTGATAAAGTAGAGGAGCGATTTTACGAAACGAAACCGGAACGTATGCCGGAAAACTACGATGTATAACATTTACATGGTGGTATCTATGTGATTGTATTTATTACTCTGCGTGACAGAGCATAATATTATTTCGGAGCGACTTTATAAAATAACTTGTTTTTATGATTCTCCGGTAATTCCGGATACAACTGCGAGGTTTCGCATGGATTTACCATACGGTTAGTCTAATATAATACCAAAAATTCGACAACACTAAAGAAAATATTTTTTCTTTATGGCGATATGGGGAAACTGCTCCACGAAAGTATTAATATTCCGCATGGATCAGATCAGGACGGGATGAGAGTTTCCCCCTATCGCCTTCTAATCTTAAACGTAAAGGCCGCTTTATGAATATCAAATCACTCAAATCACTGCGCGAGAAGTACAAGATTACACGATCGTGTGCCTCCGCTATTATCCACCTCGGAGAATTTCCCGGAAAATATGCAATAATCGAAAATGACGGAAATGTATATAATTTCTCAACTGTTAAACAGTTGATCCGGTGTTTGGAAGACTACTTTACAAGTAAATATTTCGAGATAAAAGTGATTATTTTAATTGATAATATTCTGCATTCGTTTCACCGAAATACTATTTTTACGCGATTGCTTCCGAAATAATATGTATTCTCTTAATGAATATCAGAAAGATGGGCTTAAATATTGCCTATCTGTACAACATCCGGCGTTACTATGGAATATGCGCTTGCGGAAAACATTAGTCATTATCCGGTGGCTTAAACTGATTGACAAATGGCCAGTATTAATAATGTGCCCGAATAGTGCCATTGCGGAATGGGAAGAGCAATTGATAAGAGATAATATAAATGATTTTTTAAATTTGACAGGTAATACTCGTCAAGATCGTTTAAGTAAATTAAATAAATGTATAACTAATATGTTCATCATGGTGACATCAATCAATAGACACTGTAGTATCGAAAATGGTTTACATTTCAGTCCACTATCGGATTTATGCCGTAACTATCCAAAAGAAGTTATAAACCGTATTTGTATAATTAACCACGATGGATTTAGATCAATACCGGAGATTGGGAAATATCCATGGAAAGTGGTAATACTTGACGAATCGCATATAATACGTAATCTTGGAGCAAAAGGTAAAAATAGATTTACTCGTTTCTGTATTACCAATTTCCGACAGGCCGAACATAGGTGTATTCTAACCGGTACGGTCATGCCGGAGAATGAGATTGATCTGTTCAATCAGCTCGCTTTTCTTTCCAGTGATTATGCCAAACCATACAAAAATTATTGGGATTTTCGTAATAAATGTTTTGATTATATTGATTTCAAACCGATTATTCGCCCTGAAGGGAGTCGATGGATAAAAGATAAATTGAAAATGTGTTCTGTAAAAGAATATATCGATGTTGGTATAAAAGATCGACTGAAGGAAGAAATAATTTACGTTGATTTACCGAAGGAAATTCGCCAACAATATGATAAATTGTTTCGTGAATTTATTTTGTCGAACGAGTGGCTTGAAAAGGCTACTATTTCCAGCGGTGCGCGATATGTCTGGATGCGTCAATTGATCGGTGGTTTTGTTGAAGAGAAACTTGTTCATCATGAGAAAATCGATAGAATATTCGAATTATTTAATATTCGTGGCGAACAATTAGTAATATGGTCAAGATTCAACAATGAGGTTAGTTTAATATCAGAACGATTAGGCGTTCCTTTTATAAACGGGACGATAACAAATAAGAAGCGATCTGATATTATAAATTCATTTAAGAACAAAGAATTTCCTATTTTATCCGCAAACCCATACTGTTTTGCTCATGGTGGAAATTTATCCGTTGCCTACGTTGAAGTATACTATTCTCTTCCAGAGAGTGGTCTGATTTTCAACCAATCGAAACGCCGTATTTTCGATATTGACCAGAAGCAAGATAAAATGTGCTACTACATTGTCGCCAGGAATACACTTGATGAGGTAATTCTTGACGCTCATAAACGTAAAGTATCGGTAGTAAAGACGATTTTTGAATATGCAAGAAGGGAGAGGATGAAAATAAAATGAAAACGTTTATACAAACTTGTAAATGGATTTTCATAATCACGATAGTTATTCTTATCTCAATTATGATTTTACAAAGTCATAACATGCACGGTTTCTAAAAAGGTTGACTATAATGCAGACTAATGTAGTTGTATTTTATAAATGTAGAATGTGCGATACTGTTGAGGAGTATCCGGGAGAATCTAATACTATCCCGATTAACGATATATTTACGCTTAAACCAATGATTGCACACTCTTGCGGTGGATTAACGATGGGTATTATGGATATGACCGGGTTTAAAATTAAGGAAGTCGATGAATAAAATACTTGATCATGTTATTACAGTTGATCCGGGTGAATATACCGCTATTGCCTATTGGAAAGGAACGATACATCCAGAGGTTGTTCAGTTCAGTTATAATCGAATTAACGGATATGTAAATCAACTCAATTTTATGTGGAATCGTTTTGAAATTTTAGTTGATGATCAGGAAATTAATAAAGTGTTTATCGAATCGACCAAATTTTACGAAGGAAACCTAAAAAGCACAACCGCTGCAAAAAAAGGAGACCTTTTCAAGCTTTGCGGGTTGATGCACGGTTATTGCGCTATTTGCAATAAATATGGGATTGAGTGGGAACCTATCCAAGCGTCACGTTGGAAAGGACAAATGAGTAAAGAGGCAACCGCTAATCGTATACATATGATCAACGGAATTATTTACGATACCGAACATGAAATGGACGCGGTTGGAATCGGGTTTGGAGTTATGGGGATGCTTTCTTGGAGGAAAGAAAAATGAAAAAATTTGTAGTTGCCGAACTTATTAGTGATGTTAGTCAAGTAGATCATTGTTATTACCATTATTATAGTGATGCTAAAATTATCGAAGCTTCATCGTCATATGAAGCTATCAAAAAGTACAATATGATTAATCCTTGTGATTGTGCGGTTATCGTATGTGAAATTGATAATCAGCATATGATTAGTATACATGCTAATGATTTTATAAATATTATAAACAGGAATGTTTAATTGATGATTAATTGTAAATCATGTTCCCTGCACAAATTCCGTAAAAATATCGTACCAGGACGCGGCTCTTTTCCTGCGGACGTACTCATCATGGGCGAAGCACCCGGCAAAACTGAAGATTTGCTTGGAGAAGCGTTTGTCGGAGATGCGTGTAAAGTTCTTGACGCTTTATTAGAGGAATCGAAACTTGATGAATTTAAGTTTTATATAGTCAATACGGTATTATGTCGTCCTACTGACTGTATTGGAGGTGACAATCGTCAACCTACTACGACGGAGGTATTTGCATGCCGGAGTAATGTTATGTCTATCGTTAATAAAGTAAAACCGCAAGAGATTATTCTTGCCGGTAAAATAGCAGAAACTTATTACAAAAATGAATTTAAGCATTACTCGAAGATAATGCATCCAGCGGCGATATTGAGACATGGTGGTATACATTGTGCATATTACCAGGATGCCCTCCGAGAATGCGAAAAAGTTTATAGAAGGTTGAAAGGTTAGATTATGCAATTAAAAAGAAGTATCACCTTCATGAACATCCCGTCAAAGGTTCATTCAGGTAGACAAGTTTGGATGTGTTTGACGGATAGTTCCAATATTCTTGACAAAAATGGTTTTTATCCGGAACTGCCTACTATAGGACGATCAAACCAATTCAAGATCGGTTCAAAGGTGAATATCATCGTGGAGGAGCCTGAAGGAGCTGTTCAATTTGTCGAAAGAAAAGAGGTCGAAGACCCGTTAAAAGAAGTTAGTTATAATATTATTAAAGGAAGTTGCTGATGGCTAACACGAAAATTAATATTTGTCATGGTAATGAGTGCGTTCCTTGTGATTTTCGAAAAGAAAGCGCCGAGACGACTGTATGTTGTCATCCTTATTTTGATGATCAATTAGTTTGTCAAAATATTGAAACAGCTGAAGTTGTCAGGAGTGAGAAATGCCAACAATAAAAACAATAAAAGTATCCGACATTCGGATACCGTTGGATTACAGCCTTTGCGAACAAGGTTGTACTCAATCATTGGCGTGTTCTTTTAAACAATGTCCTCGGAAGTTTTTGTTTAAAATAAATCGATGGCGTAGTCGAAAAGGACAGGAGAAAAGCGCTGTCGGAAATATTGTACATGCCGGATTAGCAACAATATATCCTGAAATAAATAATAGTATTTATGAGATAATTAAGAATGAGATTAATGTTAATAGTAAGAAGTATTCATTCTTGTCATCCGAACAGATTGAATCTTATAAGACAATATCATACTGTCTTCTTCTTAATTATCTAAAAGTTTACAAGAAAGATTTCGACAACGCTTATTTCGATAAAACCGAAGAAGAATTCGCCGTCAAATTACCGGGTGGAGTAGTTCTATGGAGGGGAAAACGTGATGGTATTCATACTGTCAAGAAAGATAACTCATTGTGGGTACGTGAGATAAAGACGCGCGGTCGGATCAATGAAGAGAATATGCTTGCAGGATTACAGTTTGATTTCCAGGGAAATCTGTATGTTTTGACGAATGACATTGACACAAAAGAAAATACTGCCGGATTTATATACGATATGATTCGTACTCCACAGATCAAACAAAAAAAGGATGAAACTTTACACGAATACAGTGATCGACTGATGAAAGATATCGAATCACGCTCCGGATTCTATTTCATGCGATTTCAGGTTCCGTTGGCGATTAAGGATAAAGCTTCTTTTTCCAGCGAACTATTCCACCTAGAAAAAGAATTAATATTTTATGTAAACACCAGTGATATCTCGTACAAAAATTCATTCTCTTGTATTGACGGATATATTACGTGTGAGTATCTTGACGCTTGTACAACAGGAGTAATGACCGATTATTATCAATCTGATAAAATATTTGAGGAGCTTGATTGTGGGTATTAAACGAATTTATACAAGTTATTTTAATCATATTTATAACCATCTTGAATTACTTGAAGATTGTTTCTCTATAGCACGATTTAATCCTTCATGGTATACCGGTGAGGTTATTTTTGAACTACGTCCGTCAACTAATCTACTTTATGCCTATAAAACAGGGGCTGTGACTGATACGGTTTATACATATCAGTATAATCAGATGTTGAATGAATTAAATCGTGAAGAAATATTAAGTAAAATACCGGATGGATCAATCCTTCTTTGTTATGAATTACCGGGTAGGTTTTGTCATCGTCATTTGGCGGCTGATTGGTTTAATGGATCAGGATTAGTTAACGTAAAGGAGCTTGATTATATCAATGAATCCTATATTAGAGAGAGGAGCTAATTTATGGGCCCTATATGTCATACGATGGTTTTCAGACAGGTTTTGCAGTATCTTACAGAGATCGGTATTTATCTACCAAAACAGGATGTATTGACATCAGCGTATCGATCGATGATTCCTGATTTGGAACGAACAGGAAGTACAACAGCCGATCTTAATCGTTTAATCAATGTATTATTGGTTGTTAATATTAAATCAGATGAAGGAATTAATGACATAGCAAAAGTGTCTCATATTATCGCCGATCTATTCTTCCATAGTATTATGGTAAGTAAATACGTGGAAGCTGTGTTCGAACCTGCCGCGGAACTGGTGAGTAAGAAAGATGCATGGACGGAGAAGATTATCACTTCTAATTCAACTAATTATGATTCTTATAATTCATTATTGAGGTTTCACATTGATACCTTCAAAAGTAAATATATCTATCTTTCGAAAAATCCATTATCAACCATCATTTTTCGAAAGCCTCAATTCAATAATATGGTTCGTGAATCAATCAGATCAGCTCGTGAATTTACGGTTGATCTTGTCCGTATATCACAGATTAATAGAAAGGGATAATTACATGTATACCGAACAGCAAGCCTTTAATGCCTCTGTCAAGGCGACTAATGACGGATTATTTCCTTTGTTTGTCCTGTATATTGATGACTCATTGATACCTAATGTTATTGTACCTAATAGTGATAAGATAATTTGTGTAGATGATTTGACCGCCGGTAAATTTATTAACAGCAATACTCCGTATAAAAGTTTATTGAATAGTCTTGACAATAGACTCTTATATATTCCTGATTTAGCTGTATGCATGGAGCATAAACGGTACTATGACCTTTTCAGGTATTTAAGATGCAGCTTTGATGGAGAAATACGCTGTTCTTTCGGTAATAGATTCAATTATTATTGGAAAGGAAAGTTTAATTTATTTACTTCGATGAATGAAGCGGCATATCATCATCTTTGTTTAAAAGAGCCGATGTTCATTTCACGATTTTTGATTATTGGAAATGATTCAATTCGACGAAGAGAATTGTTTAGAAAATTTTCGAAATATTTTAGTATAGAGGAGATCAATTAACAATGGCTATTAAAAAGTTTATACCGACGCAGCCACTACCACAACAGGAATCACGAGTTACAAAGCTCGAACAGGGAACTATTGTAGCATCAGCTAATCCAATTAGCCGTCCTGATTTGAAAAGCATTCAAGTTGATATTGCGCAAACTACATCGGAAATTTCACATAATCCTCTTGACTTTTCTTATCTAATTTACGGACCAAAGAAAATTGGAAAAACCGATTTTTCTTCAATGTTCGGCGGAGATCGGCAATCAACCTATTTTTTTATGTATGAAAAATGGGCTGATCATTTGAAATTACGTCAAACATTGATGGATGATACGTATGATGAGGATGGAAAACTCGAAATACCGGCATGGTTGAAAGGAGAAGCTTATCTCGAATCACTGATAACTAATCCGGGAGATGTTAAGGTCATTTGTTTTGACGGACTTAAAGCAGGATATGACAAGGCATTTTCTCAAGGTTGTCGTGAAGGCGGATTTTCTCATCCAGCATTACAAAGTCAGGGTGGCGTCGGATGGGATAAAATCAAGAAAACTTTCAATCGTTTTGTTGACAGATTGATCAGTTCAAATTTCGGTGTTGTTTTCAATTGTCATGATGTCGCAATTACTCTTGACACCGTATTCGGTAGTAAAAGTCAAATAACACCGAATCTTCCGACGTATGCTGATGAATTCGTCCGTCACAAAGTTGATAATATTTTCTATTTTCACGTTCGTGAAAAGAAAAGATGGTTGCAACTTCGTAATGACGGTGTTGTTACTGCAGCATGTGCGCACAAGGAGAATTTTCTTACTCCCGAAGGACAACCGATTTGGTTGATTCCGATGTGTGATTCCGCTGAAGAAGGATACCGGAATTTTATCAATGCGTTCAATAACAAACAAATTAAAACATATGAGGAGGTGACTAAACAAGATATCGACGAACTGCAAAAAGTGAAGGGGGATACGACGGCGAAGAGAATTAAACAGAAGAAGTAAATTTAACTTTTCAGAAAGGTTTATTATGAGTCAATTGAAGAAGTTATCGGAAGGAATGGGTGCGGCGTTTCGTCAGGCAAGGGAAGATAATCAGAATGCAGAGAAGGATTTCAACACTCCACCGGATGGCAATTATATTTGCCGCATATCTAATAGTATCCGTAAAGTACGTAACAATGGTGTCGATCAGTACTTGCAGAATGAATATTATCAAACGCAAGGAGATCGCAGCGGAAAAACTGAATATCAGTTCTTAAACCTTACGGTTGATCGTATCCGAGACGTTGAACGATTTTTCAGCTCCCTTGGATTTGATACTCTTAATTTGGATTGTGATGACCCGACACCGATTATTGATAGTTGGTGCGCATTGATCAGTAAGCAAGCGCCGGAAGTCAAAATAAGGACAAAACGTTGGTACAAAAAGGATAAGGATAGCGGTACCTTGATACTTGACAGTGACGGTAATCCTACCATTAGTGGGTGTAATTTCTACATCAATTCAGTATCGGATGAATGGATAGATCAGTTGTCTGATAATCAGCCAGCAGATCAAGTTGATACTCCAACATCTGACGATGGTCTCGACGGACTTGACAAGAAAGCCCTTCGGGATATTGTCATGGATGATGCGTCACTCGATATCTCAACAAAATTTCTTGCGACGAAAACTGCCGAAGAGATTATTGCGGAAATCAGGAAACAACGATCTTCTCTTCCAGCGGATAGTTCCCTGAATGATAATCTTACAGGGCTTCTTGCTTTGTGTGATTCGCAGGGAATTACCTCACTGGAAAAGGATGGTGGGGTTGACGTTACGACTATGACTGAAGAAGAGATTATTAAGTTGATTGATGAGTACTATTCTTTTGTAACTGAAGGAAAAGGTGCTTTGACAAAGGATGAAGTGAATGTACTGATAGATAATAATCTTGAACACAAGATTAATTTCTCTGAAGAAAAGAAAACTGAACCTGAACCGAAAAAACCAACGGCACGAAAAACCTCCAAGAAATGAAATGCCGTTAATGGGGGATGCGCAAGCGTCCCCTAATTTCAAAGGATTAATTATGATTAATCGACCGAAATGCGGATTATGTTATAAAAATAATGCAATTGCTTATATCTATTATAATGGTGGAGGAATGTTATTATGTAAAAAATGTAAGACAGATTTTGAAGAATATGCTAAATTGATTGGATTGAAAAAGGGAAAATTAAAATAATGTACTCCGTCAAGCATAAACTCGAAAAATACCGAATGTGTGGAAACTACGTCTCATTTGACGTAGAGACTACCGGATTACGACCGTACAATGGAGATAGAATATTTACATATTGTATAGGTACTGATGATTTTTGTATAGTTCGTCGAATCGATAACCCGTATTTTGCCGAAATCAAAACTGATGCTTTAGTTGATTGTATTATTAATGATAAGGATATTTGGAAATTTATTAAAGTAAGGGAAGAGAATCCTCAAAAGAATCTAAATTTATTGCATGATTTGTTCAGCGCTGATTACGATATGTCTATAATTATACACAACTGCAAATTCGAGAAAGGTTTTTGCAAAATACATGGAATAGAATTTCCAGACGATCTAATAATTCACGACACTATGTTGATGTCAAGAGAACTGGATAACCAATCACCATCTCATGAACTTGGTAAATTGGTTCATCGTCTTGGAGGTGATCCACTGGGAAAGATGACCGATTGCGACGAACGTGTTGGTAGGGAATTTAAAAAGCTAAAAGGGTATCAGTACATTGATGTAAATTTGATGACTGAATATCAACTGTATGATGCGGTACGACCGCTACTTGTTCAGGATGCTTTATACTCGGAGATTCTTAAGAGTGACTTACTCCTCACTGATTACATTTGGGAAGTCGAAACTGCTTTGCATACTCAAGATATGGAGGAAGACGGTATTCCTATCCATAAAAAAAATTGTAATGAGATGATCGAGCATCTTGACATTGAGATAGCAAAAATGCAGCATGAAATGTTTGATTTAATTGGAGAATATATCAATATCGATAGCTCTGATCAACTCGCAAGAGTACTTTACGATAAACTTTCTTTTCCAGTGTTGTCATTGACGGAAACAGGGAAGCGATCGGTTGACAAAGATGCAATATTCGCGTTACAGGATAAGGGGTTTGATCATCCATTTTTGAATCTTGTTCTTAAGTGGCGTTCGTATACTGACGGAAGAGATAATATTCATTCCTACATCGATCTTTCTGATGATCACGGAAAGATACATCCTACTTTAAATACATGTCAAGCAAAGACGGCCCGTCAATCATCGTCGAAGCCCAATTTGCAAAACGTATCCAAAGAAGCGGCGTTAAAGAATCCTTTTCCAGTGGCAGCCAGAAAGTGTTTCCAATGTCCTCCTGGATGCGTTCTCTACATGCCTGACTATTCTGGAATCCAGTTTCGCTTGATAATTAATGAATCACAGGAACCAGAACTTCTTAACAAGTTAAAAGAAAATCCTCTTTACGATTGTCATACCCCGGCGGCAGAAGTCTTCTACAAAAATCGTTTTACTGATCAAACTGTCTGTATCGAATATATGCTGAAAAAATCATCAGAGAATGCTGATATTGTAAATGAATATGGTGCAGAAGAAGCATATAAATTATTCAAGAAAACTTTACGATCATCAGCAAAGAACGCCAATTTTGCAAAGCCATTCTATGCAAATATTACTCGAATTGCCGAAACATTAATGCTTTCTATTGAGGAAACTCAACCTGGAATGGACGAATACAAGCAGCGATGGCCGGGAATATTCTTTTTTAGCCAGAATGAGTACAAAAAGGCGAAAGAAAAGGGATACCTTGAAACACATTTCGGAACACGTATTTATGCGCCTGAACATGAGCTTTACAAAATAGGAAATTATATTATTCAGCATGAAGAGGCGAAAATCGTTAAACGTGCTGAAGTACGGGTGATGGATTATTTCAAGAAGAATTATTCAACTAAACTTTTGAATATTTTATTTCCGGTACATGATGAACTCATAATAAAATTCAATAGATCGTTACTGCCGAATAGGAAAGAAATTTTATCGGAAGTACAGCGATGTATGGAGTATTGTCCGGAGATCGAAGTACCTATGGTTGTCGAATGGAAAATGACGACGTCAACATGGGATAAGGTAAGAAAGGTGGGATTATGAAACCATCGGAAGAATTAGTCAATGAGCATGGTTGTGAGAATATTGAACAGTTTTTAGACGTTATATCCTGTTACCCTGATAGAAGATTGATATGTACCGGATTAATAGACTTTCTACCAGAATCAAAAAGAGAAGATATTTTGAAAAGAGTCAATAGTACGCCTAATAGTAAAGATTTCAAGTTTGAAGTAGGTAAATACTATGAAATAAGGCTTGCGGGAGGACAGATATGCGGATTAGGATACGTTAAATATATTCAGCATCAGGGAGAGATTTTAACGGAAGAACAACTACATAAATATTTTGCAAATGATAAGTTTCTACAAAGTATCTTTAGAGACGACGCTGCCGATTACACAAGGATTTTTACTCAATATGAGAAAGAAACGAATTCTAATGAATATAGCTCGCTTATTATAACCGATAATTTATTTGTAAAGGAGATCGTTATATGAGATTAACCGATGAGAGAAGAGAATATTATTTAGAGCTTGAAAGATATTTTACAAAGAAAGCGAAGGAAGCACGTAAATTATTTATTGAAATGTCGATAATGGATGATACGTATTGTCCTGTATGTAGATCTCGTGTTTATGTAGATGAATACTTTCATCGGAAATGTATGCAAGAAAACGGTGCGTGTCCTGTGATTGATGTATATAAAGTGATGATAGGGGAGGAGAAAATATGACTTTCAAGATGTCTCTTGATTCGATGTTTACTTATGGCGCTTTCAACGGAATGACTTTACGGGATGTGATTAACGACGATGTATCGACAGTCAACAATCTCAAAACCATCGGTGCTATTAAATTGGATGTTGATGCCCTTTGTTATCTCATCAATAAGCGATCAGAAAAAGAATGTGCGTTTGGCCGTCGTGCTCAAAGAATGGAGGAGAGAAATGACTGACAAAATAGTCTCTCGTCCGTCTAATAAAGCGTACCGTGACGGATGGGATAGAATATTTGATTTACCTATGCATACAAATGTGCAAAATTTTACGGAGATAAATCATGATGAAGCCAAGTACAATACCAATTTCAAATTTTGTAGTGAATCTATTACGTTATGAGTTAGATATTGCTTGTAGTATTACTGATGCAGAAATACGAGAATTTATTATTTATAATGGACTTTATTATGAAAATCTAAATGAATTATGGAATGAATGGATTAGCAAATGAAACGACGATATATAAAACGTAAGAAAATAACACGGTCGGATATCGTACACCGTATCGCTTCACTTATAGGACTTAATCCGAGAGTAATAAAGGACGGTTATTTCAGTCGTCAAGGATTAACGGAGCTTGCTCTCAAACTTGAACAATTAAACTCTCGGATTAAGGACTTTGAAGATGCAACAGGAACTGCTCGAAAATAAAAATCTGACGGCATTCACACAACATGGTTTTTCTCCAGTGACAACATCCGGAGATGAACATGTTGTCGGAAACTGTATTTTTTGTAGTGGTGATAAATTCCACATTAATGTCAATACGAAAATGTGGGATTGCAAACATTGCGGAAAATCAGGCGGTTACAAAACATTTATTAATGAACTGTGGAAATGGTCGTTAGAGAATTGCACAATAAAAGAATTATCAACGCTTGCGAATCGAAGACATCTGCGGATAAAAACGCTAAAAGGTGATGTAGGATATAATCCATTGACCGGTAATTACCTTATTCCATGTTACGATATAGACAATAAAGAAATTTTAAATATAACCTCTTTCGGGTGGCACGCGAATAAGAAATTTCGCGGTATTACTGCCGGAGGAGTTCAATGGTTGATAAATAGTCATGTTCTGAAAGAAAGAATTGACGAATTATTTATAGTAGAAGGTGAATGGGACTATTTTGCCTTGACCGAAATATTTTCGTCATTAAAGATACAGTCTAAAATAATAGGATTGAAAGGAGCTTTGCAGTTCCCTGATGAAATTATCTCATATTTAAAAGATAAAATTGTCCATGTTATCTTACATAATGACGATGAGCGTATTGTAAAAGGAAAGAAGGTTCAAGGCGCCGGAAATCAAGGGATGATTAAGATATTCAATAAAATCGCACCTATCACGCGATCAGTTGATTTTATCCACTGGAAAGAAGGGCTTAAAGATGGTTATGATATCAATGATTTGTATATTGACAATAAGAATAATGCAGAGAAGACATTCAAATATATAAAGGAAAATCTCAATCCTTTACCTCCAAAGTTTGATGGCGACATTAGGGTTAAAAATGAATCGGATAGAAAACGATATAAGGGCGCTGGTGTTACATGTGAGGAAGTTTACAAAGTATTTAATAAGCACTTGGAACTTGAAACCAATGATATGATCGATGCAACTTTTGGTTGTATTCTTGGAAATAGACTTCCGGCTGATTCAATTTGGCTTTATCTTCTTGGTCCGTCGGGGAGTGCAAAATCAGTAATGTGTCAAGCGATTAATTGTCATTACGATATTGAGGCAATCGATACATTTACAGCGAATACTCTTTGCAGCGGAATGAATACGAAAAGTGGACATGATCCGTCATTGATTCCGAAGTTGGATGGAAGAATAGCGGTTACTAAAGATATGACGACTCTTCTTGAGAAGCCTCCTAACGTTTATCGAGAAATTGCAGCGCAGCTTCGGTCGGCGTTTGATGGTGAATATGCCGGTCGATTTGGCGGACCAGTAGGAGCACGTCATTTTAAAAGTAAATTTGGATATATCGCCGGAGTTACTTATAAAATAGAAAACTTCACAGAAGAAATGACTTCTCTCGGTGAAAGGTGGATACGCTTTGTAATTCCGTCAGGCGATATTCGTAGGATAATGGAAAAGATGAATAGTAATCTTGTTAGTGATACGTGGTCAGTTTCCATGGAAGAAATGAGGGCAATAAGCAGGGAAGTGATTGATTTTGATTACAATTTAAAGGAAATAGCGGTAAGTAAAGAAAGCGTTGACAAAGTTATGGACTTGGCTATTATTATCGAAATGCTTCGTGGTACAGTGGAGTCTGATCGATTCAGTAAGGAAATTACGCGATCTCCTCAATGCGCTGAACCAACGAGATCATTCATGCAATTGCGAAAAGAGCTTTCCGGTATATGTGCTTTCAAAGGTCATCGTACCCCCGATGATGATGATATTAGATTGATAGCTGATATCGCTAAAGGGACGATACCTAAAGCGCGCCACGAGTTTTTACAGGCCGTTGTTCATAATGAGTTTAATGGTGAAATAGATTTAGGGTACTTATCTAAAACGTTAAATTTACCGATGATTACATGTCAACGAACAGCCGAGAAACTCAAAGCTCTTAATGTCATTCAATTCGGTACATCAAAAGTAAAACAGATTTATAGATTAACCGATAAATTCAAGGAAATAATGGAAAGGTCGGGAATTTATGAATAAAGATGAATATATTTGTATTCAATATCATAAAATGCCTCCGTGTCATATTTGTTATTCGGATGTTTTGTATAAATTATTTAGTAACTTTATTTGTGTCTATCCGGATAAATGGATTGATACTGTTATTGTGACATCTGTTGATGGAGATATTCTTCCAATTATTAAAATGAAGGCGTATAACTCAATTTATATTACGGATACTGCAGACTTAATTAATGGAGATTATATAAATCTTTATTTACATATTTCTTCTTTGTACAGTTTTAAGAGGTAGGGGTTATGAATAAAGATAAATTAACAAATGTTCCAAATATTAGATGGCTGTAGAAAGGGTTTGGATTTAAAATGGCGATCAAAACAACTAAAAAGCAACTTACAGTAGGTCAACCCGACTATCGTGTAGTACCTATCGATTCCGTCAAAGAATGGAAAGAAAATCCTCATGTTGCGTCCGATGAAGATATTAGTAAATTAGCGGAATTGATCAAAACTCATGGTCAAAGAACACCTATTAATGTTTGGGAGAAGAATAACGTAATTTACAAAGGTAATACTACGTGGAAAGCGATGAAATGGTTGGGATACGCAAATGCTATTGTCGCGTTCCATAATTTTAAAAATGAGAAAGACGCTATTGAATATGGAATTGCCGACAATGTACCTCATAAATGGTTCGAATTTGACGATAAACTACTTGCCAAATTAACCTCCGAAGATGATTTCTCTTTTTCCAGGGCTGGTTTACTCGCCGGAAAGAATATGGAATTTGAGGAGCAGGAAATTCAAGGACTATCGGTTCAGCCGACGCCTCCGAAAGTTGAAACAGTCGAAGTTAAGAAATCAAATGTTGCTGATATTCTTGCCGGTCACTCCGATGATTACAGGAAATTTCTTGAAGCAAAACTTCCATTAATTCAATCAAAGGGGTTTGATGTTTCATTGAATGAAATAAGTAATGTTCTTATGCCTTTTCAGAAGGATATTGTTCGATGGGCTGTCAAACGAGGACGATGCGCAATTTTCTCCGGAACTGGGACGGGAAAAACTTTGATGCAGGTTGAATGGGGTAGATTGGTAGAAGAGAAAACGAAAAAGCCTGTATTATTATTATGTCCATTAGCTGTATCAAAACAGACCATAACAGAAGCGAAAATGCCTCATGTAAATATTACTCAATTAACAGAATCGACAAATTATAATTACGGTAGCCGTGGTCTATATATTATTAATTATGAACGACTCGAACATGTTGATGTATCAAGATTCGGTGCCGTAATTCTTGACGAAAGCAGTATAATGAAGAATTTCGAAGGTTCGCTACGGATATTGATTCTTGAAAAATTTGCCGAGATTACTTACAAATTATGCTGTTCCGCTACTCCGGCGCCTAATGATTATATGGAATTAGGTACTCATGCTGAATTTCTTGGAGTAATGAAACGTCAAGAAATGTTATCCATGTATTTTGTCCATGATGGTGCTCGGACGAGTAATTGGCGATTAAAGGGACATGCCAAGGAAGATTTCTACAAGTGGCTCGCCTCATGGTGTGTCATGTTCAGGTCTCCGCGTGATCTTGGATACAATGACGAGTCAATTAAATTTTTCGATTTACCGAAAATAACATTCAAGCAAAAAATAGTTGATACTGATCAAGGTGATATTGCTGACAAAGGAGTAACCGGTCGCATTCGAAAACGTCAATCAACTATTAAAGATCGTGTTGAAGCGGCTATTGGAGTTTTATCAACTCTGGAAAAAAATGAACCATGTGTGCTGTGGTGCGATCTTAATTCAGAAAGTGAAGCATTGTCCGATGCAACAGGTATACAGGAAATACAGGGTAGTGATCCGATAGAAGTCAAGGAAAGAGTACTTGACGATTTTTCTTTCCAGCGGACGAAACGGATTGTAACTAAACCGTCAATTGCAGGGTTTGGTTTAAACTGGCAACATTGTAAAGAAATGATTTTCATCGGTCTATCTGATTCGTTCGAACGATATTATCAGGCGATAAGGAGAATATGGCGTGCCGGTCAAAAAAGAGACGTTGTCGTGCATATCATTATGAGCTCGATTGAGTGTAACGTTCTTAACAATATACAACGTAAGGAAGCCGAATTCAATAAGTTACAGGAAGAAATGATTCGAGTAATGGCGCCGGCAATTATTGACAATATCAAACTACAAAAAGAGGTTGAATCGATTTATAAGACAGCGCAAGTAAAGGGTAAAAATTATGCTTTGTATATGGGTGATTGTGTCGATGTTGTCAAAACAATGAAGGATAGCTCAATTGATTTCTCCGTTTTCTCTCCACCATTCGCGTCTCTTTATACATACTCCGACAGTATCAGGGATATGGGTAATTGTACTGATCAAGCACAATTCTTTATTCATTTCAAATTTCTTGTTAAGGAACTTTACAGAGTAACCAATCCAGGAAGACTTGTCGCCGTTCATTGTATGAATCTTCCGACAAGCAAGGTGCGAAATGGATATATCGGGATTGTTGATTTTAGGGGAGATATCATAAGAGCTTTCCAGGAGAAAGGGTTTATCTATCATAGTGAAGTGACGATATGGAAAAATCCCGTCACTGCCATGCAAAGAACAAAGGCTTTAGGGCTTCTCCACAAACAACTGAAGAAGGATTCTTGTATGTCTCGGCAGGGAATACCTGATTATGTAGTAGTGTTTCGGAAGCCCGGTGAGAATAAGCAACGGGTTTCTCACACTGATAGTTCTTTTCCAGTGAAAGGTGAGGATGGGTGGCAAGAGATT
>Ga0115026_10000058_pt1 | contig 20039 bp, 13 predicted proteins | sample Mud_0915_D1_FD_83878 | JGI IMG/M metagenome (GOLD analysis project Ga0115026, IMG submission 83878) | Wetland microbial communities from Old Woman Creek Reserve in Ohio, USA - Mud_0915_D1 | ecosystem: Environmental > Aquatic > Freshwater > Wetlands > Sediment ...
ATTGGCCGCATCCTGCTCGACGAACCCTTCGGGGTTGAGCTTGACCGAGATCGGGTACGCATCCTTCGATACGCTCGGCTCCATGCCGACCGCCAGTACGCACAGGTCGTGCGCGTTGCTGTAGCGGTGGTAACCCTCGGTGTCCACGCCGTGCAGGATGGGATTTTGATCCTTGTCCTGAGTGATGCTGGCGACCTTGGATTTGGTGAAGGTGATGTTGGTGTCGGCCTGCACGCGCTGATAGAAGTCGTCGATGCGATCGATGGCGCGGATGTCGATGTAGTACACCGTCGACTTGAAGTCGTCGGCATACTTCTCGCGCAGATAGGTGGTCTGCTTCAGTGTGGCCATGCAGCAGAGGCGCGAGCAGTGGGCCAGATGGTTCTTGTCACGTGAGCCGGCACACTGAATGAAGGCGACGTTCTTGGCCTCTTTGCCGTCGCTCGGGCGCAGCAGTTTGCCACCGGTCGGGCCGAACGGATCGGCCATGCGCTCGAACTCGACCGAGGTGATCACGTTGGCGATGCGGTCGTAGCCGTACGGCTGGATCCTGGCGGCATCGTACGGCTTCCAGCCGGTCGCCCACACCACCGCGCCGACCTTGAGCGTCACCGACTCTTCCTTCATGCCGAGGTCGATGGCGTTGTACTTGCACGCGGCCTTGGCCTTGTCGGCGTCCGGCGTGCCGATGATCGAGGCATCGAGCACGTAGCGCTGCGGATAGGCCATGGAGTTCGGCAGATACGCCGCCTTCATGTTGCTGAGGTTGTAGTTGAAGGGGTTCGGAATCTCGGCGCTCACCGCCTCGCCGCAGGCGCCGCAGGCGGTGCAGTTCTCGTTCACATAGCGCGGCTTGATCTTGAGCGTGACCGAATAGTCACCGGCCTTGCCCTCGACCTTGGCGACCTCGGCGAGCGTCAACACGCGGATGCGCTTGTTGGCCTTGAGGCGCTTGAGGTTGATTTCCAGGCCGCAGGTCGGATGGCACAGCTTGGGGAAGTAGCGGTACAGCTGCGAGACCCGCCCGCCGAGCGACGGGTTCTTCTCGATCAGCACCACATTCTTGCCGCACTCGGCGGCCTCGAGGGCGGCGGTCATGCCGCTGATGCCCCCACCGACCACCAAGATGGTCTCGTTCGTTGCGACGACGTCCGCCATGGAAGGCCTCCAACCGCTGGGCTATATAAAGGAATCGGTACGAGCCGGGCCGAAAATCGACAGGTGGGCTAACGATACTCCCGCAGGTTCAGCACGGCTACCCATACGCCTTTGTTTATTGATTCAAATTTTGTATGTCGTGATAAGACGGACTGTCTCGGTCCGTCCCGGCGCACAGGCGGAGTATTGTCGGGAACGCCTCCGGGGCCGTCAACGGGTTTTTATGAGTTAGCGCTCATTTTTGGCATACTGCCCTACTCAGTTTCTCTCCATTTTTAAGCCGCAGGAATGTTGGGGGTTTGCAGTGACGGCACGCGTGCTCAAGACCGAGGAATACCGCATCACCAACGAGCCGTACTACGCCGCCCAGGGCGACGAGATCGCGCTGTTCGAGGCCGCCTACAAGAACCGCCTGCCGGTGCTGCTCAAGGGTCCGACCGGCTGCGGCAAGACCCGCTTCATGGAACACATGGCCTGGCGCCTCAAACGCCCGCTCATTACCGTCTCCTGCCACGATGACCTCACCGCGTCCGACCTGGTCGGCCGCTACCTCATCACCCATGGCGAAACCGTATGGGTCGACGGCCCGATGGCACGCGCGGTGCGCGCCGGTGCGATCTTGTATCTCGACGAGATTGTCGAGGCGCGCAAGGACACCACGGTGGTGATCCACCCGCTCGCCGACGACCGCCGCGTGCTGCCGATGGAGAAGACCGGCGAGCTGCTCGAGGCGACGCCGGAGTTCTGCCTGGCGATCTCCTACAACCCCGGCTACCAGAGCGTGCTCAAGGACCTGAAACAGTCCACGCGCCAGCGCTTCGTGGCACTCGAATTCAACTACCCCAAACCCGAGCTCGAGCAGCAGATCGTACAGCGCGAGTCCGGCGTCGACGCCGCCACCGCCGCCAAACTGGTGAAGTTCGCCGGCATGACCCGCAACCTCAAGGGCCAGGGCCTCGACGAAGGCGCCAGCACCCGGCTGCTGGTGCACGCCGCCAAGCTGATCGCCTCCGGCATCAGCCCGCGCACCGCCTGCCGCGGCGCCATCGCCGAGGCGCTGACCGACGACGGCGAGATGCTGGCGGCGGTGAATGAATTGAGTGCAAGCCTGTTCTGACAAGAATCCGTCGCAAAGACGCAAAGGCGCAAAGATTGGCGATTCTTGATTTCATTATTCTTTGCGTCTTTGCGCCTTTGCGACAGATGTTCATATGACCAAGCCACCCCTCTCCAGCGCCGAGATCGAAACCACCCTCAACGAGGTGCTGATCTGGGCGCTGTCCACACACCGTTCGGCCACGCCGCTGGCCGCGGCGCTGGCGCCGTTCACGCGCGGCGAGCAGGATTTCGTGCTGCGCTGGGCGGATGCCATTGCCAAGACCAACGCCGAGATGGCCTACCAGTTCGTGAGCCAGGCGCCGCAGAGCATGCGGCTCATGGGCCTCGACGGGGTCGAGGCCTGGGCGGTGCAGGCGATGGACGTGTACGACAAGATGGGCCTGTACCCGGCGTGTGCGGTGTTCCGCGAGGTGGCGGCGTTCGCGGCCGCGGAGCGCGACAAGGCCAACGGCGTCAGCTTCGAGGAGATCTCCGGGGTGCTGGAGCTGTTCGTGCGCGGACTGTCCGGCCGGCCGCTCAAGCTCGAGGCCGGCGACGACATCTACACCGACACCGCCAGCCTGTTCCTGCCGGCACGCGTGACCCGCTTCCCCGATCACGACCAGAACTACCGGCTGTACAAGGCGATGGTGGCGCACCAGTGGGCGCAGGCCCGCTACGGTACCTTCGCGGTCCCGCTCACCGCGGTGTTCGCCGGCTATGCCGACCCGGCGCGTGCCGAGCGGCTGTTCCACGCGCTCGAGACCGTGCGCCTCGATGGCAAACTGGCGCGCGACCTCGCCGGCCTGCACCGCGAGATGGCGGCGCTGCGCGCCGGGCTCGGCCAGGCACTGGCCCCGGCCGGCTGGGAACGGCAGGTCGCGCGCCTGCAGGCCGCGCACGCCGACGTCCACGACACACTGGCGCTGCTGGCCGAGCTCTACGGGAGCGAACCGCCGGAGGCGATCTGCTACCAGGGCCGGCTGCACGCCGAGCGCGCCGAGGCCACGATCGCCGGACGGCTGGCGCACGAGCAGGATCAGTTCCGCACCGCGCTGCTGGAGATGCTCGGCGAGAAACAGGGCGAGTACGGTGAGTCGCCCGAAGACCTGTCCGAGCGCTTCAGCCTGTCGCGTACCGAGAACCCGGACCTGCCCGGCGAGTTCAGCTTCAGCCTCAGCCTCGACGGCGTGCCGATCACGCCGCCCGAGGACGTGCGCGCGCTCATGGATTCGATCATCCAGGACCTGGGCGAGATCCCGGACGAGTACCTGACCGCGGCCGGCAGCGGCGGCTACCGGCGCGACCACGCGGACAAGGCGGACGAGAGCGACTGGAAGGCCAGTTACGAGGACCAGGGCGCGCTGCTGTACAACGAATGGGACTTCCGCCGCCGCCACTATCGCAAGGACTGGTGCGTGCTGCGCGAGATCGACGTGCACCCGATCGACGAGCCGTTCGTGGCCCGCACCCGCCACAAGTACGCCGGCCTGATCCACAGCCTGCGCAAGAGCTTCGAGGCGCTGCGCGGCGAGGGGCGTCTCCTCAAGAAACAGAGCAACGGCGAGAATGTCGACTTCGACGCGCTAGTCGAGGCCTGGGCCGATATGCACACCGGGCGCGAGATGACCGACCGGCTGTTCACCAAGCTTGCCAAGCTCGAGCGCAACATCGCGGTGATGTTCATGGTCGACATGTCCGGCTCGACCAAGGGCTGGATCAACGACGCCGAGCGCGAGGCGCTGGTGCTGCTGTGCGAGGCGCTCGAGGTGCTCGGCGACCGCTACGCGATCTACGGCTTCTCCGGCATGACCCGCAAGCGCTGCGAGCTGTACCGCATCAAGCGCTTCGACGAGCCGTACGGGGAGCTGGTCGAACGGCGCATCGCCGGCATCACCCCGCAGGACTACACCCGCATGGGCGTGACCATCCGCCACCTCTCGAAGCTGCTCGGCGAGGTCGAGGCCCGCACCAAGCTGCTGATCACGCTCTCCGACGGCAAGCCCGACGACTACGACGGCTACCGCGGCGACTACGGCATCGAGGACACCCGCCAGGCGCTGATCGAAGCCAAGCGCGACGGCATCCACCCGTTCTGCATCACCATCGACACCGAGGCGCGCGACTACCTGCCGCACATGTACGGCGCGGTCAACTGGACCCTGGTCGAGGACGTGAAGAAGCTGCCGTACAAGGTCTCGGATATCTACCGGCGCCTGACCGCCTGAAAGAGGAAACCCGGCCGGGGCCGGGTTTCCGTTGCTGCCACACGTTGAGCGGCACTATTTGAGCATGTCGCTCCAGATGTTGTTGGCCCAGGCGAAGGCATAGGCACCTTCGATTTCGCTGGCCGTGTTGGACACGCCGGCCGACTCCTTGATGCCGAGCATGGTCTTCTTCTCGGCATCGTAGCGGTACACGCCGGCCACGTTCACCGCCTCCTTGTCGCTGACGAAGCTGTAGCAAGTGTTGGCGAACTTGGGCGTCTTGTAGACCGGATCGCCGTTGACCAGCGATACGATCGCCCCGGCGCAGATCTTGCCGGTCTGGTTGGCCATGTGCCCGGACTTGGGCAGGGCCGCGGCGATCGAGTCCCCGATCACGTGAATGTTGCGGTGTACCGTGGACTCGTAGGTGAGGAAGTCGACGCCACACCAGCGGCCGTCGATGTTCACGATCCCGGCATGATCGGCAACGGCGCCGGCCTTCTGCGGTGGCACCACGTTCAGCACGTCGGCCTTGACCTTGTCGAACTCGGTGACGATGGTGCGGGTCGCGACATCGACCGACTGCGCCTCGTTGTTCGGCCGGTAGTCGACGATACCCGGATACAGATCCGCCCAGGCCTTGGTGAACAGACCCTTCTTGGAGGTGATCTCGGGGTTGGCGTCGAGCACGATCACCTTGGACTTGGGCTTGTGGTTCTTCAAATAGAACGCCACCTGGCAGGCACGCTCATAGGGGCCGGGCGGGCAGCGATACGGGGCCTTGGGGATGCTCAGCACGTAGACTCCGCCGTCGCGCATCGCTTCGAGCTGCTTGCGCAGGTTGACGGTCTGCTCGCCGGCCTTCCAGGCATGCGGGATCTGCGCCTGGGCCGCGGCGTCACGCAGATTCGGCAGGCTGTCGTACATGAAATCGATGCCCGGCGACAGCACCAGCCGGTCGTAGTGCACCACGCCGGAGGTGGTGGTGACGGTCTGCTTGGCGGCGTCGACTGCCAGCACCTCGGCGTGCAGGATCTTGATACCGTACTTGTCGCGCAGGGTGTCGTAGCCGAAAGTGTTCTCGGCGAGCGTGCGGGTACCGCCGAGAATCAGGTTGCTGGTCGGGCAGGAAATGAAGTTCGGGTTGCGCTCGATCAGCGTGACCTCGATACCCGAACCCCACATGCGCAGGTACTTGGCGGTGGTTGCGCCGCCGAAGCCGCCGCCGACCACGACCACGTGCGCCTTGCCGGCGCGGGTCATTCCGCCGGCGCCACAGGCGCTCAATGCCGCGGCGCCGGCACCGGCGGCCGCGAGCTTCAGGAAATCTCTGCGTTTAAAAGCCATGCTGTTCTCCTCGAATCTCGTTGTAGTGATGCTGCGTTCGTATTGATCAACGGCGCTTCTGGCTGGCGAAATAATCGGCCAGCTTCTCGATCTCGGCATCGTCATAGGCCGCGGCATGGCGATGCATGACGGTGGCCGGGCGCGCGCCGGACTTGAAGTCCTTCATCTGCTTGATGAAGTGCGCGCGGTTGAGGCCGGCCAGCATCGGCGTGCCGCCGACACTGAAGCCGTTGGTGCCGTGACAAGCCGAACAGGTGGCGGCGATCTGCCGGGCGCCGGCATCGGGTGCCGCCTGGGCACTGGTGGCGGCCAGTGCCAGCGCGCACAGCGCCGCGCCCAGGCCAAAGGACGAAATACGCATGAAAACACCTCCTGAGGTGGTTGAGTGGATACTGCCAACATCCGGGCGCGCATCCCTGCCCTGTTCACGCTGCCGGTCGGCAGTCGCTATAGGCCCGCGCGCAGGTTTGGGTTGTAGTAAGCGCGAGAATCACCCTTGCAGCCAAAGCCGCAACCCCTGCATCAAAACCGCGTTGCCGCAAAAATGAATTGACGTGGATCAAACGCATGCGCGTCAATCTGGCATCGCGGTCTCCATCCGCTACAAACTATAAACTCCAATCGCACCGATGCCAGCACCTCGACGCAGTTAAGCATTACATTATTTTTTAATACGAAGTTTCACCCGGCAATCATCAACACGGATAACGATTGTGGCCGAGACACGCGCACCGCACTGGGAGCATTTTCCGCACGAGGCCGACATGGGCGTACGCGGTTTCGGCTGCACGCGCGAGGAGGCCTTTGAACAGGCGGCGATCGCCCTCATGTCGGTAATTACCGAGCCCTCCGCGATCGCGCCGCGCGCGGAAGTGGCGATCGCCTGCGACGCGTCGGACGATGAACTGCTGCTGGTCGACTGGCTGAATGCCATCGTCTACGAGATGGCGACCCGCCGGCTGCTGTTCAGCCGCTTCGAAGTACACATCCACGAGCACCGGTTGACGGCCACCGCCTGGGGCGAACCGCTCGACGTGGCCCGGCACCAGCCGGCGGTGGAGGTAAAGGGCGCCACCTATACAGGGCTGCGGGTGGCGCGGGAACCGGATGGGCAGTGGGTGGCACAGTGCGTGGTTGACGTCTAAGTCTCGGGTTGCGGGTCTCGGGTTTCGGGTTCAATGTACGATGGACCGCGACAAACCTGTATCCCGGCCTTTGAACAAGCAACCCGAAACTCGAAACTTTATAGCTATGGATCTGGGACGCTTCACCCGTCACGACGAGACTCGTTTCGAGATCGCACCGCACGGCGCGATGCGCGTGCCGGCGGTGATCTATGCCACCGAGGAACTCATTCGGGCCATGGACGACAAGGTGTACGAGCAACTCACCAATGTCGCCACCCTGCCCGGCATCGTCACCGCCGCCTACGCGATGCCGGACGCACACTGGGGCTACGGTTTCCCGATCGGTGGGGTCGCGGCCTTCGATCCGGACGAAGGTGGCGTGGTATCCGCCGGCGGGGTCGGCTTCGATATTTCCTGCGGGGTGCGCTGCCTGCACACCCATCTCACGGTTGCCGACATCCTGCCGGTCCAGAAGGCGCTGGCCGACCTGCTCTACTACAAGATCCCGGCCGGGCTCGGTTCGACCGGCACCATCCGGCTGAATACCCAAGAAATGGACGCGATGCTCGCTGGCGGCGCGCGCTGGGCGGTCGAGCGCGGCTACGGCACCGAGACCGACCTCGAGCGCATCGAGGAACACGGCCAGATGAAGGGCGCCAAGCCCGGCAACGTGTCCGAGCATGCCAAGAAGCGCCAGCGCGACGAGATGGGCACGCTCGGCTCGGGCAATCATTACCTGGAAGTACAAAAGGTCGCGGCCGTGTACGACCGCGAGGCCGCGCAGGTGTTCGGCCTGCGCGAGGGCGACGTGCTGGTGGCGATCCACTGCGGCTCGCGCGGCCTCGGCCACCAGATCGGCACCGAGTTCCTGAAGCGCATGGTGATCGCCGCCGGCCAGTCCGGCATCACCCTGCCGGACCGCGAGCTGGCGTGCGCGCCGATCCATTCGCCGGTCGGCGAGGAGTACCTGGGCGCGATGCGCGCCGCCATCAACTGCGCGCTCGCCAATCGCCAGATCATCACCCACCTGGTGCGCCAGGCGTTCGCCGACGTGCTGCCGCAGGCGCGCCTGCCGCTGCTGTACGACGTCTCGCACAACACCTGCAAGGTCGAGGAGCACGCGGTCGACGGCGCGCGCCGCAAGCTGTACGTGCACCGCAAGGGCGCCACCCGCGCCTTCGGGCCCGGCCACCCGGACATCCCGGCGGCGCTGCGCGCCGTGGGTCAGCCGGTGCTGATCGGCGGCAGCATGGGCACGGCCTCGTACATCCTGTGCGGCACCAAAGACGGCGAGGCCCGCTCGTTCAGTTCCGCCTGCCATGGCGCCGGTCGCGCCATGAGCCGCCACGCCGCCAGCCGCCAGTGGCACGGCCGCCAGGTGATCGACGAACTGGCCGGGCGCGGCATCCTGATCCGCTCGCCGTCGGCACGCGGCGTCGCCGAGGAGGCACCCGGCGCCTACAAGGACGTAGCGGCGGTGGTCGACGCCGCCCATGATGCCGGGCTGGCGAAGAAGGTGGCCCAGGTCGAGCCGCTTATTTGCATCAAGGGATAGCATCCGGGAGTATCGCAGAGGACGCAGAGGCGCAGAGACCGCGGAGGAAAGATGATCAATATTGGTTCCTTTGCATCCTCTGCGCCTCTGCGCCCTCTGCGCTGCATCCCCGACCATCGGGAACAGGAACGATGACCGTCCATAACGCCGACATCGCCGCGATCTTCGAGGAGATCGCCGAGCTGCTCGAGATCCAGAACGAGAACCCGTTCCGGATCCGCGCCTACCGCAACGCCGCGCGCCAGGTGGAGGGCATGGGGGTGGCGCTGAGCGAGCTGGTGGCGCGCGGCGAGGATCTGACCGCGCTGCCGGGCATTGGCGAGGACCTGGCGGCCAAGATCCGCGAGATCGTCGAGACCAGCAAGTGCAAGGCGCTGGAAAAGCTGCGCCAGCAGCTGCCGCCCACCATCACCGAGCTGTTGCGGATCCCCGGTCTCGGCCCGAAGCGGGTGCGCGCCTTGCACGACCGGCTCAAGGTCAAGTCGGTCGAGCAGCTCGCCCAGGCCGCCCAGGCCGGCAAGATTCGCGAACTGGAGGGCTTCGGCACCAAGACCGAGCAGACCATCCTCGAGGCACTGGCGGCGCATGTCACCGAGCAGAAGCGCTTCAAGCTCGCGATCGCCGCCCAGTACGCCGAACCGCTGCGGCAGTACCTGGAAAAGTCTCCGGGTGTGGACCGCGCGGTGATTGCTGGCAGCTACCGACGCTGCCGGGAGACGGTCGGCGACCTCGACATCCTGGTCACGGCACGCAACGCGCCGGCGGTCATGCAGCGATTCACCGGCTACGACGAGGTCGGCAAGGTGCTCGCGCACGGCGACACCCGCTCGACCGTAATCCTCAAGTCCGGGCTGCAGGTCGACCTGCGGGTGGTGGAACCGGAGAGCTACGGCGCGGCCCTGCAGTACTTCACCGGCTCCAAGGCGCACAACATCGAGATCCGCCGCCTCGCCCAAGGGCGGAAACTCAAGATCAGTGAGTACGGTGTGTTCAAGGGCGATACGCGTATTGCCGGAGAAACCGAGGAGTCGGTCTACCGATCGGTCGGCCTGCCGTGGATCGCACCGGAGCTGCGCGAGAACCACGGCGAAATCGAGGCGGCGCGCGCCGGCAAGCTGCCGCGACTGGTGGAGCTCGCCGACCTGCACGGCGACCTGCACGTGCACACCAAGGCCACCGACGGCCACAACACGCTGCGCGAGATGGCGGAGGCGGCACGTACCCGCGGCTTCGAATACCTGGCGATCACCGAGCACTCGCGGCGGCTGACCGTGGCCCACGGCCTCGACGTCAAGCGTCTGCGCCGGCAGATGGAGGACATCGACGAGCTGAACGACAACCTCAAGGGCATCACCGTGCTCAAGGGCATCGAGGTCGACATCCTCGAAGACGGCGCCCTCGACCTGCCGGACGAGGTGCTCGGCGAGCTCGACCTGGTGGTCGGCGCGGTGCACTCGCAGTTCAAGCTGTCGCGCGCGCGCCAGACCGCGCGCATTCTCAAGGCCATGGATCATCCGCACTTCACGATCCTCGCCCACCCGAGCGGCCGGCTGATCGACAGCCGCGAACCGTACGACGTCGACATGCTCAAGATCGTGCGCCACGCCCGCCGGCGCGGCTGCTTCCTCGAGCTCAATGCCCATCCTGAGCGCCTCGACCTCCTTGACATCCACTGTCAGCTGGCGAAAGAGGAAGGCGTGCTGGTTGCGATCAGCACCGATGCGCACAGCACGCAGGATTTCGACAACCTGGAATACGGGATCGGGCAGGCACGGCGTGGCTGGCTGGAACGCGGTGATGTCCTGAACAGTCGCTCGCTGCCGGAGCTGCGCAGGCTGCTCAAGAAAACCATGTAATCGTCCGCCCCAATGGGCGGGCGCCGTTGCCAGCCGGCACTGCGGTGAATCTGACTATTATTTTTTGCGGGCCGCGGTCTTGCGCTTGCCGACTGTTCTTGTGCCGGCCTTCTTCTTGGCCTTCTTCTTCGTTGCCTTCTTCTTTTTTACTGCCAGCTCGGCCGCGCTGCTGCGCTTAATATCCTGCCCGTGGGCGCGCTTGTAGGTCTGGATGTCTTCGAACTGGCCGGTCTTGTTGCGGACGGCGTAGAGCTTGGTGCCGGTGCGGCTGCGGTGCGTGGTACGGGTCGCCATGGCTTGCCTCCCGTTGTTGGAATTGAACGGCAGCGTCGGTGACGCCGTCGTCGATGCTACCTCCCGCCACCGCCCGGAAACAAGCAGGGAATCGAGACTCCACGCTGGGCATCACCTGGCACATGAACCAGGACCGGACTGTCATGACTGCGCCGGCATACATGACGTCGGCATCCCGGTACCCGCGGCGAAGCCCGTGATCACGGCGCTGGCCGGGCGGCTGGCGCAAAAGGACGAGTTCGAGGTCGCAATCGCCACGGTCAGTGTGAGCGACGCTGACCGGGGGTACGTGACCGCCGGAAAGGCTGGGCGTCCGAACCTCTGCGACCACTGCAGTAGCGCCCGTCGCAGCGCTGCCCCGCCCGGGGGTCTCGGAATCGGCCAGTTCTTGACTCGGGATCCGAGCCTTTACCATTCAGAACTCTGCGACTGCCGCCGCTGGCTCGCTGGCCCGAGGGACGCTAATACCCACAATGACCGTATGGAACAAGTGTCTCGTCTGGCGCTCGGCCTGAACCTGGCCGCGGGCGGGGTACATATATATGTACTTCGTCCGCGTACCCCATCAGTCGCCGTGATGGCCAGATAACAAATCCCTTGACACTCCCAACCCTTGGGATTATTTTTCTCGGCGACCACAACATGTTGTGGTTATCGGATTGCCAGTTGCTGCAGGCTGTACTACATAACTACAGGCTGTGCCCAACCACTATAAAGAGGAGGCCGTACATAAGATGAAAGCCGTTAAGCTCCACACCCTCCCCGCCGCCGAAGAGATCCCCCTCCAGCCCGCCTCGTACGATATCTGGGACAAGAAGTACCGCCTCAAGACCAAGACCGGCGAGGCCGTCGACCAGGATATTCAGGGGACTTACGAGCGTGTGGCCCGGGCACTGGCCGAGGTCGAGGTCAGCCCGGAGAAGCGGGAAGAATGGTACGGCCGGTTCCTGTGGGCACTGCAGAACGGCGCGATCCCGGCCGGGCGCGTGACCTCCAACGCCGGGGCCCATGAGCACAAGCCGGCGACCTCGACCATCAATTGCACCGTCTCCGGCACCGTGCCGGATTCGATGGACGGCATCCTGAAGTCGGTGCACGAGGCCGGGCTGACGCTCAAGGCCGGCTGCGGCATCGGCTACGAATTCTCCACGCTGCGCCCGCGCGGCGCGTTCGTGAGCGGCGCCGGCGCCTACACCTCCGGGCCGCTGTCGTTCATGGATATCTTCAATGCCATGTGCTTCACCGTGTCCTCGGCCGGCGGCCGCCGCGGGGCGCAGATGGGCACCTTCGACATCCAGCACCCGGACGTGGCCGATTTCATCCGTGCCAAGCGCGAGGACGGGCGGCTGCGGCAGTTCAACCTGTCGGTGCTGATCACCGACGAGTTCATGGAGGCGGTCAAGAACGACCAGCCGTGGGAACTGGTGTTCCCCTGCAACCACCATGAGTACGAGGACCCGGATTCCCGGATCGTGTGGCGCTACTGGCCGACCACCCAGAACTACATCGTGAACGACATCGGCCAGGTGGCCTGCAAGATCTACAAAACCCTGCCGGCGCGCCGGCTGTGGGACCTGATCATGGCGTCCACCTATGATTATGCCGAGCCGGGCTTCATCCTGATCGACAAGATCAACGAGATGAACAACAACTGGTGGTGCGAGAACATCCGCGCCACCAATCCGTGCGGCGAGCAGCCGCTGCCGGCGTACGGCTCCTGCCTGCTGGGCTCGGTGAACCTGACCAAGTTCGTGCTCGAGCCGTTCACCGAGCGCGCCCGCTTCGACTGGGAGCGCTATCGCGAGGTGGTGGCGATCTTCACCCGCATGCTCGACAACGTGGTCGAGATCAACGGCCTGCCGCTCGAAAAGCAGCGCCACGAGATCACCAGCAAGCGCCGCCACGGCATGGGCTTCCTGGGCCTGGGCTCGACCATGACCCTGCTCAAGCTCACGTACGGCTCGCCGGAGTCGCTCGAGTTCACCGAGCGCGTCACCCGCGAGATGGCCGAGACCGGCTGGCAGGTGGGCATCGATCTGGCCGAGGAGAAGGGCCCGGCCCCGATCCTGGTCGAGGAGTTCACGGTCACCAATGAAATGCTGGCCCGGCGCCCGGAAATGCGGCGCGACGGCTTCAAGGTCGGCGACAAGGTGCCGGGCAAGGTGCTGCTCGCCAAGTACAGCCGCTACATGCAGCAGTTCCCGGCCGAGCTCACCGAGCGTATCGCGACCGTTGGCTGTCGCTTTACCCACCACACCTCGATTGCCCCGACCGGCACCATCTCGCTGTCGCTGGCCAACAATGCCAGCAACGGCATCGAGCCGTCGTTCGCCCACAAGTACGCCCGCAACGTGATCCGCGAAGGCAAGAAATCCAAGGAAAAGGTCGATGTGTTCTCGTTCGAGCTGCTCGCCTACCGCACCCTGGTGAATGCGGGTGCCGAGCCGGACAGCGAGACCCCGGAAAACCGCCTGCCGGACTACTTTGTGAGCGCCGACGCCATCACCCCGCGCCAGCACGTGGACGTGCAGGCCGCAGCCCAGAAATGGGTGGATTCGTCGATCTCCAAGACCGCCAACGTCCCGACCGACTTCCCGTACGAGGACTTCAAGGACATCTACCTGTACGCCTACGAGAAGGGCCTGAAGGGTTGCACCACCTTCCGCTTCAACCCGGCGGCCTTCCAGGGCGTGCTGGTCAAGGACAAGGACCTCGAGAACACCCTGTACCGCTTCCAGCTCGCCAACGGCGAGGTCGTGGAGGTCAAGGGCAACGAGGAAATCGAATACGACGGCGAGAAACACACCGCCGCCAACCTGTATGACGCCCTGAAAGAGGGCTATTACGGGAAATTCTGACGGACACAGAGACAGGGGCGGCGCCCGCGCACCCCTGCGGAGGAGCAAACCCGATGGCTATCAAGATTGACACCAAGATCACCGGTTACGAGGTGGTCAAGAAGGACGAGGCGCCGGCCAAGGCGCCCGAGAGCAACGTCGTGCACATGCACGAGCAGATCGAGCGGCCGGAGATGCTGCTTGGATCGACCTACAAGATCAAGACCCCGCTCACCGAGCACGCCCTGTACGTGACCATCAACGACATCGTGCTCAACCCGGACACCCCGCACGAGAAGCGCCGGCCGTTCGAGATCTTCATCAATTCCAAGAGCATGGACCACTTCCAGTGGGTGGTGGCCATGACCCGGGTGATTTCGGCGGTGTTCCGCAAGGGCGGTGACGTCACCTTCCTGATCGAAGAGCTGCGTTCGGTGTTCGATCCGCGCGGCGGCTACTTCAAGAAGGGTCGTTATACCCCGTCGCTGGTCGCGGAACTGGGGGATGTGATCGAGTGCCACCTGAAAATGATCGGGCTGCTGAAGGCCGACGACCAGGACGAGCACCAGAAGAAGTACCTGGCCGAGAAGCGCGCCCAGCATGAAGCCCATACCAGGACGCTCACCGGCAAGAACGACGAGCACGGCAGCTTCCCGGCGGACGCACAGCTGTGCGGCAAGTGTTCGACCAAGGCGGTCATCAAGATGGACGGCTGCATGACCTGTCTCAACTGCGGCGACTCGAAGTGCGGATGATGCATGCGCTGCTCTCCATCGCGTGCACGCGCGCGTGATGGAGAGCAAAATTGCAAAAAAGAGATTGCAATTTTGAAAAACGCTGATTACATTACGCTTGACCTGAGATCAAGATGTGCTACACCTCAGTAAACGCGGTACGTAGTGCGCTGCATGATGCAGTGATGAACTGACAAGGCAAGCGATACTGCGGAACGACGGGGCGAAGCGAAACTTGGTTCGATTGCGAAGTCTGACAAGCAGCGCCACTCTCACTGGTAACGCAAGGTTACCGGTAGCCCCTGCTTCCCCCTCCAGCATCTCCCTTCCCGAATTCACCCAGCACGGCGTCGTGTGTGGAGTCGACCGCGGTCGTGCGGTGATGCGTACGGGCCATTCCGGCCTGTGCGAAGTCGCGGAACCCCGGTTTTATGCCGGTTTTGTGCCGCGACAAGCGCAGTACCGGGGGCACTAAAAGTCCCCGTTTTCCTTAACCAACAACCTGAAGGAGTCAACCATGGCGACGAAGAAGAAAGCGAAGAAGGCTACCAAGAAGAAGGCCAAGAAGGCTGCCAAGAAGAAGTAAGTAAGCAGCACTGGTTCCGGTGGTCGCCCGACTGATGTCGGCGACTACCGGAACCCCAGAGATGTATGGAGGGCCCGCCTTGCGGGATCCTCCGGTAAAGCCGGCAGCGCAAGAAGGTAACAACAGCGCGCTGCCGGTTTTTTCTTTGCCCGCGATCCGGCAACCTGCTGACAGTGCCCGCGGCGGCAATCACCGCCCGATCCGGCACCCGTTTCAAAATTATTGAACGATTGGCCGCTTACCCGCGCCGGCCGAGCGCGCGATCGAGTTCCTGCAGGCGTTCGGGTGTGCCGATGTCGACCCAGCGACCCCGGTAGTGCTCGCCGCTCACCTGGTTTTCACCCATGGCGGCGCGCAGCAACGGCGCCAGCGGAAATTTTCCCCGGCGGCAGTCACGGAACAGGTCACGGTGATAGACGCCGATACCGCTGAAGGTAAGCCGCGTACGGCCTTCGACCGCGACCCGGCCGTCGTTCAGGGCAAAATCGCCATGCGCGTGGTGCAGCGGATTGTCGACCAGCACCAGGTGCGCAAGCGCCGCCGGCACCTGCCGCAGGCGGACAAACGGGTAATCGGTCCAGATGTCGCCGTTCACCACCACGAACCGCTCGCCGAGCCGTGGCAGTGCCTGCATGATGCCGCCGCCGGTCTCGAGCGCCCCTTCCGGCTCCGGCGACCACTCGATCGCGACCCCGTAACGGCCGCCATCGCCCAGCCGCGTCACCAGCTGTGCGCCCAGATGGGCGGTATTGATCACCAGTTCATGAAAGCCGGCGGTCGCCAGCGCTTCGATCAGGTGCTCGATGAGCGCCTTGCCGCCGACCTCGAGCAGCGGCTTGGGTGTGTGATCGGTGAGCGGGCGCATGCGCTCGCCGCGACCGGCGGCCAGGATCATGGCCTTCACGCGTTCAGACCCTCGATCGGCAATGCCCCGAGCAGCTGGTACAGGCCGGCGAGCTCCGGGTACCGGGCGCTCACCTCCAGCACATAGCCGAGGGTGCGCGGAATATCAGCCTGGTAGCCGGGCTTGCCGTCGCGATGGTGAAGGCGGGCGAAGATGCCGGCCGCCTTGAGGTGACGCTGCACGCCCATGAGGTCGAACCAGCGCAGGAACTGTTCTTCGTCCGCGCCGACCGGCAGGCCCGACTGCCGGGCGAGTTCGTAGTAGCCCTTGGCCCAGTCGATGACCTGGTCGCGCGGCCAAGCGATGTAGCAGTCGCGCAACAGCGACACCAGGTCATAGGTCACCGGGCCGACCACCGCATCCTGGAAATCGAGGATCCCGGGATTATTGCGGGCCGTAACCATGAGATTGCGCGAGTGGTAATCGCGATGCACCCAGACCCGCGGCTGGTCGAGGGCGGCGCTGACCAGCGCGTTGAACGCCGCCGCCAGCGCCTGCTGCTGCGGGGGCGCAAGCGTGATGCCAAGATGCCGGCCGAGATACCACTCGCGGAAGATCTCCAGCTCGCGCCGCAGCAAGGCCTCGTCGTAGTCCGGCAACAGCCCGGCGCCGGTGTAGACGCCGGCCTGCAACACCACCAGTGCGCCGAGGGCGTCGCCGTACAGCCGTTCGACGGTGGCCGGGCTGAGTTCCTGCAGGTAGGTGCGCTCGCCGAGGTCGGTCAGCAGCAGATAGCCTGCACCCAGGTCCTGGTCGAGCACCTCCGGCACATGCAGACCGAGCTCGCGCAGGCGCGCCGCCACTGCCAGAAACGGGCGCAGGTCCTGCCGGTCCGGCGGCGCGTCCATGACGATATGGGTCGCACCCGCGGTGCGCACCCGGAAGTAACGGCGGAAGCTGGCATCGGCCGAGGCCGGCTGCAGCTCGTAGTCGGTGACGTCGAGCACCGCGCCGAGCCAGCGTTTGAGCCCTTCGAGCCTGCTGTCCAAGAGAAGATCTGTACCGGGAAGTGGGTAGGCGGGAACGCAACGGGCGCGCGCCCTGCGCTTGTATCCCCGGGGATTCTATGCGAATTTATGCGTGACACAACCATCTCCCGCGCCCAATGCCAAGGACTCCCCCGCTGCGGCGCGTGCTTTGCGCAGCGATGCTCGCTACCTTCGGCAGCACCCCGGCGGTCGCGCAGGACTTCGGGGTACCGAAGACCAGCCGCCCGGGCCTGTGCCCGGCCCCGACCCCGGTAACGCCCGCCTCGAACCTGCCCACCGACGGCATGGACGACGGACGCGCACACGTGGTGGCCGATCATGCCGAGGTCAAACTCAACGAGTCGGCCGCCTTCCGCGGCCATGTCGAGCTGCGTCGCGACGGCCTGCACCTGTTCGCCGATGAGGTCGACTACGACCAGCTCGGCAACGGCCTCAAGGCACGCGGCAATATCTTCCTGCAGAAAGGTGATGGCCCGGCAATCGCCGCCCCGCGCCTGAGTTACGAGCTCGATACCGAGCGCGGTGAGGCCGAGGGGGCGCGCTTCAGTTTCGCCCAGGGCGCCGCCCACGGCGAGGCCGGCATGCTGCGCTTCGAGGGCCGTGACGTCATGGAGCTGGAGTCGGTGCGTTTCACCACCTGCCCGGTCGGCGAGGAGGACTGGTGGCTGCGGGCCAGCACACTCACGCTCGACCGCGCCAGCGAGACCGGCGAGGCCACGCACGCGGTGGTGCAATTCATGCATGTGCCGATCTTCTATTCGCCTTACCTCAACTTCCCGCTGACCGAGGCACGCAAGTCCGGACTGCTGGCGCCGCACTTCGGCCACACCAGCCAGAGCGGCTACACGCTGGATGTGCCGTATTACTTCAACCTGGCGCCCAACTACGACGACACCCTGACCCCGCGCTACTTCAGCGAGCGCGGGCTGCAGCTGCTCAACGAGTTTCGCTATCTGGGCACGGGCTACCAGGGCCAGCTCGATCTCGGCTATCTGCCCAACGACCAGAAGACCGGTGAGGACCGCGAGCTGGCCTATTTCCGCCACAACCAGACCCTGCCGCGCAACTGGAGCCTGGCGACCGACATCCGCTGGGTGTCGGACGAGCGCTACTTCATCGATCTGGCCACCAACCCGGCTGAATCCAGCCTGACCCATCTGCCGCGGTCCGTGGCGGTCAACTACGGCGGCAGCATCTGGCGGTTTTCGGGCCAAACCCACACGTACCAGACGCTGGATGAAACAATCGCGCTCGCCGAACAGCCGTACCAGCGGCTGCCGCGGCTGCTGCTGAGCGCCGATGCCCCGTTCGGCGCGAACCGGCTTCATCCGGCGATCGAGAGCGAGTGGGTGAACTTCTACCGCCAGGACAGCGTGACCGGCCAGCGGCTGGACGTGCTGCCGAGCCTGAGCCTGCCGCTGCGTACCGCGTACTTCTACTTTACGCCCAAGGCCGGCTACCGCTACACCAGCTGGCGGCTCGACAACGCCGATGGTGCCGATGCCACCGGCGTCGCCGCCGTTCGCAATCCGGATCCGCAACGCGGACTGCCGGTCTACAGCATCGACAGCGGGCTGGCGCTGGAACGCGAGGGTGAACTCCGCGGGACGGCTTATACCCAGACCCTCGAACCGCGCCTGTTCTACGTGTTCATACCGTACAAGAATCAGGATGACCTGCCGATTTTCGATGCGGCGGTCCCCGACTTCAGCTTTTACAACTTTTTCCGCGAGAACCGCTTTGTCGGCGCCGACCGGGTCGGCGACGCCAACCAGCTCACCCTGGCGCTGACCAGCCGCTTCCTGGCGCCGGCCACCGGCGCCGAGCAGGTTCGGGTCAGCATCGGCCAGGTGCGTTACTTTGAGGACCAGCGCGTGAACATCCCGCCCGGCACCGTGACCCTCACCAGCTCCGACCTGATCGGCGAACTGTACGCGCGCCTCGGCCACGCCTGGTATACCCGTGCCGATCTGCAATGGGACAACAAGCTGCGCGAGACCCGCAAGGGCAATGGCTACCTGTTTTACCGCCCGGCCGCCGACCGCGGCCTGAATCTGGGTTATCGTTACCTCGACACCGCGAATGTGCCGCGCGACGAGCAGACGGACATATCGGCGCAGTGGCCGCTCAGCGCCCACTGGACGGGGCTGGCGCGCTGGAACTACTCGCTGCTGGCCGACACGACCGTCCAGGCCTACGCCGGCCTCCAGTACAGCAGCTGCTGCTGGGCGGTGCGCCTGAGTGGCCGGCACCGGCTGCTGCAGGACGGCACCGAAGATCGCAGCGTGCTGTTCGAGTTCGAGCTGTCCGGCCTGGCCCGGCTTGATCCGCCCGAGGACAGCCCGCTGCGCCAAAACCGCTTTGTCTTCGAATAAACCGGGGGCAACGGGCGGGTGGCCGCTTCCGGTATAATCCCCGCCACTGAACTCACGCCCGGCATCCGGGTCCCATTGCCGAGACTATGCTGCTGGCCCGCCCGCTATTGCTGCTTCCCCTGCTTGTCGCCGTGACCCTGGTCGGCGCGCCGGCATCGGCCGCCACGACCCAGGCAGCCGACGCCCCGGCCGCCCAGACCATCGATCGCATCCGGGTGGTGGTCAACGACGACATCATCACCGAAAGCGAAGTCCTCGCCCGTGTGGACGCGGTCCGCAAGCGCCTCACGGCCCAGAAGGTGGTACTGCCGCCGGACACGGTGCTGGAACGCCAGGTGGTCGAGCGCATGGTGGTCGAGCGCCTGCAGGTACAGTTTGCCCGCAGCCTGGGCCTCAGCATCAGCGACGACCGCCTCGAGCGCGCGCTCGAGCAGGTGGCCGAGCAGAACCGCAAGACCGTGGCGGCACTGCGCGACGAGCTCGAACAAGAACCGGGCGGCGTGCGCGCCTTCCGCGAAGAACTGCGCAACCAGCTGCTGGTGCAGCAGCTGGTCGACCGCGAGGTGAATGGTCGGGTGGCGGTATCGGATGCCGAGGTTGAGAACTTCCTCACCAACCAGGCGAACCGCGGCGACACCGAGTTCGACCTGTCGCACATCCTCATCACCCTGCCGGAGAAGGCCTCGCCGGAGGCAATCGCGCAGGCGCGCGCCAAGGCCGAAGACCTGCATCGCCAGTTGGTACGCGGCGCCGACTTCGGGCAGCTGGCGGTCGCCCACTCGCAGGGCCAGAATGCGCTCGACGGCGGGCGGCTCGGCTGGCGTGCTTCCGGCCAGCTGCCGGACCTGTTCGTCGAGGCGCTACGCGAGCTCGCGCCCGGGCAGGTGAGCGCGGTGCTGCGCGGCCCGAACGGCTTCCACCTGCTGCGGCTCAACGACCGGCGCGGCGGGTCCGCGACCGTCAACGTCACCC
>Ga0115026_10000059_pt1 | contig 19984 bp, 21 predicted proteins | sample Mud_0915_D1_FD_83878 | JGI IMG/M metagenome (GOLD analysis project Ga0115026, IMG submission 83878) | Wetland microbial communities from Old Woman Creek Reserve in Ohio, USA - Mud_0915_D1 | ecosystem: Environmental > Aquatic > Freshwater > Wetlands > Sediment ...
CTCTCCGCCCTCCCTATCGAGAATTTGGGTACCTGGTCTCGTCGAAGGCGCGGGGTCTGAACCCATGACAACAATCGGCAGTCTTGCCTTTTCTCGGCTACCTGCACCAACCATTCCGAAAAATCCCCCCCCAATGGGCTCCCGTTGGCGTCATGTGGAAGGGGTGAAATCTGAATGGTTTTCGCCACCGACGTTGGCCGTGCCTGCCCAATGGCGTGTCACAAGGCCACGCCTTGCGCCGTCAAGACGTGCCAATTCGTCAGTCCAGGCGGCCAGGATGCATACGCTCTCACGCACGTTTTGGGAGATGCGACGATAGGTCTGCGACGGCCAGCTCCCAGGCACTCTGTTGGACGTCGCGTCGTCGTGCAGGACGCGGATGCGGTTTCAGGCGGGCAGCGCGAGTCGGCCGGCGGTGTGTCTCACGGTCAGTCCGGAATTGCGGGAGGAGTGTCCTGTGGAGCCCACGGTATTGGGCCCCGACGAGGAATCATGTTACGCGACACCGAATATTCTGAAGCCTTCCATTGACAACCAAGAAAGGTGGTCTATAGTGAGGAGCGCGCGGCCCCTGGAGGAGACCGTCAGAGGCGGCCGGGGAAGCTCCACCGCAGCGCGAGGCTCGGTGTCGAGACCAATCTCCCAATGCCCGAGATTGGGAGTGTCGCATCAATGGAGGTCCCCTCATGTCAGGCGGAGCGAAGGGACACCGTTCCCCGCGTTACCAGATTGCCCTCTCGGTTACGTATCAAACCACGCCGAAGGGGACGGCCGCGGCGCTGGAAGGATCGGGCCGCACGCGAAACCTGAGCGACACGGGCGGCTGCCTTGAGCTCGTGGAGCGCCTGGCTCCGGGCACCCCTCTCAGTTTGGTGCTCTTAGACGAAGGCGGAAACCTCGTCCTGCCGGCCCAGGTGGTATGGGTCGGACACCCCCGCCGGCCCTCGGGCGGTACCATGCACGGGGTCACGTTCCTCCAGATGACCTCGGATCAGCGGGAGGCTATCCAGAGTCTCATCCGAAACAGAGGGCGGCTTCGGTCGCGGGCCGCGCGCATCCCGGCTGCGCTCCCCACGGAGTGCCGCCTGCTTGGTATCACCGGCGATCCGATCCTGGGCTGGACGGGGGATCTCAGTTGGGAGGGGTGCTCAGTGCTCCTCCCAGACCGATTCCCCGTCGGGACCTTGATGGAGGTCACGCTGACGACGCCGCGCGGTGACGTCAGCGCCAAGGCTACGGTGGTGTGGGTGGATCCCATGGAGCGGCTCCAGACGCGACACCTCACGCGGCACGGTGTGCGGTTCGCGCAGGTGAGCTGGACGCGGGAGCACGCCCTCGACTTGGTCCTCGATCGGATCTCCGCCGCGGCGCCGCCAGAGTCTCAGGGAAAATAGACGGCCCAGCCTTCCCCGGCTTTCCGCTTCAGCGTCCTGAATTCATCCTGCAAGATTTCACGCGATCGAGGGTCCGCTCACAGCTTCGGGCGAGGGGCCTTCGGCCCGAGGATCTTGCCGATCGCATTGATGATGTGCTCGGGACCGAACGGCTTGCGTATGGTGGAGGTGGCCCCCGCTTGGCGACCCTTGAGGCTCAGCTTCGGACTGTGGAATGCCGTCAAGAGAATGATCGGTGTCGTCTTCGTTTGCGGGTCCGCGCGCAGCCGTCGGCAGACCTCGATCCCGTCCATCCCGGGCATGACGACGTCGAGAATGATCAGGTCCGGCCGCTCGGTCCTGGCTGTGTCGATCCCTGTGGGTCCGTCGGCCGCGACGAGGACTCTGTAGCCGCGCTGACGGAGTGTGTCACAGCAGAAACTGAGCAGGAGTTGGTCGTCGTCGATCCAGAGGATCGTCGCCGGCCGGAACGGTCCGGGGTCCGTCAGCTCCGCTTGGAGAGGATAGCCGCAGATCGGGCAGAAACCTTCTGATTGGTCCTCTTCAACGGTCTGCTCGGGCTGAGTTGATTTGCAGTAGGGACAGAACTCGATCCGCGCCATCCTCGGCCTCTCCTCGCGATGCCACTCCGGCGTCCGTCGGTGCGCTGGACGGTCCCTCCGGTGGCTTCAGCACATGCCGTGTTCGACGGCTGTGAACGTCGGCCGTTCGACGCCGACTCGGCGCCACCCGGCATCACGCGGTTGGAGCCGACCTGCCCGTTTCCCTTTGGCGTCCGCCACAGGTCGGGCGTTTCCCGCAAACTCTAGCACAGACCGGCCCGCGTACGCACGCATGCAGTACAAAAATCTCCTTCCCTTGGCGTTTGTCGCGCGAATCCCGATTGCCTCTGCGCTGCGGCGCTGGTAGACTCGCGGACGGCACGAAAGCGTGGCCGCGCTACGGTTGACCGTCCCCCGAGGGTGGGCGTCCCGGATGATCGCAGACCTGAATCGGTATGTGAAAGCGCTCCCCTGGAGCCAGAAGACGCTGCTGGCTCTTGGCGTCTTCATACTGACCTTCGTCGTGAGCCTGGGTGCCGTCGTGGCGGTGGTCGTGCGGCTTCCGGCAGATTATTTTCGGGCCGATTACGCATCTCCTTTGGCCGAACGACATCCCATCGTGCGCTGGACCGGTTTGGTCGCCAAGAACATCGCGGGCGCCATCCTGGTCGCGCTCGGTCTTCTCCTGGCTCTGCCCGGGATTCCCGGGCAGGGGCTGTTGACGGTCTTGATCGGCGTGATGCTCCTGAATTTCCCGGGAAAACGTCGGCTCGAGCGCCGCCTGGTGTCCCGACCCCGCATCCTTGCGGTCATCAATGCGCTGCGCGCCCACTTCGGGAAGCCGGCGCTGCTGTTGGATTGACGGAGTGGACTCCGTGGTGGAAGGAGCAGGATGATGGCGCCTACAGGAAGCCGAGCCTTCGGGTCGCGAGATGAATCGCCTGAGGAAGAGGGGAGGCCGAGGAGCATGCCTTGGTTTGCCACGCATCGCATCGTGTACTCGCGTGGCGCGAACGAGTCTGTACGCATCGAGGTCATGGCCTGGGATCGCGGCGCCGAGGCTCCCGGGCCGGCCCGGTATGCGCTGTACACGCAGGAGGAGGCGGAAGCGGAGTCGGAGGCCGAGTGGGCGATGGATACAGAGGGACGGGTGTGGCTCCGGGGCGAGTCGTTGCCCGGAGACGCCACGGCCGTCGTGGAGGAGGTCTGGGCCTGAGAGAGGCCGTCGAAAGACGCCGCGGAACGTGATAGACGAAGGAGCGGGCGCATGAGACGAATCGCGGTGCTGACAAGCGGCGGGGACGCGCCCGGGATGAACGCCGCCATCCGGGCGGTCGTGCGGACTGGCATCGGGCGAGGCTGGGAGGTTTTCGGCGTGCGCCATGGTTATGCCGGCCTGATTGGTGGCGACATGGGCCCGCTGAGCGCGCGGGACGTGGGTGGCATCCTGCAGCGGGGCGGCACGGTGCTGGGGAGCGCCCGGAGCGCGGAGTTCGAGACGGTTCCCGGACGCGAGAAGGCCATCCGGAACCTGAACGCCGGCGAGGTCGACGCTCTGGTGGTCATTGGTGGAAACGGGTCGCAAAGCGGGGCGCACTGCCTCTCCCAGATGGGGTTCCCCGTGGTTGGCGTGGCGTCCACCATCGACAACGATCTGGCCGGCTCCGACATTACCATCGGAGTGGACACGGCCCTGAACATCGCGTTGGAAGCCATCGACCGGCTGAAGACGACGGCCTCGTCACACCAACGCGCCTTCCTCGTCGAGGTGATGGGCCGGCACTGCGGGTATCTGGCCCTGATGGCCGCCATAGCCGGCGGGGCCGAGGCGGTGCTCCTCCCAGAGTTCGCCATGGAGCCTGACGCGTTGGCCAAGGAACTGCACGAGGCGTACCTCCGCGGAAAGCCGCACGCCCTCGTCGTCGTTGCGGAGGGGGCAAAGTACAACGCCGAGAGCATGGCTGCATACTTCCGCGCGCACAAGGAGGAGTGCGGCTTCGATCTCCGGGTGACCACCCTCGGCCACGTCCAGCGCGGAGGGGCGCCGGGGGCGTTCGACCGGATCCTGGCAACCAGGCTGGGGAACGGAGCGACGGAGGCGCTCGCGCGCGGTCAGCGGGGCGTGCTGGTCGGCTACGTCAGGAGCGAGGTGGTGACCACGCCGTTGGCCGAGGTGGTCGGGAAGCAGAAGCCGCTCGATCCTGCCCTTGTGGAAATGGCCGGAGTCCTGGCCAGATAGTCGAACACGAGGCGCGCGGTACGGAGGCCGGTTTGCAGGAAAGCGTGCTGGCGGGAGTGCAGAGAACGCAGGCGGCACGGTTCGACCGGACGCGCCGCGGCAGCTTCTTTGAAGGCGTTTACGCGTTGGTCAGGCGCGTTCCGCGGGGCAAGGTGGCGACGTACGGCCAGATCGCTCGGTGGCTGGGGGCGCCGCGAAGCGCGCGGGTCGTGGGCTGGGCGATGCACGGCAATCCGCACGGAGCGCGCGTACCATGGCAGCGCGTCGTGCAGCGGGGCGGCGGGCTGAGCCCGACCGTCTGCCCCGGTGATCCCGGCCGCCAGCGCCGGCTGCTGGAGCGCGAAGGCGTGACCTTCCTCCTCGACGGGCGCATCGATATGGAGCGTCATCAATGGACGCCGACTGCCGTGCGGGCGCGGTAGCCGAGTGCCCGTCCTCTCCAGTTTTCCGCTTTCACGTCCACCCTGGGCCGTGGTAAAACGCAACCGACGAATGTGCGAGGTGCCCATGGAAGCCGTCAAGTGCGGCCTGACCTGCGACATGATCTTGGTGCGGTTTGACCCGGGCGAGCGCCTGCTGGAGGGGTTGCGCGAGCTGATCCAGACCGAAGGCATCCGGCTGGGTCTGGTTGTGTCGGGGATCGGCACGCTGAGCGATTGCCGTCTGCATCAGGCGATTGCCGGGTACCCTCCGAACCTCATGACCCGGCATCAGGAGTACCTGGAGCTCCGGGGGTCCTACGAGATTGCCTCGATTCAGGGGATCATCGCCGACGGTGAGCCGCACCTCCACATCACCGTCTGTGAGGGACACCAGACGGTCGCCGGCCACCTGGAGGACGGATGCGTGGTGATGGGAGTGGCGGAGGTGGCGATCCTGCGCGGCGAGGGGGTCCCGCTGCGGCGCGTGATCCGGGGGCCGGAGAAGATCAAGCAGTTGACGGCCACCGCATAGTCCGGCCGGCGGGGCGTGGCAGAATGGGGCACCCCATGAGCAGGCCGTCCTCACCGACTCGGCGGGCGGCAAGGGGACTGGCAGCGGAACTTTCCCGTTGAGGGTAACGGACGGACGGCAGAGCGTCACTGGAGCGACCGCGGACCCCGGATGCGCGGGGCGGCGCGGCGCAAGGAGGGCTCTCATGCGTAGCGGATGGAAGCGCGGTTGGATCCTGCTGGCGGCTTGGGCGATCCTGCTCGGCGCGTTGCCGGCCGGGGCGCAGGACTATCCCAGCAAGCCGATCGAGGTGGTGGTCGGGGCCGCCCCCGGGGGCGGCACGGACATGATTGCGAGAGCCGTGGCCGACGTGGCTCCAAAGTACGTGGGGCAACCCCTGGTCGTGGTGAACAAGGTGGGAGCCGCCATGACCATCGCCGCGCAGTACGTCGCCAGCGCGAAGCCGGACGGCTATACGCTGAACGTGGCGGGCGGCAGCGAGACGGTGGCCGTGCCGCACTTCCGAAGCCTCCCCTTCGATCCCATCAACGATTTCGAGCCCATCATCCGGTTCATCATCGAGCGCGTGGGATTCTACGTGCAGGCCGACAGCTCCTGGAAGACCATGAAGGATTTCGTGGCGGATGCGAAGCAGAACCCCGACAAGTACACGTATGCCCATGCGGGTGTCGGCGGCATCCACCATGCCACCATGCTGGCTCTGGAGAAGCGGGCAGGCATCCGCCTGACCGCTGTTCCGCACAAGGGGGGAGCGGAGAACCTCGCCGCCCTGGCCGGAGGCCATGTGAACATGGCGATCGCTTCGCCGAATGAGGCGTATGCCCTGGTGCAGGGCGGACGGATTCGCCCGCTGGCCAACGCGTCGCTGAAGCGGTCTGCGACGGAACCGGACACGCCGACCCTGCGCGAGCTGGGATATGACGTCTACATCGAGAACCAGAAGGGATTCGTCTTCCCGAAGGGCACCCCGAAGCCCATCGTTCAGAAGCTCCACGACAGCCTCGTGAAAGTCTTCGACGATCCGCAATTCAAGGCCAACGCGGACAAGCTCAAGCTGGAGCTTGCGTATCTGAACGGCGAGGATTTCCGCAAGACCCTGAAGGCCATGTACGATCAGATCGGCGAATCGGTGAAGAAGTAGGGAGAGGCGCGTCTCGTGCTGATCGATCGTGTTCTCGGGAGCGTGGCCATCCTCCTGGCGGCGATCGTGGGAGTGGTGTCCTGGCGGTACGGCGTCGGCGCCGCCAGTCTTCCCGGCCCGGGGTTCTGGCCGCTGCTGATTGCGTTGAGCATGGCGGGGCTGGGCGCGGCTCTCATGGCGCGCCCCGGCCCGGCCCCCTCGTCGCCCGCCGCGGGGGCTTCCCGCTGGGAGCGCTTTGCGGTCGCATTGGGCACGCTGGCCTTCTACGTGCTTGCCCTGGAGCCGCTGGGGTACCTCGCGGCGACGTTCGTTCTGCTCGTGGTGCAGCTCCGCTGGGTCGAGGGTCGCTCCTGGCGCGGCAGCTTCCTGACGTCCGCCCTCGCGGCCGCGATTTCCTTGATCGTCTTCCGGGCGTTCCTCAACGTCCCTCTTCCCCAGGGCATGCTGCCGCTGCCGCGGTGGTAGGCGGGAGTCGCGCGTGGACACCGTCGGAATGCTCCTGCACGGATTTGCCCTGGCCCTGACGCCGGGAAACCTGGTCTACGTCCTGCTCGGCACAGTCATCGGCACGGTCATCGGCGTGCTGCCCGGCCTGGGACCGACCGCTTCCATCGCTCTCCTGCTTCCCGTCACGATTGGCATGGACATGGTCTCGGCCCTGATCTTCCTCGCGGGTGTCTACTACGGAGCCATGTATGGCGGCTCCACCACCTCGATCCTCGTCAATATCCCCGGGGAGGCCTCCTCGGTCATCACCTGTCTCGACGGGTACCAGATGGCCCGCCAGGGGCGCGCCGGCCCGGCGCTGGGCATGGCGGCCTTCGGCTCCTTCATCGGTGGGACGGCGGGAGTCGTGGCGGTCATGCTGATCTCTCCGTGGCTTGCCGAAGCGGCGCTCAAGTTCGGCGCCCCGGAGATGTTCGCGTTGCTCTTCTTCGCCTTCACCTGCATCGGAGGGCTCACCGGCAAGTCGAGGGCGCGGGGCCTGCTGATGGCCTGCCTGGGCCTGCTGCTCGGCTCGGCGGGAACGGACGACATCCACGGGGTGGACCGGTTCACCTTCGGGACGCTCTACCTGCGGGACGGGATCGGCCTCGTGCCGCTGGCCATGGGTCTCTTCGGCATGGGGGAGATCCTCTACAACATCGAGAAGCGGGAAGAGACCGGCGCAGTGCTGGAGACCCCCAAGGACCTCTTGCCCACGCGACAGGACTGGAAGGATTCCACGCTCCCCATCGCCCGGGGCAGCGCCGTGGGGTTCGGCATCGGGATTCTGCCGGGGGGAATGCCGGCCGTGGCGTCGCTGCTCTCCTATGCGGTGGAGAGACGGCTGGCGCGGCACCCGGAGCGTTTTGGCAAGGGGGCCATCGAGGGGGTGGCGGGGCCCGAGACGGCCAACAACGCGGCCACCGCCGGGGGGTTCGTGCCGCTCCTCACGCTCGGCATTCCCACCAACAGCGTCCTGGCCCTCATGCTGGCCGCCCTCATGCTGCACGGGGTCACGCCGGGGCCGCTCCTCCTGGTCAAGTGGCCGGACGTCTTCTGGGGAGTCATCGCCAGCATGTACATCGGCAATGTCATGCTGCTGGTGTTGAACCTTCCGATGATCGGCCTCTTCGTCCAGATCCTGAAGGTGCCGTACAGTCTCCTCTCGCCCCTCATCATCATGTTTGTCCTGCTCGGAGCCTACGCCCTCAACAACAGCGTCACCGATGTCCTGGCGACCATCCTCTTCGGCATCCTCGGCTGGCTCATCAAACGGTACGGGCTGGAGCCGGCACCGCTCGTGCTCGCCTTTGTTCTGGGGCCGATGCTGGAGAACAACTTGAGCAAGGCCCTGATCATGTCCCGCGGGGCGGGGTTGCCCTTCTTCTTCAGCCGGCCGATCTCGGCTACGCTCTTGACGCTGGCCGTCCTCGTGCTGCTCTACCCGCTGATGCGGGCGGGCTGGCGCTGGGCCGCGAAGCGGCAAGCGGCAGAGAAGCGCGTCTAGCCTTTTCAGGAGGAGATGATGAACATCATCGTGCGTGAGTTCACGCGCCCGGATCCGCAGGTCGTCAAAGGCTTCGAGGGGATACCGACCGGGGTGATCTCGGACGCGATGGGGCGGACCGGCAGTATGGTGGCGGAGATCAAGCCGGTGTGGTCCAGGGCCAAGCTCGTCGGGCCCGCGCTGACGGTGCGAACGTTTCCGGCGGACAACCTGATGATCCACAAGGCGGTCACGCTGGCCGCAAGGGGTGACGTCTTGGTGGTGAATGCGGGCGGGTATAGGGACACGGCGGTGTTCGGCGATCTGCTTGGGTACTCCTGCAAGGTCCACGGGATTGCCGGGGTCGTGATCGACGGGGCGAGCCGCGACGCCGAGGGCATGGCCGCCATCGGCTTTCCGGTGTTTGCGCGGGCCGTCCTCCCCATGGGGCCATTCAAGGACTCGCCCGGGTCCATCAACGTGCCCGTGAGCTGCGGTGGGGTGGCCGTTCGGCCCGGCGATATCATCGTGGCGGACGCGGACGGCGTGGTCGTGGTTCCAAAAGAGGAAGCAGCCGACGTTCTGTCCAAAGCCCAGGGCGCCGCGGCGAAGGAGGAACAGATGCGCGAGCGGCTCGCGAAGGGCGAATACATCTACGATGTTCTGAAACTTGGAGAAGTCCTCAAGGGCCTGGGTGTCGTCGAGAAGTAGGGCGCGTGACTGAGAGAAAGGGAGAACGTAGACCATGAAACCACGAGTGCTGGTGACCGAGACCATCCACGCGGCGGGCTGGGAGACCCTGAGGCGGGAGGCGGACGCCGTGGCCTGGCCCGGCCAGGATAAGCAGCCGCTGACCGAGGCGATCGCCGATGTCCAGGCGGTGCTGGTCCGGGTCGCGAAGATTTCAGCGGACGTGATCAAGGTCGCCAAGACATTGAAGGTCATCGGCAAGCACGGCGTCGGCTACGACAACATCGACATCCCGGCCGCGACGGCAGCCGGCGTGATCGTCACCAACACGCCGCTGGCGAACTCCACGTCGGTGGCGGAGCACGCCCTGGCGCTCCTTCTGGCGGTGGCGCGCCGGATCGGCGAGACGGAGCGCGACTTGACTCGTGGAACCATGCGGACCCAGAAGGTTTACCAGGGCATGGAACTGTCGGGGAAGGTGATGGGGGTCATCGGCCTCGGCAGCGCGGGACTCCGCCTGGCCCGGATGACGGGGCAAGGCCTTGGCATGCGGGTCCTGGGCTTCGACCCGTACAAGGTGCCCTGGCCGGACGGGATCGAGCACTGCACGGATCTCGACCCGCTCCTCCGACACTCCGACTTCATCTCGATCCACGTGCCGCTTACCAAGGAGACGACCAACCTCATCGGGAAGGAGGCCCTGCCACGGATGAAGCCGACGGCGATTCTCGTCAACACGGCGCGCGGCGGGATCGTGGACGAGGCAGCAGTAGCCGAGGCAGTCAAAGCCCGCCGCCTGGCCGGGGCGGGGCTGGACGTGGTCGTCGACGAACCCCTCAAGCCGAGTCACCCCTTGAACGGCGTGCCCAACATCATCCTCACCCCGCACATGGCCGGCGTGACCGAGGAGGCCATGATGCGGATGGCGCAAGACTCCGCCGAGGACATCCTGCGAGTGCTCCGTGGCGAGCGACCGCAGTTCCCGGTGAACCGCGAGTTATTGAAGTAGAGGTCAAGCAGGTAGGCGAGCGCTGGCGTTTTTGGCCTTGACTCGCCGGCTGTCCTACGAATATTTTGGTTTCAGCAAGGCCGCCGAGGCGAAACGCTTCTGTCGTGCGATCGGGCGGGCGTCCCGAGGGTACGGAAGATCACACGGATCGTGTTCGGTCCCACGGTCTGGTGCGCTCCGCAGGCATGAGTGCTTGCGGGCGCGAGGCGATCGATGCGGCACCTCTTCAAGGGCCGATAAAGGGGGGAGCATGAAAACGGGAATTCTGATTGCGCTGGTCGTGTTTGGCCTCGCAGTGACTGCGTCCGCGCAGGAATTGACATGGCGGAAGGACATTCAGCCGATCATCCAGGCCTCGTGCGGCGCCTGTCATGGCTCCAACGCGCCGGTCTATGAGGACTGGAACCTCGATCGGGACAAGTGGACCAAGCAGAACCTGGGCCCCCGCATGGAGAAGTACGAGTACTTCATGCGCCACGTCGTCTGGCCCGCCACAGGCTCCATGATGCGGCGTCTCGATGACGGCAAGAACGCGGGCGGGAAGCCCGGGAACATGCATGCGTTCCTTGGGTCCACCGACGCGGAGCGCGCGAAGAACCTGCAGACGATCAAGGACTGGCTGGGGGGTGAGGGTGCTTGGTTCCTCAATCGGTGGGAGACGCGTGGTGCCGTCCCTGGGGCGACCAAGGAGCAACTCGACAAGATCAAGGCGAAATACTGACGAGGCGAGCGAACGGAGTTCGCCTCGAGGTGGAGAGCTCTCAGGGAATTCGCCGGGCGTGATGTTTGGTCATCGAACGGGTGGGATCGGCAGGGGACCGTCCCCACCCGTTCGTTGCTCCGGAAGCGAATTCCGCCGCAATCTGCGATTGTCACGACCGTCTACAAGCTTCTCGGCCGGCGCTCCAGGTGCAATGCGAACACGCTCTCGCCACACCCTCCGACGGCGACGCCGGCCCAAGAAGTGAAAACGTGATCCCGTAAAATCCAACAATTACCCTCTAATGGATACCGGGTACCTATTGAAGAGTTTCCTTCAGGGGTGCGTTCTCGATGTGCCGGCGGCGGCCCTGTCGTGGCTTGGCCGGCGGGGAACGCAGGCCGTGGCGGCCCTCGTCGTCATCGGTATCGCGGTGCCGCCGATCGGCGCCTTGCTCAAGCCGTTTGTCACCGAGGCGATCTTCGTACTGTTGTGCGTGGCGTTCCTCCGCGTAGACCCGGCGGCGTTGCGGGGCTGCCTGGCGCGCCCCGTCATCGTGCTCGCGGCGACGGCATGGACGACGGCGGTGATCCCGGCCCTGTTCGGCACGGGCTACCTCGTGTTCGGTCTCCGGGACCAATCGCCCGATCTTTTCCTCGCGCTCATCCTGCAGGCTGTTGCCTCGCCGATGATGGCGGCGCCTGCGCTAGCCGCGCTGATGGGGCTCGACTCCACGCTCGTGCTTGTCACCCTGGTCACGAGCACGGCGGTGATCCCGTTCAGCGCGCCGCTCTTTACTTATGCATTAATCGGCGAGGGGCTGACGCTCTCTCCGCTGGGACTCGGTCTGAGGTTGTTCGCGATCCTGGCGGGTTCCGCTTTTGTCGGCATGACCGTCCGCCGGTTGGTCGGTCCGGTTGCCATCGAGCGGCACGCAGACAGAATCAACGGCGTGAACATTCTGGTACTTTTCGTCTTCGTGGCCGCGGTTATGGAGAGCGTCGCGTCGCGGTTCCTCGCCGCACCGCTGCGCACGGTCGGACTCGCCGCGCTTGCCTTCATCGTGTATTTCGCGGTGCTTGGCCTGACCGGCCTCCTCTTTGTCCGTGCGGGGCGGGAGCGCGCCTTTGTCCTCGGGCTCATGGCTTCGCAGCGCAACATGGGGCTCATGCTCGCCGCGACGGGCGGGGCGTTGCCAGACCTCACGTGGCTCTATTTCGCTCTCTCCCAGTTTCCCATCTATCTTGCGCCACAACTGCTCCGCCCGCTGGCCCGGTTGCTGATGGCTCGCTCGTAGACCGCCGCCAAACCAATAGGAGCGCTTGATCCCGATAAAGGCACGCGCGGCGATTCGGGTCCTGCCTCCGAAGTTCGTTGACAGCTTGCCGGGGCGAGGACCCGAACGATCGGGATCCCCTATTTACGCTCCAGGATGTATTTGCGAACCTGGGCCAGGGCCAGCTTTGTGGTGCGATTCTCGATGAAGCGCATGGCGTGCGGCCAGCGCTGCTCCAAGGTTTCGATGCCTTCGGGGTGGGCTAGGGCGATCTGCACAACGTGGTCCTGGGATTTTTCCCGGGCGGCGCGGCCGGTGAGGGCCAGGCCGAGGTCCGCGCCCGCGAAAGCGCGCACTCCCTGGGCAAGACCACGGGCTGCTGCCTCTCCGAGTATTGCCTCGTCCCCCAGGCTCCCGGCCGGAACCCCCGGCAGGGCCGCGCCCATTGCCGGCGCGGTGAGAGTGACTCCGAGCTTCAAGAATCGGTCGCTGCCGGCCAATCCCTTCAGCGTCTGGATGATCGAGCTGCCGTAGCCCGTCTCGGCCACGGCCAGCGTCAGGCCGCTGTCGTGGAGCAATCGCGTCAGGACGCCCTCGTAGGTCTCGTCGTCCGAGCCGAAGATGAAAGGCTCCAGACGCTCCCGGACCCGGCACTCCAGCGCGGAATTCATGGCTTGGGCGTCCGGCGCATGCTCAGCCTTTGCCGTGAGCCGGACATGGACTTCGCCGATCTGGGTATGTGCCAGCAGTCCGATGGTCGGGTTCTTGCCTTCCTCTATGAGGTCTTTGATCTTTTCGTCCACAAGGCTTTCCCCGATGCCGAACAGCTTCAGGACGCGGGACACGATGATCTCGCGGATCCCCATCTTCTGCCGCAGGTAGGGGAGAACAGCGTGCTCCATGAAGTGGCGCATCTCGTGCGGCACGCCGGGGATGGAGGCGATGGCCTGAGTTCCGCACTCGACGATAAACCCCGGGGCCGTACCCACGGGATTCTCTATGGGGATGGCCTCCTCGGGGATGAAGGCCTGCTTCCGATTATTTTCGCCCATGGGCCGGCCCACCCTGGTGAAGAAGTCGGCGATCTGATCGCACAACCGCTGGTTGAAGACGAGCGGCCTGGCCGCCACCTCGGCGACCGCCTCGCGGGTCAAGTCGTCGAGGGTCGGGCCGATGCCCCCGGTGGTGAGGACGAAGTCGGCCCGGCTCAGGGCATTCCGCAGCGTTGCCTTGATCCGCTCCAGGTTGTCGCCCACGTTGGACTTGAAGTGGACATCCACACCGATCGTGCTGAGCTGCTGGGCCATGTAGGCCGAGTTCGTGTCCACGATCTGACCCAGCAGCAACTCGGTTCCGACGGCGACGATTTCTGCCTTCATGTGCACGACCTTTCTTTTGGGGGCATCAAGACAGCGGTCAGCAGTCAGCGTTCAGCGATCGGCTGTCAGCGGCGTGGCCGCCCGTCGGGCGCCACGAGACGCAGAGCCGGGTCTATTCCCGGTAATCGAGCCCGACGGCTGCGAACCGGGCGCGCGCGCCGGGCGCCATCATGGAGGCGATGAACGCCTTGGCGACTTCCTGGGCATCGCTCTTCGTTACGACAGCCGCCGAGTAGATGGTGACCTTCTGGATCTCTCGAGGCAAGGGACCGACCAGGGAGACACCCTTGACCGGCAGGATCTCGCTGATCTGGTGCACAACAATCTCCGCCTCGCCCGTCGCCACCCGCTCGGCGGCGAAGCCCGTGTCGACGAGGACCGCTTTGGATTGGACCACAGAGGCGATTCCCATCTCTTCCAGCACCTTGGTGAAGTGGATGCCGCTCGTTCCGCCCTTGCTGGGATCCATGTAGGCAATGGATTTTGCCGCCAGCACTGTCTGCTTCATGGCCTCTGGGGTCGAAATGTCAGGCTTGGGCGCGCCCTCTCGTATGGCGACGCCGATGCCCACACGGGCCACATCCGCTTTGGTCCCCGCGATGACCGTTCCTTTTGCGGCAAGTTGCTCGATCGCCTCGGTCGCGAGGACGACGACGTCGGCAGGCTCGCCGGCCGCAAGTTTCTGCAGGGATGCCCCCGTTGTGGCGTACGTAATCGTGACGCGGTTTCCCGTCTCGCGACCCCAGGTCTCCGCGAGTTCCGTCAGCGCAGCTTTCACCGCCCCGCCGCTCAGGACCTTGAGTTCGGCGGCCGTAGCGTCCGTGGCGATTACCGCCGGGCAGAACGCAAGACACAGCGTTACAAGGACCCTTTTGCATAACCGTACGCCGTTGACCATTTGTTCCTCCTGCCATGCCGGGGCACACACAGTATTTCCGCCGCAACATTCTTGGCGCCATACGGGCAGGGCATTATCGTGAGGGGCTCGGAGTCTGTCAATTGGGTACACAGAACACGTTTGGTCTGGCAGTCTTTGACCAAAGAAGGAATTGGCCATGCTGTTCCAACTCGACCTACCGGCACCATGGGTGTTGTGGGATAGCGCCAGGGCGAGTACAATCCCACGGTCGCACACGGACCAGCGCCGCTGATCGCTTCACAAAACACAAAGAAGGAGTTCTCAAATGCTTTCGCGCGTCACTGAAATCAAGCGAATTATCATGATCAGGATCAACCCGGGAGACGACATTCTGCTGGGACTTCGGCAGGCCGTCAAAGAGCACGGCGTCAAGAACGCCGTGGTCATGACGGGATTTGGCTCTGTCAGACACTCCCACTTCCACGTCGTGATGAGCAACGACCTGCCTCCGGCCGAGAGCTACCCGAAGAGCGCGCAACCGCTGGACATCGTCGCCGTAGGCGGGATGATCATCGACGGCCGCGTCCACGCCCATATCGATTTCTCCGACGAGCGGAACGGCTTTGGCGGCCATCTCGAGGAAGGCTGCCTCGCGCTCACCTTCACGGTCGTGGCCCTGGCGGACCTGGGCGAGGTGAAACTCTCCAACTGGGACACGTTCAAGCAAGAGGCCGAACTCCGCTGAGGTCGTCCGCGCCCCCCCGACGTGCCGAATTGTTCCGAGCGGGCGGAGTGGACACCCCCGCACTGGAGAACCGCGGGATGGCCGCGTCGATACGTTCCTTGACGATTGGACGAGGGGACGCGTAGGCTTTCCAAAAACGGTACCGGACACCAATTTGGGGTTAAGCTGTTGATTTCCTTGAGGCGTGATCCGACTTCTTGTAAGCGTTGGGTCTGGTGAAGAGATGGTGAAGCGGTATCCGACCGCTGTGGATGTCCATGTGCCGGCCCCGCGGGTCCGTATGCCGCGCGCGCCGCGCCTGTATGCCCCGGGGGGCACGGTACACGTGGTGGCGCGGTGCAACAACCGCGAGTTCTACCTGACGGCCGTCCACGATTTCGAGTTGCTGTTGGCGCACCTGCAGGAGATGCGCCGCACCTACGACGTCACTCTTTATGCCTACACGCTCATGGCGAATCATATCCACCTGCTCCTCCGGGCGCCGAGGCTCGACGCGCTCGGCCGCCCGCTGCGCTGGCTCATGACCGAAACCGCCAAGGCCTTTAATCGCGCCCGCGGGCGGCGCGGCCACTTCTGGGAGCGGCGGTACCACGCCTGCCTCGTCGAGGACGACGTATACGCTCTCGCCGCTCTCCGGTACCTCGATCGCAACTCGGTCCGTGCCGGCCTCGTAACCGATCCGGTGAACTACCCCTGGTCGAGTTGTGCGGCCTATGCCGTCGGCACACCGAATCCGCTAATCACGGCGCATCCGAGCTATCTCGCCCTGAGTCGGTACCCGAAGGTCCGGCAACGCCACTACCGAAGCCTGCTGGCGCCGAGCACCGATCCAGTCGCCGATGGCCGAGACCCGCGCTGGACGACCGACCGAGCGGTGGGCAGCGCCGCCTTTGTGGCGCAGTACGCACCACGCCGCCCAGGCCGGCCAAAAAGTGGCGTAGTGACCAAGCAAAATCAGCGATTTACGTCCTAATTGGTGTCCGGTACCATTTTCGAGGCGGGGTGATTTGCGGTCTGCGGCTCGTTCTCACTCGAGCCCGTACTCTTTCCAGCGGCGCTCGACCAAGTCCTTGATGCGAGGATCCATCACGATCTCGTCCGGCCAGGGGCGGGTGAAGCCTTCCTCGGGCCACTTCCGCGTGGCGTCCACGCCCATCTTGGAGCCGTATTTCGGCAGGCGGCTCGCGTGGTCCAGGGTCTCCACCGGGCCCAGGACGAACTCGATGTCCCGCTCCGGATCGATGTGGTTCAGCGCCTTCCAGGCGACCTCGGAGTAATCGCGCACGTTCACGTCCCGGTCCACCACGACGATCACCTTGGTCACCATGGCCTGCCCGAGGCCCCAGAGGGCGTGCATCACTTTGCGGGCGTGGCCGGGGTACTGCTTCTCGATGCTCACCAGGACCAGGTTGTGGAAGATGCCCTCGAAGGGCATGTGGAAATCCACGATCTCGGGAAGCTGTTTCTTCATGATGGGCAGGAAGAGGGTCTCGATGGCGGCGGCCATGTGGCAGTCCTCCATGGGCGGCCGCCCCACGATGGTGGTGTGGTAGATCGGGTTCCGGCGATGCGTCACGCAGGTCAGGTGAAAGACGGGGTACATGTCGGCCAGGGAATAATAACCGGTGTGGTCGCCGAAGGGTCCCTCGGTCCGTAGCTCCTCGGTGTCCACGTAGCCTTCCAGGACGATCTCGGCATTGGCCGGGACCTCCACGTCAACGGTTTCGCACCGGAGCATCTCAACCGGCCTCTTGCGGATGAAGCCGGCCACCAGCATCTCGTCGATGCCTTCGGGCAGGGGAAGTGTGCCGGCGAAGCAGACGGCAGGGTCGGCGCCGATAGCCACACCGACTTCGACTCGACGCCCGTGGCGCTTCGCCTTCCGGTAGTGGGCCGCGCCCCCTTTCTGAATGTGCCAGTGCATCCCGGCGGTGCGCTCGTCGAAGATCTGCATCCTGTACGTCCCGCAGTTCCGCACACCTGTCTCCGGGTCCTTGGTGAATACGAGGGGGAATGTGATGTACCGGCCCGCGTCCTGCGGCCAGCATTGGAGAATGGGGATGCCCGCCAGGGACGGGTTGTCGCGGGCGACGATCTCTTTACAGGGGCCGTCCTTGACGACCTTGGGGAACGCGCTGGAGAGTTCCTGCAGCTTCGGCAACATCATCAGCTTGCCGAGTAGCCCTTGCGGCGGCTTGAGATCCAGAATCTCCTGCAGCTCCGCCGACAGATCGGTCAACGATCCGACCTGCAGCGCCAGGTTCATCCGGGACGGGCTGCCGAAGGCGTTGATCAAGACGGGCATGGAGCCGCCCTTCACCCGCTCGAAGAGGAGCGCCGGTCCGCCCCGCTTGCTCACACGGTCGGTGATCTCGGTGACTTCCAGGATGGGGTCCACTTCGGTGGCGATGCGGCGGAGCTCGCCGGCCCGCTCCAGGGCGGCGATGAAGTCCCGCAGGTCGGCATAGGCCATGATCGTCTCCCGGGAGGCTGTGATTTTCAGCGTGATCGCCCGCGGGCCATGCGTGTCGTCCCGCACGGCGATGGTACTCTACCACAACTCCTGAAAAATGAATCAAAGCAATAGGCGAGGCTCGCCCTGGCTCAGTGGGCGTATGGGAGAGGAAGTGGAAAAGGAAGCGAGTGTCAATCGAGCGAAACAAGCGCAACGTGGCGACGGTCGTGCGCGGGATCGCCACGTTTGTGGACCATTTGACAGAGACGGGACCGGGCGACGAGGCGCCGGGCCAGGACTAATGGAAGGCGTGATCGGCGTGCGGTGAGAAGTCCGTGGCGACGAGGAGCTCACAGACGTGGGGCTTTGTCGCCCTCATGAGGGACTTCGTTCGGCTCTGGCCTTGAAGCGCTTCAGCCGGGAGCGGTCCTCCCGCTCCCGCTCCTCCAGGGCCAGCTCGATCTTCGATATCTCGCCGTCGAGGCGGGGGATCAGGAATTGCTCCAAGGCGTTGATCCGCCGGGAGGTCTTCTGGATCTCCTCGCCAAGCCTCCGCAGACGGATCTCTCGCGAGCAGATCGTGAGGAGAATCTCGAGCGCCTCCTCATGGGCCCGGGCGGTTTCGGCCGCTCCAAGGTTGAAGCTGTGAGGTGACGCTCCGCGCGCGTCGCGGGACCGCAGGAGCCGAGGCCCTCTCACCTCGGGGGTGGGGATTCCCCAAACCTTCCGCCGCTCGATCTCGACCGGAATCTCGCGGGCCCCGGCCAGGGCGAGGGAGACAAGAGTCTCCTCCCCGTCCAGGGCCCGGGCCAACGTCAGGGCTTTCGAGGCTATCCGAAGGCTTGCCTCCAAGCGCTCCCTTTCCACGACGAGCCCGTGCATGAGCTTGAAGAGATCGCTGGCCAGGGCCTCGCGCTTGCTCCGGAGGAGCCCGGTCCCCTTGACGGCAATCCCTCGTCTCGCCCTAGTGTTCAGGAGTCCCATCCGCGTCGGCGGAACGCGCTCCATCCCCATCCCCCTTGCGATAGCGTTCGATGAACTCCTTCTTGATCCGGGTCAGGGCGACGGCGGGGAAGGCCGACAGGAGGCGCCAGCCGGTGTCCATCGTCTCCTCGATCGACCGCCCTTTCTTCCCCTGATGGATGAACTCCGCTTCGAAGCGGTCGGCGAAACGGAGGAACTGGCGCTCCTCCTCGCTCAGGCTTCCCTCGCCCACGATTGCCTCCATCCGCCGGACGTCCTGCCCCCTGGCGTAGAAGGCGTAGAGTTGATCCGCGAGGCCTCGATGATCCTCACGGGTGCGCCCCTTGCCGATCCCCAGGTTCATGAGACGGGAAAGGGAGGGGAGGACGTCGATCGGTGGAAAGATCCGCTTCCGCTCCAGTTCACGGGACAGAACAATTTGCCCCTCGGTGATGTACCCGGTGAGGTCGGGAATCGGGTGGGTGATATCGTCGTCGGGCATGGTGAGGATGGGGAGCTGGGTGACGGAGCCTTTGCGTCCCCTGATCTTTCCTGCCCGCTCGTAGACACTGGCCAGGTCACTGTACATGTATCCCGGATAGCCGCGCCGCCCTGGAATCTCCTCACGCGCCAGCGCCACCTCCCGTAGCGCCTCGCAGTAGTTGGTCAGGTCCGTCAGGATCACGAGGACGTGCATGTCGTGGGTGAACGCAAGGTACTCGGCCGCAGTGAGCGCGCAGCGCGGGGTCATGAGGCGCTCGATGGTGGGATCATCGGCCAGGTTGAGGAAGACCGCGGTCCGTTCCTGAGCGCCGGAACCCTCGAAGGCGGTGAGGTAGTAATCGGCCTCCCGGAAAGGCACCCCCATGGCCGCGAAGACCACGGCGAAAGGTTCCCCGCCCGGCACACGGCTCTGGCGGACGATCTGGGCGGCGAGGGCATGGGCAGGAAGGCCGGCGCCCGAGAAGATGGGCAGCTTCTGGCCGCGGACCAGGCTGTTGAGTCCGTCGATGGCCGAGACCCCGGTTTCGATGAACTCCGCGGGCTGCTGCCGGCGGACAGGGTTGATCGCCGAACCGGTGATGGGAAGGATCGCCTCAGGAACCACGGGGGGGAGGCCGTCAATGGGCCGCCCCATCCCGTCGAAGCTCCGCCCCAGCATCCGACGGGAGACCGGCAACCGGGCCACCTCCCCGCTGAAGACGACCTCGGCCCTGGCGGGACCGATCCCCTGGGTTTCTTCCAAGACCTGGATGACCGCATGGGTCTCGGAGACCTCGATGACCTGACCGCGCCGCTCCTGGCTTCCCTCGAGACGGATTCGCACCATCTCGCCAAGCCGCGCCCGCCGCGCCCGCTCCACAAAGAGGAGCGGACCCGCGATGGCGGTGGCCGAACGAGAGATCCGCGTGACCAAATCCATAGCTCACGTCCTCGCGAGCGCCTTCAGGGTCTCGTCGATCTCCGTCATGAGGGCCGCTCCGACTGCCTCGATCTCGCCAGGGGAGACCTCGCCGAGCCTCAAGAGCCGCTCGTCAAGCCCCGCCGCGAGGACAGCCTTGAGAGAGACGCCATCGCCCAGCGCCAACGCGGCGCGCTGCGAATAGTGGAGAATCAGGCGGAGCATCCAGAGGGCCTTGGCCGGCGGGCACGAGGCGTCCACCTC
>Ga0115026_10000061_pt1 | contig 19789 bp, 14 predicted proteins | sample Mud_0915_D1_FD_83878 | JGI IMG/M metagenome (GOLD analysis project Ga0115026, IMG submission 83878) | Wetland microbial communities from Old Woman Creek Reserve in Ohio, USA - Mud_0915_D1 | ecosystem: Environmental > Aquatic > Freshwater > Wetlands > Sediment ...
AGTCCGTTCCTGCTAAAAAGTGCTGAGCTTCCTGGCTTCTGGGGCGTAGATCCTTCAGTCCTTGTAACAGTTGCAAGGGCTATGTCTGATATATCCTTTGAATCAATGGGAATTTGCAGGTAAATATTTCTCATTTGCCTGTTTATGCTTTGGTTAAAACAAATATATTCAAATTAAATAAATTACAATGAAGAAATGGCAGCCGTGTCATTTTCGCAACAATTTTTATCTTTACAATAAATCGTACGAGGGTGTATCAAAAAGTGATTTAATTAGCTTCTAACCTTTGTGTAACTTTGTGAAGCACTTCGTGATCCTTTGTGGTTCAATGAATTACATTTAACCACTAAGTATCTCAAAGGTCACTCAAAGTATCACAAAGGACCTTTGGGACACTCTATAACCGTAAAATAAATTTGTGCAGATTATGAAAAACCGGACATTATATCTGTTTAACATTTTAATTGTCATTGTAGTTTTATCCGCATGCAGATCGCGCGACAATAAACCGACATTGACCGGGAATCAGCCTGATAACTCCTGGCTTGAAGAAATAACCATCAAAGAACTGCAGCAGGGTTACAAGGATGGGAAATATACAGTAACTGAGGTGGTGTCAGCTTATCTTGAAAGGATACAAGCCATTGATGAAAACGGTCCCACCCTGAATTCTATAATTGTGGTTAATCCCGATGCCCTTGAGATCGCTGAAGAGCTCGACAGGGAATTCGTTGAAGGAAAGACGAGAGGGCCGCTGTTCGGTATTCCCGTTGTACTGAAAGATAATATTGACACTCACGACAAAATGCCAAATACTGCAGGTGCCACGGTATTGAGAAATTCTTTTCCAAAGAACGACAGTCCGGTTGCAAGAAAGCTCAGGGAGGCAGGAGCAGTTATTATTGCAAAGTCAAATCTGAGCGAATGGGCAAATTTCCGTGGCACCTCATCAACAAGCGGATGGAGCGGTGTTGGAGGCCAGACAAAAAATCCATACATTCTCGACCGTAATCCATGCGGCTCAAGTTCGGGATCAGGAGTTGCAGTCTCAGCAAACCTTTGTGTGGCAGCTATCGGTACAGAAACAGATGGCTCAATAGTCTGCCCTTCAAACAACAATGGTATTGTAGGTTTGAAACCGACAGTAGGATTAATAAGCAGGACCGGGATAATCCCGATCTCATTTACTCAGGATACTCCCGGACCGATGGGACGCACAGTTGAGGATGTCGCTGCCTGTTTAGGTGCCCTCACGGGAATTGATTCCGCCGACTCGAAAACACTGGCTTCATCGGGCAGGTTTCATACAGATTATACACAATCGCTTAAAAAAGATGGACTCAGGGGCAAACGCATTGGAATGATTAAAAATTCAGGAGGATTTTCAGACAGGGTAGATTCACTTATGAGGCAGGCAATAAACTTTATGAATAGCCAGGGAGCGGCATTGATTGAAGTAGAAGCTCCAAAAAGCTCAGAATATGGTGATGCATCTTTCGAAGTGTTGCTTTATGAGTTCAAGGACGGACTTAACAGGTATTTTGAAGGTCTGGGTAATGATGTACCGGTAAACAACCTCAGTGAATTGATCGAATTCAATAAATCTGATTCTGTTGAGCTCAGATATTTCAACCAGAAAATCTTTGAGATGGCCGACAAAAAAGGCGATCTCTCCACGCCGGATTATAAAAAGTCGCTTGAAAAAATGCTGAAAGCCACGCGGGAAAACGGGATTGACAGGATAATGAATTCAAATGATCTTGATGCTCTGATTGCTCCAACCGGTTCGCCTGCATGGAAGACCGATCTTATACTTGGAGATCACTTTGTTGGAGGAAGTTCATCCCTTCCAGCCATCTCGGGTTATCCTGCTATCACTGTCCCTATGGGATTTGTTGAAAATCTGCCTGTAGGTATTACTTTTTTCGGAAGAGCATGGAGTGAACCAGTGCTAATTGAAATAGCATACAGCTATGAACAGGGCACAAAACACAGAAAGCCACCAAAGTACCTTGTAACTGACTGAAAACTGAAAAAATATTTAAATATGTTACTCGATACTGGTTACTGGTTACTTGTTGCCTGGTTAAAACCAGCAACAGGAAACATAAATTGATCAGTTAATTAGGTAAAATATCAGTATGAAAAGACTTTCTTAAGCGATTCAACAATTTCCGTTGAACCGGCGATGACTGGGAAGTTCTTTTTGACTATATCCTTGCCGACAGAAAACTGAATATCATTTCCATAAATATCTTTCATAATTCCTCCGGCTTCGGAAATTATCAGCCCTGGTCCTGATATATCCCATATTTTGGTATACAGGTTTATACATGCTCCGAATTTCCCTTCCGCTACATAAATAAAATCGATAAGCGAATTTGTTGACCTGATATTTCTGGAGTTTTTGACAATGTATTTATAAATCTTAATCCCTTTGTCAAGGAAAGCCTCATCATCGGTATAATCTACCGAAAATGCAATCAATGAATCTCTTAATTCCTTTTTCATCATATTCAGCGGTTCATTATTTCTGAAAGCGCCTTTCCCTTTTTCAGCAAAATATAATATATCAGGTACTGGTAAATATGCACCTGCCATATATGATTCGTTATTCTTAAACAGTGAAATCAAAATTCCGAACCAAGGTACTCCGGACGCAAAATTTGATGTACCATCCAGGGGATCGATTATCCAGGTGTATTCAGAATTTTTGTTTGAGAATCCGGTTTCCTCAGATATAAGGTTATGTTCCGGGAATCTATCCCTGATCATTTTGGTAATGATCAAGTCACTTGCAAAATCTGCAGCAGTGACAATACTGCTTTGAGATTCTTTCTCCTTGCTTTCAACAGGTTTGTCAAAATATTCAAGAATAGTTTTTCCTGAGGTCTTTAAAGCTGATATTAATGTATACTTCATTTCCAGATGATTTCTTAATTTATCCCTCTCAAGTGTTAATCATTCTAAAGCTGTAAAAGACATATTTATATCTTAGCAGGAACCTGATCAAATGATTATTTAGATATTACATTGATTAAGAATTAGTTGACTTGAAAGCTTGGTGTTTTGAGGCTGGATCCGTACTCATAATCTCTGACAGTTCCGGTCGATCTGTTCTAAAAACATAATTGTCTGTTCTGTTCACCAGGTTAATGAAGGCATAATCAGTATTGAAAAGAAGAATTCCTATCGATTCCCTCCGGATAGGATTTTCCAAATTCAATTTTCTTAATTTGTTCCTGAAATTGCGATGGTGTTATACCTTTTATTCTTTTGAATTGCCTGTTAAAATTGGAAATATTTCCAAAACCCGAATTATATGCAATCCCTGCGATATTATGTGATTCTTCTGTCAGTAATTTGCATGCATATCCTACTCTGGTTTTCAATAAATAATCCTTAAATGTCATTCTATAGGTTTGTTTAAAAGCAGCATAAAAAGTTGTATTCGACATATTTGTAATCTCAAGCAAATCTTTGATTCCTACATGCTTCTGGAAATTTTGCAGTATATATTTTAATGCCTTTTGCATAGCCCCTGATTCGTCTTGCCAGAATGGCTTACTAAAGGCAGGACTTGAAAGAACTCTAAACTCATTAGTAGTAGCGAAAATTTTAAATATTGATAAAAGAGCGTAGAACCTTTCACCGTCATCCATCTTTTCCATTTCAAGCATAATAGATATTATCTTTTTCTTACTGCGTCCGAAAAATACATAACCTCTGGTTGATTCCAGAACAAATCTGTTAAGTGTGCTATTTTCCGGAATTAAAAAAAAAATTTCTCCCAAAAAATTATAGACGAACTGAATAACAATTCCCTCTCCCTGAAAGCCGGCGGGATGATTATAATATTCAGGATCACAGAGGCATTCATGGGGTGTGTAGGAACCAATAAATACCAGATCATTCTTTTCAAATCGGTCTATATTGTCTCCAACCATCCTTTTTCCCCTGCCATTCGTAATCAGGCACAACTCATATTCAGGATGATGGTGCCAGGGAGTAAATGGATTATTCTCCTTATAATATATAAAGGATTTATACGGCTCCTGAAACAATCTTACTTTTGCGACTTTCATTCTTAATAGAACGCTGTATGGTACAAATATACTGAGAATACATGATTTTCGTTAGCTTTTGCTGTTAAAAAAGTACAAAAATATTATCTATCGTTTCTGGATTCTTTGAATTCTTATCAGATGTTTAAAAATACCATTAATTCAACGATTAGTACTATTATTCTAATCAGGAGGTGATTATATTTGAAATAACTAATATACAATCAAATGAACAAAGTCGCCTTAGGTATCTTTGCCCATCCGGATGATGCTGAATTTATGTGTGCCGGTACACTATCACTTTTAAATAGAGCTGGATGGACAATACATATTGCAGCAATTACAAAAGGAGACAAGGGGACTACTGTATTTTCGATGGAAGAAATCAGTTCCATAAGGAAAGAGGAAGCTTCAAGATCTGCTGAAATAATAGGAGGGTATTATCATTGTCTTGAATTTGAGGATGTATATATATTTTATAATCGTGATACAATTAACAAGACAACAAATCTAATAAGGGAGGTTCATCCGGATATAGTCTTTACTGCAAGTCCCAACGACTATATGATTGACCATGAAATCACAAGCCTGATTGTTGAAACGGCCTGTTTTTCATCAGGAATAAAGAATATGGAGATTAATGCCGAACCATTTGAACCAATACCATATCTGTATTATTGCGATCCGATGGAAGGAAAAGATAAATTCGGTAATTTAATTCAGCCATCTATCTATGTCGATATTGAAAGTGAGATTTATACAAAAGAGAAAATGCTTTCATGTCATGCAAGCCAACGAAACTGGTTATTGAAACACCATAAAGTTGATGAGTATGTTCTTTGCATGAAACATCTTGCGGAGATGCGTGGAAACGAAATTAACAAAGTGTATGCAGAGGGATTCAGACAGAATCTGGGGCACAGCTATCCTTCATATAATATGCTTAAGGAGATACTCGGTGATCTTGTTACTGTAAATCATAATGCGCAGATCCCGATATAGTGTTTCTCAATAGGTAATGAATTGTTATATCCTCTTAAAAATAACCGATCTTTGTTAATCATATTTTTAAGAAGCTGGCTTTGAGACTTGTAAACAGCATAAAGATTGATAGGTGAGATATGAATTGCATCTGCAATTGTTGTGCTTTTATCAGGCATTTTGTCCAGGTGGTAAGCCAGATTGAAAAGCACAATACAGATAATAATAAAACTCTTATCATTTTGAAGTATTTCTGCGCAAAAAATTTTACAATGAGAAAAACAAAATTCATCCACTTCAAGGGTATAATAAATTCCCTGACATTAATTTCCTTCTTATTCATAGGTTCGGTTAAGGTTACGGCAAATGAAAAAACCCTGATATTTCCTCTCCCTCAACAAATTCAGATAACAAGTGATAGATATGTTCTGGATGAGTCTATGTCAATTATCGTTCCTCAGAACATGAGTAAAAATGATATTTTCCTGGCCCGTTTCCTGGTAAGGGAACTGAGTGATAAATATGGTGTTGCCGTCAGGATCGAACCACGTTCTGATATTCCGGAGGATAAGAAAATTGTTATAATGGGTCGCTTTGACAATCCATTGATAATGGATTACTGTAAAAAAAACAACATTGAAGTAACTGCACAAAATCCTGGCGCTGAAGGATATACTTTAAATGTCACTGCAAACAAAATAATAATTGCAGGTAGTGATGATCAGGGTGCCTTTTACGGATTACAGTCCCTTCGGCAGATAATTGATGCGGGATACGGGAAGCAAATTCAGGGCCTCAAGGTAAGAGATTGGCCTGCTTTTTCTTTCAGGGCTATCAGATTATATGTACCTGGCCCTGAGAATATTGCTTTTTTCAAGAGATTTATGAGGGATTTCATGTCTCTGTACAAATACAATAAAGTTATTATCGAGTTTAACTGTATGAGGCTTGAAAAGCATCCGGAAGCGAACGCAGGATGGATAGAATTTTCAAAATATATGCAGTACACACGATCGAATTCGACCGAAGGGATCCGGGGCGAAGAAAAGAATTCGAGCCATTTTGATGCCGGCGATGGTTTTATAATTGAAAAAAATGATGTTAAGAATATTGTAGATTTTGCCGCCGAGAATTTTCTCGAGGTCATACCTGAGATACCTTCGCTCACCCATGGATACTATCTGTTAACAAGGCATCCGGAACTGGCAGAATATCCGGGGGATATATGGCCCGATACATATTGTCCGTCAAATCCCAAATCCTATGATCTTATGTTCGATGTGTATGATGAATATATCGATGTGATAAAACCTCGGATGATACATATCGGGCACGATGAATGGTGGGGTGCACCATTGGGTGTTTGTCCTCTCTGTAAAGGCAAGGATTTTTCCGAACTCTTTGCATCTGATATAAATAAGATTCATGACTACCTTGCTGCGAAAGGCATTAAAATTGCAATGTGGGGAGATTATCTGCTCGAGAGTGTCCGTGAAGCAGGTCCGCAGAACAGGACTTCATCCACTGGTATAAAATATCAGACACCGGGAGCAATGAGGCCTGCTGTGGTTAAGGAAAAAATTCCCAAAGATATACTGGTTCTCAACTGGTTCTGGGTTGATCAGGAAAAGGAAATGGAATTGAAGAATTTCGGATTTAAACAGATCTATGGGAATTTTACGCCAAACATAAGCAACTGGACAGAAAGGATAAGGAAAATAGATCTATCCGGAGGAGCGCCCTCCTCATGGGCTGCAACTAATGAGTACAATTTCGGGAAAGACTTGATTCTTGATTTTATGGGTTGCGCAAATTTTATCTGGTCGAGCCACTCTCTTAACCAAAGAGAACTTGCTGCTATTGTTACTAAACAATTACCAATTGTAAGGGCAAACTTAAGCGGGAAGAGAATACCAAGCAAAGATGGAGACCCTGTTGAAACCATCGATATTTCTTCAAAATTTAATTTACCAAAGGATTCAAAAGTATTCAATATTAATCTAAGGTCATTGAAATCAGGGGAAGTAGGAAACATGACGAAGATATTTAATTTGAATCGTTCTGCTGATGGATCCGGTAAATGTGCTATAGCAGTGGGATCAATCGGAACGGGAGACAATCCGCTTCCACAAGTGGTAGAGGGTATTCCGGTCGATGAGGATGTCAGCAGCCTGATTTTTTTGCAGGCATGTGCTCTTCCTTCAGAAAACCAGAAAGCATATTTTAACATTCCTGATTTTTTTGATTCAGCTGACCTCCTCGGATGGTACGAAATTATATACGAAGACGGTTTTAAAACAATTGTACCAATCCAGTACGGAGTAAATATAATGGAATGGAATCCGGGGGGCGAAGAGAGGCTCGATAAAAGGGAAGGTGAAACAGGATCACCCCAGAATATGTACTGTTATGAAGCAGATCCGGTTACCTGTTCTTCAGATCCTATCAATAATCCTATCACTTTCTTTGCTTATGAATGGGTCAATCCGCGGTTTGGTAAAAAAATCAGGGAAATAAATATGCATGGAACAATGAATTACCAGGCACTTCAGACAGATTACAGCAAACCGGTTACTGAACCCATGAAAAGCAATGCAATTCTTTTAGCCGGAATCAGCAAAGTAAAAAAAAGAGAAATCTTAAAACCGGGTAAATGATTAATTTAGGTAAACCTAATGGAAATTAACTTCAGAATATTTTAACTAAATATCATTATGGAAAAGAAAAAAGAAATTTTATTTACCGGATCTGATACAGAAGGAGGAATCACTTCCGGGTATCATATGAACGATGGGGTCAAAGTGAAAGTGCCGTATTCTTTCTTTGGTTCAATATATGATGAAGATGAAGAAAGAATGGTTCTGGCTGCCATGAAACAGGAATCCCAGACCATGGGACCCCAGGTAACTATGTTTCAGAGAGAATTTGCAAAAGCTTTTGAAGTTAAGAATGCATTTGCCACTTCTAACTGTACTACTGCAATGCATGCTGCAACGCAGGCAATGGGTATAAAATCCGGTGATGAAGTGATCGTGACCCCGATAACTTTTATTGCCACATCCCTTGTGATATTAAAGGAAGGAGCAAAACCTGTATATTCTGATATTGATCCAAGGACCTTCAATATCGATCCTAAAAAAATTGAGGAGAAGATTACTCCCAGAACGAAAGCAATATTTGTTGTGCATTATGGCGGACAGATGTGTGATATGGATCCTATTATGGCAATTGCCAGAAAGCATAATCTTTATGTAATGGAAGACTGCGCTCATGCACATGGTGCAAAATATAAAGGCAGACAGGCAGGCTCTATTGGTGATTTAGGATGTTTCAGTTTTCATTCACTGAAAAATATGACAACTCTGGGAGAGGGAGGTATGATAACAACAAACAATGATGAGTTTACTGATAAAATTCAGCGAATGAGAGTCATGAGTATAACACATTGGGATCCGGAGCAGACTATCTGGGAGTTTGGTGGAATTAAGCTTACAAAAGAAGATGAAAAAGACTATTGGATTCCTTCTCACTTTGATGTTATTGATGATGAAGGCAAATGGGGCAATAACTACCGGATGAACGAAGCACAGGCTGCTGTTGGCAGAGCCCAGTTAAGAAAGCTTGATATGCTGGTTGAGAAACGCAGGTTTAACGGTCATTATCTCAATAAAGGCCTGAAAGGTATAGAAGGAATTACACCAACTTTTGAGGATCCGAACTGTCACCATGCATTTCATCTTTATACTCTTTGCGTTGAAGAGGAAATTCTTGGTGCATCGAGGGACAAATTTATGAGAGTGCTTTATCAGGAGGAAGGAATCCAGGGTATATTGCATTATCAGCCTACCTATCATTTAACTGGTCTGAAAAAGATGTATAATTATCCGGATAAGCTCTGTCCTAATGCTGAGAAGTTCTTCTATGCCCGGGAGATAAACCTTCCTATGAATCCAAAATTAACGAAGGATGATCTTGATATGATCATTGAAGGTGTCAGGAATACCATTAAGAAGGTTCGTAGATAATTTTTTCTGAAGAAGGTTTCTTTCTGATTTGGCAGATATCAGAATATTTATATGAGAAATACTGTAGTATCGTGGTTGCTGCTTTTTGCATGTAACCTAATGTGGTCATTACAATTCACTTGTATCAAGTTAACACAGGATCAGGTGGGCCCATACTTCACAGTCTGGGCTCCAATGCTTCTGGCAACTCTCTTCCTGGCTCCTTTTGCCATGAATGATTTTTCAAGGGGTGGAAAAAAGTTTAAAGACGTAATTATTTTCGGACAGCTTGCATTATTGGGAGTATTTCCCGCCCAGGTTTTGATGACATGGGGGACACAGTATTCTTTTGCCAGTAACGCTGCCATAATCACCCTTGCTTTACCTGTGGTTACTGCTGTCTTTGCTTTTCTGCTATTAAAAGAAAAGATGAATAAGGTTAGGTGGGTTAGTTTCACTATTGCAATTATCGGTGTTATTTTATGTTCGACCAGCGATTTAAAACAGTTCAATTTCGGTTCAAAATATGCTATAGGCAATCTTCTGATCTTTCTTGCCATTGTCGGTAATGCTTATTACAATACCGGCATCAAAAAAATTGCCAGCAGATATTCAGAAATGGAGTTGCTTTTTTTTACATATGTAGTAATGATCATTTTGCTTACTCCACTTGTCATTTACTACGAACGCGATGTTTTTGGACACATTCCTGTCTTTACAAAGCAGACATGGATAGGGATGGCATTGCTTACCTTCTTCCATAATTTCCTTTCTATGCTACTCTTCTTTAAAGCATTGAAGGTGCTGGATGCATTGCAGGTTGCTCTGTCAAATTATCTTATCGCTTTCTTTGGTCTTCCGGTTGCAGCAATATGGCTCGGTGAAAAACTTAACAGCCTTGCTGTTGCCGGAGGTATCCTGGTGTTGATTTCAACTTTAATTATAACTATCGTTGACTACAGGATAAGTCATAAGACAGAAACTAAGATTGCTGTCAATAATTAAGAAAGAATAATAATCATAAAAAAAATTATAGTCATGGGCGGAAAAATCAAATGGGGAGTAATCGGTTCAGGTGGCATTGCAAGAAGAAGAACTATTCCCGAGGGAATAATTTATGCAAAAAATGCAGTTCTTAGTTCTGTTTATGATCTCAATTCTGAAGTTAACAGGGCTGTTGCCAAAGAATTTAATACTACGGCTGCTCAAAGTGTCGAAGATCTTATAAGGACTGATATTGATGCGGTTTATATTGCTTCACCGGCAAACATGCATATGGTTCATGCACTTGCCTGTGCTGCCGGGAAGAAACATATTCTCTGCGAGAAGCCGCTTGGTATGACTGTCGGCGAAGCTGAGAAAATGATTGAAGCCTGCAAACAGAATGGTGTACTTTTAGGAACTGCATTGATGATGAGGTTTTTATCGCAACACCAGGCTGCCATGAAATTAATTACTGAAGGGAAATTGGGAAAACCTGTTTTTGCCAGGGCACAGCTTTCATGCTGGTATCCTCCTGTTGAAAATGCCTGGAGACAAGATCCGAAAACAGGAGGTGGTGGCTCCCTTATGGATATGGGAAGTCATTGCATTGATTTGCTTGAGATGTTTTTTGGTAAGATAGAAAGCGTCAGTTGTTTCATTAATAATAATGTTCACCCCTATAAATCGGAAGATAGTGCCATAGTTTCATTGTTTTTTGAGAATGGTGCACTTGGATCTATCGATACATATTTTTGCATCCCTGATAATAGCAGTAAGAATGTTCTGGAACTGTATGGATCAAAGGGAAGTATCCTGGCAAAAGGGACAATTGGCCAGGGTTCCTCAGGTCAGATGAGAGTATTTCTTGATACAGAAATAGCAGATTATAATGCACAACAGGCAAGAAATGAAGAAGATGGAATTGAATTAGATCCGGAACCGGTAAATACATACTGTGCTGAAATTGAGGAATTCAGTAATGCTATCCTGGAAAAAAGAGAACCTTCGAATAATCACATGCTCGGTCTCCGTAACCAAATAGTCCTTTCAGCTTGTTATGAATCTGCAAGGACCGGTAAAGCAATTAAAGTCTGATAATCTAAAAAAATAAACATGGCAAGAAAACTAAGTATGTTAGCCCCGGACTGGTGGGATTTTACTACTCTTGATGATGAAATCTTGAATGATGCTGCAAAGCTTACACCTGACGATATGCTTCAACTTTCAAGACAAGGTTTCAAGGTGGTTTTTTACGATACGCTGGAGGACTTTTATCTTGCAGAAGCTTTGGAATATATAACAACCTGGAAACAATCAACAAAAAGCAAGCCGGTTGGAATATGCGGACCAATAGGACCCACTGAACAGTTACCCCTGGTTGCACGTCTGGTAAATGAGTTGCAGCTCGATCTGTCAAATTCTCATTTCTGGGGAATGGATGAATGGTATGTAAATGGAAAAGAAGTTGATGTGAATCATCCGTTATCCTTCGAAAAAGCCGACAGGGAGCTCTGTTTTAACCGGATTGATAAAAAATACAGAATGCCTGACTCAAATATGCACTTCCCAAAAGCAGATACAGAGAATTACTTAAAAAGTTGGGAGAGCGGAATTCGTTGTGCTGTTATGCAGGGAGGACAGGGTGACACAAAACACTGGGCATTTAATGATCCTGTAAAACGGGAAGGTAAGTATAAAGATGCTCCTCCATCGCCGGAAGAGTTCAGGAATCTGACAACACGAGTGGTAGATCTTCATCCTGTAACATGTATGCAAAACGCCAGGACCAGTGCTGGTGGAGTAGTGACAGGAGTCCCGGTTCAAGCTCTTACCGTTGGTCCAATCCAAACCTGGAAGGCAGAAAAAGTCTCCATCTGGCAGGCTGGTGCACATGACAATCCATTTGGTCAGAGATTGACAGCTTTTATGATCAGTAAAAAAATTGCTGACAGCTCTGTTCCTATGTCTTTATTATCGGATCATCCGAATGTACAGTTCAACTATTTCCGTGGTGGAATAGGTGTGTGTGAAACTGAAATGCACTGAAGATATGAAGAGACACTTTGCCGTTTTTCCAGGGTTTTTAAAGCCGATCGTATTTTCGGCAGTCATTTTTTCTCTGAACAGTATCTGTCTTAATGCGCAGTCTTTCAGGGTTTTTGCGGTCAGTGATCTGCTACAGGTATTTGAAGATGGGTACAAATTACCTCCTTCCTATGATACAATAAATCTGTTCGGCATAAGAGGGGAATCCATTTCAGGACAGTTTGTGATAACTTCAAAAAAGGGACTGGCAGATGTTACAATCGAAATGGGCGATCTTAAAAATAAGACCACTGGCAAGGTTCTTCCGGCATCAACTGTTGAATGGAACTTTGTTGGGACTATTCAACTTGAAAAGAATGCACCGAATCAGCCTTTGCGGGCATTGGCCAGACCTGCCCCTGCAAAGTATCCGGAGTACCTGATGGAAGAACGAAAACTCAATATAAGCGAAAAAGTCTTTAAGCCTGTGTGGCTTACACTGGCTATTCCTGAATTTGCTTTTCCCGGTAAATATATTGGGAATGTGACAGTTAAAACTGCACAGGGAAATCAATCATTGCCAGTCAGCCTCATGGTGTATCCATTGACCATGCCAGTTGAAAGACATCTGAAAATAGTTGAATGGTACAGTACCAGTCGTTTCCAGGAGCTTCATAGTATCAAAGAGCCTTACTCAGAGCCATGGTTTGACATGCTTAAGATCTATGCCAAAAATATGGCAGACCACCGGCAGAACGTTTTCCGCGTACCCATGAATGCAATTGATATCAGGAAGTCAAAGCTGGGTGAACTTGAATTTGATTTCTCGCTGTTTGATAAGATAGCCGAAATTTTCTGGAATACGGGGAAGATGGATTACCTGGAAACAGGATTCCTGGCAAAATTTGGAAGTGAAAAATGGTACAGCACTAAAATATATCTGGTTGATTTCGCATTGACCGATTTGGAAACCGGAAAGAAAATAACAATGAGAGGAGAGGAGGTTATCCCCTACCTGCTGCCTGCTTTCGAAAATCACTTAAGATCACTAGGCTGGCTACATAAAACCTATTTTCATATTCAGGACGAACCCTCGTTGCACAATGTTCTGTCGTGGAGGGAAATCTCCTCATATCTGCACCACTATGCTCCCGACCTCAGAAGAATGGATGCAATTGAGACTACATACCTGTTGGACGAGATTGAGGTAGCCGTACCAAAACTTGACGCGCTGGCATCGTGGTATAATATTTATAAAACTTGGGAACAAAAGGGAAATGAACTCTGGTTCTATACTGTTGGAATATATCAGGCCAGCTTATTGCCGAACAAAACTATAGATATGCCGGTTATGGATAGCAGGATTCTCCACTGGTTGAATTACAAATATAATGCTACAGGGTATTTGCACTGGGGATGGAATCAATGGACAGCAAATCCTTATGTGGATCCAGATATCCATATCGGAGATGGCTGGCATGTTTATCCCACGAAAAATGGAGTATTGAATTCTTTGCGATGGGAACAGATGAGGAATGGAATTCAGGATTACGAATATTTTTGGATGCTTGAAGATAAGATCCAAGCTCTAAAGGATTCCCTGGGATCGCAGTTTTCATGGATCGAACCCAGGCAACGGGGAGAAGAAATTGCAGGAAATGTAGTGATGGATTTTGCAGAACATACAGATGACCCATTGGTGCTGTATAAAGCAAAAATGGCGGTGATAAAGGAGCTTCTGGATTTCAATACTTCTCCCCGGATTTATATTCAGACAAATCCAAAAGAAAACTCTTCATTTACTGATGCATCAGATGTTGAAGTATTTGGCTGGACAGAACCGGGAACTAAAATTGTAATTAATGGAAAAGAAATACCCGTAAACAAGCAGGGACTTTTCCTGGATCTGTTTCAACTGAGATCAAATTCAGGATCTGTTGTTGTAAAAGCAAGTAATCCAAATGGTTCGAAGGATATAGTGAGGAATTTCGTAGTTAAAAAATAAAACGACCTGAAACGAAAAATACTCCCCAGGAGACAGGATCAAGATGGTGACAATTCAATACTGCTGTATACAGTGAGCATAATTATCGGTAATGTAGATACTTCCATTTCTTGCAGCTGTAATACCAAGTGGAAAATGTTTGCTGTCATCGTACACACCTGAAGTGTACCACTGTATAAGAAATTCTCCTTCAGAATTAAATTTTTGTATCCGGAAGTTATAGCGGTCGCATATAAATATTTCTCCTTTTTCATTTACTGCAACACCATGCGGCTCACTTAACTGACCTCCTTTTGCATCTTTTCCTTCCCCAAATTCTCCAAACCGTTTAACTAAATTTCCTTCTTCCGTAAAAACAGAGATTCTGTGATTTTGCCTGTCACTCAGTACAATATTGTTACTATTAGTAATGGCAATTTCGTGTGGCATATACAGTTTGACTCCAATGCTTTCCTGGCTTCCCCACTTTTCCAGAAATTTAAGATCAGAATTGAACTTTTGTATCCTGTAATTAAATGCATCGATAACAAATAATACATCGTTCCTGTCAACCGCAATGCCGTACGGATATTTGAATTGTCCGTCTGATGTCCCATATGAACCGGTAAAGGAAATGAACTCACCATCAGGACTGAATTTCTGAATTCTGTTATTATTCATATCGGTGACATATATATCCCCTTTTGAGTCAAGCGCGATGCCATACGGAAAATTAAATTCACCGGGGCCGCTGCCAGGTTTCCCCCACATTAAAATGAAGTTTCCTTCTTTATCAAATTTTTGAATTCTATGGTTATGTTGATCGACAATATAGATATTTGAATTTTTATCAGATATAATCATTGCCGGAAACTTGAATTGTCCTGGCTTATCCCCGCATTCTCCCCATTGCCTTATAAGTATTCCGTCATCCTGGGCTGGAGCTGGAATTAGATTGGAAACGAGGATAAGTAAACTCAGAATTGTGTAAATTAATTGATGTTTCCTCATTATTTTAACTACCTGATTTTTTAAAATTTGAAGAATTCCGGTTATTTTGTATTATCAATTACAGTGATAAATTCTTCTATAACCTCTTTGGGCTGCGTCCGATTTTTTATCACATATTCTCTGCCTGAACCACCATTCTGGCTAAGGTGTTTATCCAGGGCCTCATACTTCGTCTTAAGATGATTCCTGACGTCAATATGAACATCTGGTTTTCCCCTGCCGTTCTTCTGGGAAGTTGTATCCAGTAGCCATCCATTTATCGTCATCCAAAGTTTACCAACAGGCACCTTATTATCCATAGCTTTCTTAAAGGCCAGGTAGATCATATATGCGGTTCCCTCATGATCAAGCTTTTCTCCCCCGAGTGTATGCGTTATCACAATTTCTGGTTTATATTGTTTTAAGATATCATAAACCACATTTACATCTTCACTATATCTGGTTGCCAGATTTATCTGCTTCCTTCCCGGCGGATTATAATTCAGGTAGTCCTGGGTTCCGTAAATAATTACTTTCCGGCCAAGGTATATTTCTGGCTCACAAAAATCGAATAATACTGGGACTGCCCCGTAAACAGCAGCTGCAGCTTTAGCCTCTTCAGACCTTATCTGATTTGTTTCCAAACCTCCGACTGGATATTTATGCGGTGAATCCGAAACTGTAAATACGGATCCCTCGAAATAAGGCGTCTTTTCAAGATTACAGCCTGCAAGATTATTCGTTACGCAGACATAAACACCTTCATAGCCCATCGCTATATATTTAGCAAAAGTTCCTCCTGCAATTTCATCGACATCATCAGCATGGGCTCCGAATACCATGATACATTTTCGTGACTTTGTGTTATCCTCTGCTCCTGCGCCGGTTAAGGATGAACCTTCACAGGTACTTATTAATAAAGTATTTATAAATTGAATAATTATTACTTCAATTATTAAATTTCTTATGAAATCAATTTTCCTACATTTCAAGATTGGCTGTGCCATAGAGAAATTATAAATTTATTCAGGAGAAGATAATATAAATACCTGACATTCATGCGATTTCAGGTCAGTGATAAGTTTTCCAGCTGGTTGTTTTACTGTTTCATGTTTCCAGACATCATAGACTTTATACTGTACTTTCGGGTCCAGTTCCAATGCTTCAAATGAAGAAGTTACTGTTCCTTCAGTAGAATTCCTGTTCAGGAATGCGATCGCTATCCGGTTTCCGCTGAGCGGCTTTTTCCATGCCTCCAGTCCATCCTTTCTCATTACCCGAAAAGCTTGCTTTCCAAGCGGATCCTGGTCAATTGCTATAATATCATTATTAAGAAGAATACTTTTGGTTTCTTCACTCATTGTTTTAAGATCACATCCGATCATCAATGGGGCAGAAAACATGCACCACATGCTCATTTGTGTCCGATACTCAACATCCGTACAACCTCCACCCTTTATGTAGCCTGAATTTCTCAGCCCTATAACAAGCATATCAGGATCATTCCAGCCGCCCGGCGTAACAAATCTTTCAAGATCAGTCATGGCATCAATTGCTGTCAATATACCAATCTGGCTGTGTTCGTTCCTTGGTTCATCCCATTTGTCTCCGACATCATACGAAATACGCCACAGATGGCCTCCTACCTCTTTACCCCAGAGCCAAGGGGAACGCGGACCCCATTCGCATATACTGTAAACTATCGGGCGTCCGGTAGCTTTAAGAGCATCTCCCATGGTTTTGTATCTTGTTATTGCCATTTTGTAATCGTTGTTTTCTGATCCATAATCGGGACAGTGGCAGTAATCATATTTAAGGTAATCTATACCCCAATCAGCAAACAATTTTGCATCATTTTCCTCATACCCGAAGCTCCCTGGCTGATCTCCGCAGGTCATAGTCCCTGCATCGGAATAAATTCCGATTTTCAGCCCTTTACTGTGAACATAATCAGCCAATGCCTTAATCCCTGAAGGAAATCTCTCAGGATTGAAATTAAGCACACCGGTTACCGTGTCCCTGGTTCCCTGCCAATAATCGTCGATAACAATATATGAAAATCCTGCATCCTTCAGTCCTGAACTTACCATTGCATCAGCAGTCTCCCTGATCACCCGTTCATTAACATTCTCTCCGAAAGGGTTCCAGCTGTTCCAACCCATTGGTGGTGTAAGGGCAAGGTTATCTATGGCACTTGAAGCTGGTATTGATTGGGATGAATTCTTATTTTTACTTGATTTGTTTACACAACCGGTAATAATTAACGTCAAGATAAACAGGCTTAGGGTCACCTTCTTAAGTAAATCAAACATATTATTTCCTCCTTATTATATTTTTGAATTGTTTGTTTTATCCTAACCAGATAGTTCTGTTACCTGGCAATAATTTCAAGTTTGTGGATTCCAAGCCCTGCCGGAATTTCAACCTTTTGAACCAAACTCACTTCAGGCAGGACCAATTTCCCATCAACATTTACCTTTGCCCCCCGGATAAAGTTTTGTTTGAAACTTTCAGACAATTCCAGAGTCCATAATGATGATTTCTTTTCAAAGTACCTGCAGTAGTGGTCGTCATAGCTGAAGGCTATTCCGAATCCATCTTTCCCTGAATCTGAGACTTCTGAATGGAGATAAGCACATGTTTCATTAAATCCCATCCAGTGTTTATCTTTTTTTGACTCGATCCAATTGATATTGTCACGAAGATTAATCCTTCTGCCTCCAGCTATCTTAGATCCCATAAGTTGTTCTGTGGTCAGAGTCCATAGTTTATCCCAGCCGGCTTCAGTCTCATCGGCAGGAGAATCTGTTTTTGCCGTAAGATCGAGATCATGACAGGTAAATTGCTCGGGCATCATCATTTTGAATTCTATAGTGTGGTCGATACCAACATAACACTCACGGCTAACTCCCAGTCCTGCAATTGCAGCAATCCGGCCATTATCTTCTCCTCCATGTGTACCTTCCATCAACTCAGCGCCAGGGCGGACTTCGGCAGCAAGAGGCACCACTCCAAACGATTCCCGGATTGCCTCAATGCCTTTTTTATAAATGAAAAGTAGATCGTTTGAAGGAACAGGTGCATGATTCCGTCTTACGTCCACAACTTCATTGTACCAGTCAGTAGTTTTAAGTTCACTATCAACCGGACTGCCCCACCACGGCCCCGGTGGTGAATCGAGATCCCAGTTCATATGCGACCATGCCCTGTGCGGCTGCATTTCGAAGACTCCACGCCGCAGTCCTTCATCGAGACCTGCTTTGGTGGAACCATAATCCTGCCAGTTGCCAAAAATATCCTTGAATGGCGGAACATCCCATGATGATTCAATCAATTTCTTTTCTGGATTTGCAAAGCCAGGTGTTAAGTTCATTACCATCATAAGCCCGTACTTTTCCAGAGGTTCAATAAGGTATTTTAAAAGTGTATCCTTTGCGGGTGTAGGGTAATGCCATGTAAGGCTCCATGCATGTTCACTGCAACCTATATCGTCCATAATGAAAATAAATCCGTTTTCAAAGTTATCGTTGAAAACTCCATACCCGATCGAATAAACCAGTGCTTTTCTGAAGATCTTTCTCATAACCGGGTATTTACGGAACCAGTCTTTTCCTCCTCCGAGCCAAACTATTTTTGTATCCTTATCGATATCCCGTACAACTATCTGCGGTGTATTTCCTACTTTTCCGAGTATAGTGGCATCGTCCGTAACTGAACAGCTCACCAAACCAATTTCTGCGATATCCTTCACACTATCGGTATTGTTTACTGTTATTCCATTTGCTTCGGGAATGCTTGATCCTGCAAGCTGTTTCCTGTCAGGCAGCATTATTCCAGCAGCACCGCTTGTGATAAAGTGGTTACCGGCTATTTCCAGCTTACCGCCATCGTCTCCCAGCCTTACATTTTTAATATCTGTGAGCCTGATACCTGCAAGGCTTGCAACCGGATCTGTCTTTACATAATCAAAAAGTGCGATCAGGCTAATACCATATTCATTTACTGCACGTTGCAGCGTCTCATAATTGGCTGACATCCCGGAGAGCTTATCAGGATCAGCCATCCAGATAACACATCCGTAAGCTGGTTTAGCAGCAAAATCCAGAAACCTGTTTATCTGCAGCCTTTGTTCATCGAGCCTCAAAATGTCGAATGGAATCCCCCAGATCTTAAGCATAGTGACAACATCAAGAAAATCATCACCTTTTACCCGAAACGGATCAATACTGTAACTCATGGGATCAGTCCACTGATCACCTATAATTACCAGAACACGGTATGGTTTGATATCCAGTTTTATGTTTATGTCCTCTGCTGCTGACACTTTACTACAGGATCTCGTGCAGCTCAAAACACTAACTGAAATTACAAGACTGACAAGCAGAATAATTGCTTTATTCTCAGGTCTTCTCATGATTTGAATTTATACTTCCTAAATTTTAATAAATGTATTTTTTCTATACAGATAATATAGTATCAGCCACACAGCGGTCAAAGCAGCAGAAGCTTCCACAAAGTCAGCCCATACACCAAGATACTTCAGCAAACCACCGACAAAAATATTTCCGATCAGTGTGAAATCGAAAAGATGGGAGGCGACATAGACAGCTATCGCATTCATTCCGATAACTACAAAAGGGAATGCCCATCTTTTATATCCCCAAACATCGATTATGAGATAGAAAAGGGCCAGAAGGAGAAAGCTTAATCCTCCTGCAAAAAGAACAAGTGAGCTTGTCCACAGGTGGTGAATTATC
>Ga0115026_10000063_pt1 | contig 19693 bp, 20 predicted proteins | sample Mud_0915_D1_FD_83878 | JGI IMG/M metagenome (GOLD analysis project Ga0115026, IMG submission 83878) | Wetland microbial communities from Old Woman Creek Reserve in Ohio, USA - Mud_0915_D1 | ecosystem: Environmental > Aquatic > Freshwater > Wetlands > Sediment ...
AAATTCCCTTCCGGTAGGCCAATAAAATGAAAGGCCTGCATGGCTGCGACCGCTACCTGCAGAGCCTGGGAATCTGCCATTCCAACATCTTCCGAGGCAAACCGGATCATCCGGCGGGCAATATAGAGAGGATCTTCCCCAGCCTCCAACATTCTCCCGAGCCAGTACAGGGCAGCATCGGGATCGCTTCCTCTCAAACTCTTATGTAAAGCTGAAATGAGATTATAATGCTCTTCCCCGGACTTGTCATAAAGATAGGCCTTCCTTTGAAGAACCTCTCTTAGATCCTCTTTCTTGATCTGACGAACCCCTTGCTTATCTGGATTAGTTGTCAGGACGAGCATTTCTACAGTATTCAAGGCCGCCCTTGCATCTCCGTTGGCCAACTGGCAAATACTCTTGATGACCTCCGGCTCGATCACTGCGTTAAATTGCCCTAATCCCCTTTCTTTATCCGTCAGCCCACGTTTCAAGATTAATTCAATCTCTTCTTCTGTTAAAGAGCGGAGGGTAAAAACTTTTGTGCGGGAGAGTAACGGGGAAATCACCTCAAAGGATGGATTTTCTGTGGTGGCCCCAATGAGGATGATCGTCCCTTTTTCTACGTGGGGAAGGAAAGCATCCTGCTGGGCTTTGTTGAATCGATGGATCTCATCCACAAAGAGAATCGTTCGCCTTTGATTATATTTCTGCTCCTCCTCCGCTTCTTGGACAACCTCTTTGATCTCTTTTACCCCGGAGAGAACCGCGCTGAACGCGAGAAACTGAGCACCCGTGGTGGTAGCGATGATCATGGCTAAAGTGGTTTTGCCGGACCCCGGAGGCCCCCATAGAATCATTGAAGGAAGATGATCGGATTCGATCGCCTGCCTAAGAACCTTCGCCTGGCCCAAGAGATGATCCTGACCAACAAATTCATTCAGGGTCCGAGGTCTCATCCGATCAGCGAGAGGAGCCTCTCCCTTAAAGAACTCCTTTTCCTTCTTCCCAAAAAGCTCTGCCTGCTTCTTCATTGTGCTCTAATCAAGTTCGCTATCTGACAGGCTGCTGAAAAAAGCCCATCTGCGGCGTTGCCTTCATCCTTTCCCGTATCAAGCACGGGGCAGGCTTGTTTCGGCGTATATCGGTAGGGAACGGTTTCAAACCGTTCCCTACAAAGGATCGCCTGTCTGAACGGCTGGTGAAAAGCTCGCGATGGCCTCCGTAAACGGGATTTCGCAGATTCAACTTGCATCTGCCTGCCTGCGCGAAGTCCCGCCCTGCGGGACGAAGGCAGGGACATTTTTGAGCAGCCTTAGAAGAATAGCTTTTTCAGCAAACTACTCATGTTCCATCTACTATTCTCTCCCGATCTCCTTATCCCTCGATCTCCCTATCCTGCATCAATCTCCCGGATGGTTTGAAGCATCTCTTCATGGATCAACCCATTCGAGGCCAGGATTTCATCAGAATAGATATTGAAGGGGCGGCCTTGGAGGTCGGTTACCTTTCCGCCTGCTTCGGTAATCAACAAGCTGGCTGCCGCCACATCCCACGCATGGAGCTTGAATTCCCAGAATCCGTCGAAACGCCCTGCTGCCAGGTAAGAAAGATCGACGGCTGCCGAGCCCGGTCTCCGAATCGCAAAACTCTTGGTGATAAACCGATGGAAATAACGAAGATAGAAATCAGCATATTTTTGAACGTCATAAGGAAAACCGGTGCAAAGAAGACTCTTGTTCAATCGATCGGCCTGGGAGACAACGGTCCGTTCACCGTTGAGAAAGGTCCCCTTCCCTTTTTCCGCATGAAAGAGCTCGTTGAGAGGCGGGACATAAACCACGCCCATTTCAACTTCCCCGTTCACTTCAAGCCCGATGGAGACACAGAAACAAGGAAACCCGTGAAAATAGTTGGTCGTCCCGTCCAGGGGATCGATAATCCATTTCCAGGAAGATCCTTTTCCTTCGAAGGGGCTCTCTTCCGTCAAAATATCATGGTCCGGGAAAACGTCCGAAATCATTTCTACGATGGCTCGTTCACAGAGCCGGTCTACTTCCGTCACCGGATTGAATTCTCCCTTGTACTGCACCGGATGGGAGTGGCCAAAATGGAGCATCTGGATCCTGCCCGCCTCCCTGGCTGCAGCGATGGCTAATCGGAGATGGCGATCATCCTCTTTCATACACTTTCCTCTCATCAACCCCAACGGGTTGAGTGACATGGCTTTGTAACGGCGGCATGGATTATCGTGAAATGGTTTCTGATTCGCCCTCACCAGATGAGGGTGCGACGATGATTCAATTTGACAACCCATCTTTGAAAACTATATGATACCCATGAAATCAAGTCAATCCTTCGACTCCCGGCATCAATGCCAGGGTTTGCTCAGGATTGACCCTGAGCGGCGCTTTCCGCCCTCGCCACAAAAGGCGGGCTGAGCGCCGTCAAACGGGTCAACGAGGAAAGAGATGAAATTCGAAACTTACGGGAACTGCTTTGTCTGTGGAGAGAACAATCCGAACGGGTTGCGATTGAGTTTTGAGATTGACAAGCAGAGACAAACCCTTAAAACAACGTTTATAGCAAGCCCGACTTTTCAAGGCTGGGATGGCATCGTCCATGGAGGGATTATCAGCACCTTATTAGACGAGGCGATGGCGAAACTGGTTTACGAAATAGGTTATCAGGCGGTCACGGCCTCTTTAGAGATCAAGTTCAAGAAGCCCGCCCCGATCCTCGAGCGATTAAGCGTCCATGGAGAAATTACTGAGGTAAATAAAAGACTCATCAGGGCAAAGGCTCACGTGGCCAAGGAGGATGGAACGATTCTCGCAACGGGGATCTCCACCTTTCTTAAACAGAGACCTCCCCTCACCCCCTCCCTCTCCCCGGAGGCTGTGCCATAATTAACTAAAAACCACTTCCCTTGCAAAAACGAGACAGGCGGTCGGGCGATGAAGCTTTAGAGCGGAAACCTTTGAACGGTCAGCTACTGGGCTGCAAGCCCTTCAAAAAATTGCTTTCGAGACAAGATAGATTAGCCATGACTCTAAACGACCGCATTCTAAAGCTGAGGAGCCCGACTGTCTGTCTCGTTCAAATCTTTTCTTTATCATGATTACGACAGGGGCCCCCGGGGGGAAGGGGCGAGAGGCATTATTCGGGCCTCGAGCTTTGAAATCTGGCACTTTTCTCGTACATCCATCGGGCATAATCTGCATCAAACCCAAATCGTTCTAATAAGGCTCGATCTTTTAACAGTTCTCCCATCGAAAGGTCTTCTATCTTTCTCCCTTCGAAAAGGAGGACGGCTCTCTCGCAGAGATCAAACGCTACGGCCAGGTGGTGAGTGACGATGACTTTGGTTTGCGGAATGGCTCGGATTCGTTCGATGAGCAATCGGCTCCCGGCAGGGTCGAGGTTATCTGTGGGCTCGTCAAGGGCGAGGAGTTCAGAGTCCATGGACAATACGGTGGCCAAGGCAACCCTCTTCTTTTCCCCTTCGCTCAAATGGTGGGCTGATCTTCCTTCAAATCCTTTCAGTCCCATCACCCCAAGGGCCTTCTGAACTCGCTGCCGAATATCTTCTTCATCCAGCCCCATATTAAGTGGACCGAACGCCACGTCATCAAAGACCGTGGGGCAGAAGAGTTGATCTTCTGGGCTTTGGAAGACGAGACCTACCTTTTTCCGAATCTCTTTCAAGTTATTTTTTTCGACAGGAACCCCGAGGATGATCACCTTTCCCGTTCCCATCAGGGTTCCGTTCAGATGGTAGAGAAGAGTCGACTTCCCCGCTCCATTTGGACCAAGAATGGCAACGGACTCATGTGGATAGACCTCTAGATGGATGTCCCTTAAGGCGGGCGTCCCGTCTGGATAATCATAGGAGAGATGGTCAATGTCAATGACCTTATTCGACGTCATCCCAAATAGATCCTCAGAAAAAGGAGAAACGGAGTAAAACAGAGAAAGAGCACCTCTCCCAGCCCGAGCCTTCTCGCCTTTGTTTCAGGCATGGTTCCATGATAACCTCTGGAAAGCATCGCCATATAAACCCTCTCCCCTCGGTGAAAGCTCCTCAAGAAGAGCGTTCCGATCATGTGTCCAATGACTTTCGTTTGCCAAAACCATCTCCCTCCGAAACATCTCGAATCTCTGGCCCGCTTCATCCGGTGCATTTCATCGATGAGGATGAAGGAATAGCGGTACATAAAAGAGGTGATCATGGTAAAGATTCTTGGCGAACCCAGCTTCTCCATGCCTCTGATCAATTGGGGAAAGGAGGTCGTGGAAGAAAGCAAGATAATGGAAAAAACTCCCAGACATGATTTGATGACCACATTCCATAAAATCCAGAGACCATTCCGGGATACGGAAAGACCTCCCAGGCCTAAATTGTATCCTCCACCCACGGCATCTTTTTGCATGAATGGAATCGAAAGAGCAACGACGAAGAGAAACGGGAGAACGACCAGGACCTTTTTGAGCAAATGGCCCAAGGGAAGTCGTGCTAAAACAGCAATGGCGATCAGACCCAGAGCCAAAAGGCTGAAGAGAAGAAGAGCGGTGGGAGGGGAACTGACTCCAATCAAAATAAACGTGAAGAAGACGACGATCTTTGCCCTGGCATCCAGATGGTGAATAGGGCTCTCTGTTTGGCTGTGGTGGTCCAAAAAGGCATGTCTCATCAGGTGGCCGTGTTTTCCTTTTTCTCAATCAGTCTTGAAAAGTTGAGACCCAATATCTTTTCACGGTCCTGTTTCGAGAGGCCGGATCCTTCTAATTCTTGATAGTATCGTCGAGGTGAAATCAGCGGAAAGTCTGTCCCGAAAAAGATCTTCTCTACGCCCACGATCTCTCTGGCGATCGCGTAAATCTTCTTAGAATAGAGAAAAGGCGAAGCCGCCGTATCGTAATAGACGTTGGCCATCACCTTTGCCACCTCTGGCATCAACTCATAGAAGGGGAAGCCACCTCCCCAGTGCGCTAAGATGATCGGAAGGCTTGGAAAAGAGAGGATCATCTCATAAAAACGTTCCAGAGGCGTTCTCCCCTTCCCAGGGTAGGAATGGCCAATCGTCTCGTTAGTATGGAAGAGAAGCGGAAACCCGTGCCTCTCCATCTGAGTGAGGATCGGCTTCATAGACTGGATCTCCTGAGAAGTCATCTCATTGCGGTAAAAGGCAATCTCCCCCACCCCGAGGGCCCCACCTTTCACGGCCCTGCCCAATTCTTTCTCTGACCAATCCGGATTTGAAAAGAGAAGTGAAACGAAAACAATCAATCGATGTGGATAGCGTGAGGCAGACTCCATCAGATATTGGTTCTGAAAGGAACAGAGATCAGGGCGACTCCATGGAAACCCACAAATGACAGAGCGGTCTATTCCGGATTCATCCATCGAGGCAATCAGATCTTCCACCCCGGCGATCTTCGCCTTTGGATGATCATAAATAAACGCAAAACCCTCATCCTTCTTACAAAAGGTTTCTCGATCCTTTCTCACTTCCTCTGGAAAGATGTGCGTATGGCAGTCAATGATCATGGTCGGTCCGTAACTTATTCCCCTTATGGACAACACTTTGCGTAAAATGTGGACAGACTCATTCTCAATCAAGCAGATCTAGATTTGAAACTCTGAGCACTAAACTCTAAATCTTTACCCTGTCAAGTAATTCTGCACGAAATTGATGATCTCACATTTCCGCAAAGAACGACGAGAATCAAAGCAGAAACACAATTCATCCCGTACTTAACAGGGTAAAAGTTTAGCCTGCCTGCGCGAAGTCCCGCCCTGCGGGACGAAGGCAGGGGTTTCGAGTTTAGGATTTAAGCATCTCTGTTTCGTATGGGTCCGAGACGGACGCTTCGCCCGGTATTCGGATTTCGGATTTCTTAAACTCAAAACCCATCGATGGTCCCGGCCGGCTCAGGGTTTGCCCTTTGTGAAACCATAATGGCCGATGCATTTTCCCAGGCTCCAATACTCGTTGGCACCCGGGCAGAATACCATCGGGAGGGCCTTCGCGATATCGATTCGACCTTTCTCCTTTTGGATTTCTTCTTTAACATGGAGGGCAACGATCTCCCCCAGAAAAAGATCGTGACTCCCTAAGGAGACCGTTTCTCTTACAATACATTCCATCTGGACAGGGCATTCATCGATCAAAGGAGGCTTTACCCTTTGGGCGGGCACCTGCTTCCATCCCACGGAAGCAAACTTATCCGTCTCCCTCCCCGAAAGAACGCCGCAGGCATCCACCTTTCTAACCATCTCTTCAGAAGGAAGATTGACCACAAACTCTTTGGATCGCCTGACGCAGCCATGGGAAAAACGCTCCGGCCGAATGGAGATTCCGATCATGGGCGGTTCTGAATTAACCACTCCGACCCAAGCCAGGGTAATGATGTTGGACTTCCCTGCCTCGTCCACGCAGGTCACCAGGACGACCGGGGTAGGAAATAGCAAGGTGGTGGGTGGAAGACTTTTTCGCCCCATCCTCTCCTCCTCTCTTGCGCCACTCGCGGTTACTGGAAAAGGCTTACCTCCCCTTTTCCTTTTCGAATCACTCTGGGAGAATCATCGGTGAGGTCAATGATGCTCGAATGCTCGGCAACGATCATCCCTCCATCAATGACAAGGTCCAGTTGCTTTCCAAAGCGCTCTTCAATCTCGGCAGGATCATTGTACAGTCCCTCATCGGGTTTATAAACGCTGCTGCTGATAATCGGGTGGCCCAACTCCTTGACGAGAGCTAAACATATCTTATTATCGGGAATTCTTATCCCCACCGTATTCTGTTTGGTCATGGCTATCTTTGGAACCAGCTTCGTTGCCTTCAGGATAAAGGTATAGGCCCCCGGAAGCAGGCGCTTCATCATCTTATAAGCATAATTCGAGACATAGGCATACTGACTGATGTCCTTCAAATCGGAGCAGATGAAACTCAATGGCTTCTTCCCTTCCAATTTCTTCAGTCGATGGATCTTTCGAATCGCCTCCGGTTTGAAGAGGTCGCACCCCACCCCATAAATCGTATCGGTGGGATATCCGATCACTCCCCCCCCCTCTAGCACCCCCATGACCCTTCGAATCAATCTTAATTGTGGATTCTTAGGATTGATCGTGATGATCATAACTTGCTCTCCTTTTTTCGAGACAAAGAATTTGGCCAAGAATTAGAACTTGTTTTCTTAAATCTCAACCCTGAGTGTTGCTTCTTGGGAGCCTGTTGAAAAACTCCTTTTTCCCAGGCTGATCAAAAATGCCCAGATGTAAGGCGCCCGCGAGCCTTTCACCTGCCGGTCAGGCAGGCAATCCTGAGAGTGGCGTCACGACGAATAAGGAGTGACTCCTTGCCACGCCGACGAGGTGGTGAGTCGGCTAGAGGCGTACTTAAGGATGAGGGCAACGCCGCAGATGGGCGTTTTTCACCAGCTGTTAGGATTTGACGCCCCTTTAGATTTCTTTCTCCAACTCCTTTACCCGGACTCCTCTGAGAAAGCGTTTGCTGTAATAAGGGGTATCCAAATAGTCTATTTTCACCTCTCTGCTGTAAGAAGAGGCGTGGACAAATTGGTTGTCACCAACGTAGATTCCCACGTGAGCGCGATTTCCGCTCCCTCTAAAGAAGACGAGATCCCCTTCCTCCAATTGGTTCTTTTCGACCTTTTTCCCTATTGAGAACTGTTCTCGGACAGTCCTGGGAAGTTGAATATTGAATACTTCATAGATCTTCTTTACAAGAGCAGAACAATCAATCCCCTTGAATGTGGAACCTCCCAATCGATACGGCACGCCTAAAAAGGTCTTGACAACCCTCACCAGAAGGCTTCTTTCCTCTAGATTGCTCCATTTCCCAAGGACGGTAGAGACAACGGACTCCCCTTTCTCCCCTTCTCTCCCTGAAGGTCCGAAAATCTCCTCTCCATCCTCAAGTTCCTCTGCCATCACATCCAACCGACTTTGTTCTTTTGGGAGAATAAGAATTTGGCCGATCTTTAGAAGTGAGGTATGGAGACGATTGGTCTTCTTGATTTCTTCTATCGGAAGACCCACCTTTGCTGAAATACTGGAAAGGCTGTCTCCTTTCTGGACAACATAAGAATGCGTTTCTTCCGAACTTCTTCTCACCGCCTCAGATGAAAGTCTCTTGGAGGATGAATCCGAAGGTGATCTCGAAGCCTCGTCCGCTGTCTTTTCCCCCGGAGTGGGAATGGTGAGAACCTGTTTGGGGTGGATTGAATTTCTCTCCAAGAAATTCGCTTTTTTTAACGCCTCCAGACTGACGCCAAACGATTTCGAAATCCCGTAAAGCGTATCTCCTGGTTGAATCGTATATTTCTCCTCCGCCCGCCCTCTCTGACAAACGCCAAGCGACAGTGATAAAACGACCAAACCCATTCCTAAACTGTTCAATGGCCTGATCATAAAGTCCCTCCTCCCTTGACGAAGGACAGTCTTTCTCTTTTTAAAACACTGAGGAATTGCGGAGAAAAACAAAATTGGATAAATAAATGATAGAATTTATTTATACAAAACTTAAGTTCAGAAGTCAAAACCAATTGTCCCGGCCTAATGCATGATTGCCTCCCGAATCATCCCCTGAATCAAGTAACGTCATTTTGACCAGAACGTGCCCCGTCCCCCCAAAGCGGGATAGGCGGGGTCAAGAGGCACAATATGAACGAAACTTCCTCTCCGGGAAGCCCCGCCCTGTGGGCGGGGAGCTTCACTTGTTTCAGGATCAGGGTCTACGATTTCAGGATCAAAGAGTTATGAGGAAAGAGGGATGCTGAAAAAATTTCAACATGACTGGGAATTGGCCAAGTTTCAATCAATCTCCCATAAATTGGAATTGCCAGGGAAGATTACTCTTCAACGAGGCGGATCCGAACAATCGTTCGACTTTCCATATCGGCTGCCAGCTTTGCCGGCCCTTTGCTTTTCTCGTCACCCACTTCCCTCTTCACTCCTTCTTCGAGGCTTAAACTTCCTGTAGCCTGTTTCTTCGCGACCAACGGATCTGTCTTGGAAGATGAACTGATTCCTGCCAATTCCTTTTTAAACTCCGAAAATGAACCCGTCGGAAGGGAAGCAAGGAACATATCCCCTTGGGCAGTCACCACCTCTCCTCCGAATTGTTTGACCAGTTCATGGAGTAGGGGGATCACCTTTTTCCGATCGGAGGTCCTCAAGATGATTTCTTGAGGAGGTTTGGATGCAATAATTGGCTTCTCCTGAGAAGCCAATTCTCTCTCAGTCTTTCCAGGGTCGGTGGATAAAGCTCTCCCCCTTGCTGCCTCCTTCGAATCCGCCGCCTTGTAATCAAGGACCTCCATGCTCCGAGCCGGAGCCTCGCTTTTTTTCGCTTGTGCCTTTATCTGTGGAACAAGTGCCTCTTCTGACTGCCCCTCTCTTGGAACAGGCGCTTTGGCTTGTTCCACATCCTTTGGACGAGGCATCTCCGTTGGCGTTTCCAAGGCACTTCGCTCATCCTTCACCTCTTTTTGAGCCAACCCTTCGACCCCTCGTCCTGTCCCTCGGCTTTGCTCGGGACGGTGAGATTGTCGAACCGAAGGCAAAGGCTCGCTCAGGGTTGACCCTAAGCGGCGCTTCTCTACCTCTTCTTCAGAGCTGGGGCTCGGAGTCGCAGAACGAGTCGATACCCCTTCAGGCTTTTCCTCCATGGAAAAAGGCGAAGGTGTTGGTTTTGTTTCTTTCAGGCGAACCCCCTCCGTCGGGATCATCTTCGTGAGATAGAGGACCAAGAAAACGACGGCCACCATCGCCACCGCCTGGGCTGGAAGTTTGAAGGACATTGGAAAGTGAAACCATCTTCCTCCAACCTTTTCCCCCGGCACAGCCCTTCTTTTCTCTTCCAACTTTTTATGAAGCTCGGAGAGAAATTCTTCCGGCACCTCGACTTCTCCGGCAGTATGAAGCCATCGCATCGTCTTCCCAAATTGTTCAAATTCCTTCTGGCACCTCGGACACGAAGACAGATGCTCCTTGAAAGCCTTCTCTTCAGAGGGCGACAATTCCTTTTCCCAAAAGGAGGAAAACCGATCTCGCACCTTTTCGCAATCCATAGACCCTCCTCCCTCTCTCTAACAATGCTGAATAAGTCATTTTTCGCAGGCTGCTCAAAAATGCCCCTGCCTTCGTCCCGCAGAGCGGGACTTCGCGCAGGCAGGCAGATGCAAGTCGAGTCTGCGAAATCCCGTTTATGGGGGCCCTCGTCAGCCTTTCACCTGCCGTTCAGGCAGGCAATCCTTTGTAGGGAACGGTTTGAAACCGTTCCCTACCGATATACGCCGCAACAAGCCTGCCCCGTGCTTGACACGGGGAAGGATGAGGGGAACGCCGCAGATGGGCGTTTTTCAGCAGCCTGCTAATGAGTGAACCTCTCTAATACCTCTTTCAGTTCCATTCTTGCCCTGTGGAGTTTCGATTTGATCGTCCCCTCGGGAAGGTCAAGGGTTTCGCCCATTTCTTCATAAGAAAATCCCTGGAGGTCTCTCAGCACAAGCAATACCCTCTGTTCCTCTTTGAGTTCCAAAAGCCCCTTCCGGATCAATTGTTGGATCATTTTCCTTTCCAAAAGGATTTCAGGATTATCAGAAGGGTCATGAATTTCTCTTGGCATACTTCCGTCTTCGGTCTCGACGGGATCGTCCAGCGAATCGGTGTTGAAGTACTGCCTTCGTTTCAGATATTTCCAACGGTTCCGACAGTGGTTTAACGTAATCTGAGTCAGCCAGGCATCGAATTTGATCTCCTCCTTCAGGTCTTTGATCGACTCAAAAACGGAGATAAAAACCTCTTGGGCCAAATCCTTCGCCTCTTCTGAATTGCCCAACATTCGGTAAGCAATGTTGAACACCCTTTTCTGGCGATGAAGGACAATCTCTGCAAAGGCCTTCGGGTCCCCCGCCTTGCAGTTTTCAATCACTTCTTTCTGAATCTTGGGAGGACGCGTCATCAAAAACCTAATCTTCCCCTGGTTCTATAGACAACGAGAGACAGATTTTGTTCCATTTCATGCCGATAAGGACTCGAAACGAATCCCTTCTCCCACTCCCTCCCTCCTTGTGGCCATGCAACGGACAAAAGAAGAAAGAAGTAAGTTTTTAATTTGAAAGAATTTTTTTAAAATATCACTATAAATTGGAACGGTTGTCAAGTTCAAAAAATTATTTGATTTTTCCAGCTCAGGTTTCTATAATTTGAAGAAAAGAGGTGACCAAATGGTGTAAAAGGAGGTGATGGGAAGATGAAGAGGGCTGCTTCTGTTATTCTGTCATTATTTTTGCTTGGAGTTTTTCTGACCGTCTGGGTGGGGTGTGGAGCCGACATCAAAGCTGAAAATGAGAAATTAAAGGCTGAGAATACCAACCTCAAAACGGAAAATGACAAACTGAAGCTGGATGCTCAGAAGTTGAAGGAGGATGTCCAGAAGGCGGCGGCTGAGAAGGATGCGACGATCGGCAATCTGACGGCAGAGATTGAAACCTTAAAAAAACAGGTAGAGGACCTTATGGCCAAAATGCCTAAGCCTAAAAAGAAAAAATAGCCACACGACGGTGAGTTTATAAGAAAGGGAGAACCCTGTGGAGCCCCACTGGCAAAGCCCGCGGCACCGGACTCACGCCTGAGTGGGGCGACATCCCGGCCAAAAGTTGGCGTATTCATCCTCTCCCGTTTACACCGGGCGGGGGGTTCTGCTGCCGGGGTAAAAAGGGTTTTCCCTTTTTTGGCTCATTCTTACTCCTCATGGAAGAACAAATTCATATTCAAGAAAGAGGGCAAAAGAGATGGGCATTTTACGTCACTTACTCTTTTATCCTTTCCGGTCTTCTACTGCTCATCTTTGGAGCGTTGCTCTTCTTCTATTACTCCCATCGCCTGCCTGACTTCTCATCCCTGAAGGGAGGAAACCTCAATGCTTTCTCCATCATCTACTCCGAAGAAGACGAAGTGATCGGAAAATTCTTGATGGACAATCGGATTCCCATCTCCTATGAGCAGATTCCTAAACCGTTGGTCAACGCCTTCATTGCCGCAGAGGACGCAGATTTTTTCAAGCACAAGGGGGTCGATTACAAAGGAATCCTCCGTGCGATGTTCAAAAACTTCCTCGCTGGAAGGATTGTCCAGGGGGGAAGCACCATCACTCAGCAGGTGACCAAGACCTTCTTCCTTACGCCAAAGAGAAGTTTAATCCGAAAGCTAAAGGAGGTCGCTTACGCCTTTGGTTTGGAACAGAATTTAACCAAAGAGGAAATCCTTGCCTTATACCTTAATAACATTTACTTAGGAAACGGAGCCTATGGCGTGGAGGCCGCCGCAGATAGTTACTTCAACAAGCGGGTCGAACAGCTTACTTTGGAGGAGGCGGCTATGATGGCCGGTCTGGTCAAGGCCCCCAGCCGCTATTCGCCGGTCAACAATCTAAAAAAGGCAAAGGATCGACAGGCCTACGTTCTGACCCGTATGGCTGAATTGGGTTTCATCTCTCAAGAGCAAAAGGAAAAGGCCCTTCAGATCCCTCTTAAGATTCAATCCAGGGAAAGCGCCTATTTCAGCAAGGCCCCATACTTCACCGAGTTCATTCGACACCAGGTGGAGAGGAAATATGGAAAAGAAAAGCTGTATCAGGAGGGACTGAGAATTTACACGACCCTGGATCTATCCTTCCAGAAAACCGCTCAAAAGTCTGTGGAGGCGGGGCTGAGGGAACTGGATAAGAGAGAGGGATTCCGGGGCCCTTCCCAGACCCTTCCTCCCGACGAGGTAAAGGAACTTCCCAATAAAAGGAAAGGAGCTCTGCCCCCGCTCCCTCAAAAAGAAATCTTCGAAGGGGTGATCCTCTCAAAAGAGGATTCAAAAAAGTCATACACCGTCTGGGTTGAAGATCGAAAAGGAATTCTCCCCTACTCCGAAATGTCTTGGGCCCTCACTATTAAACCCACCGCGACCTACAAACCACAAAAGGTCAAAACCCCCGGGGATCTTCTCAATCCAGGAGATGTCGTCTCTGTTCGTGTGAAGGAATCTTCTAGAAAGGAGCAGACCCTCCGTCTCAGCTTAGAACAGGAGCCCATCGTTCAGGGTGCCTTGCTCTGTCTCGATCCCAGAACCGGATATGTCCGGGCCATGGTGGGAGGCCGCGATTTCGGCGAGAGCCAATTTAACCGTGCGATCTCTGCTCGAAGGCAACCCGGTTCCGCCTTCAAACCCCTGATCTACGCAGCCGCTCTGGAGAAAGGGTATACTCCTTCCACCATCATCATGGATTCTCCGGTAGAGTATTCAGACCCCGACGGAGGAACCTATTGGGCTCCAAAGAATTATGATGAAGATTTCATGGGGCCCATCACTTTCCGGAATGCCTTGGCTCACTCCAGAAATGTCGTCACCGTCAAAATCCTCGAAGATATCGGCGTCGGTTACGCACTCCCATTCATCAAAAAGCTGGGGATTGAATCCTCCATCAAAAGGGACCTCTCCATTGCCCTGGGCACGTCGGGAGTTTCCATGATGGAACTGACCTCTGCCTTTGCCGTCTTTGCCAATGGAGGAGAGCGGATTAAACCGATCTTCATCAAAAAGATCGTCACCATGAAGGGTGAAGTCCTCGAGGAGAACACTCCTTATATTGAGATGGAGGAAAAAGAAGAAGAGGAGGAAATGCTAAAAACCCCTCCCCCCGCTTCGAAGGAGCAGGTGATCTCTCCGCAAAACGCTTTCATCATGACCCATCTCCTTCAAGGAGTGGTCCAACATGGGACGGGCCAGAGAGCGAAAGTTCTCGGAAGGCCGGTAGCCGGGAAAACGGGAACTTCCAGCGACTACTCCGACGCCTGGTTCATTGGTTACACTCCCTCCCTCCTCACAGGAGTCTGGGTTGGTTTTGATGACAAGACTTCCCTGGGAAAAAAGGAGACCGGGGCACGGGCAGCTCTTCCCATCTGGATCTATTTTATGGACCAGGCTTTAAGAAACACTCCTATGGACACCCCGAAACCCCCTCGAGGGATTACGTTCATCAAAGTGAATATCGAGACAGGATTACCCACCCACACGGATTCCCCTGAAACGATCACGGAGGCATTTATCGATAGCTCCATTCCCCGGGAGAACGAAGCTGGTGTAACGGAGGATTCTTCGTCAGAGACTCCCGTTCCCGAAAGGTCTCCCGGCGAAACCCCTGCCCCGTCAGGCTATTATGATTAACGATTCCCGCAGCACGTTTTGTCGCCTGCAACAAAGACCCGATGGGTTTCGCTCCTCCTGTGAAGGGGGAGAGTGAGGAGAGGACGATGACCGAAGAAGATATTAAGCAAGTATTGTCAAATTTCAAGATCGTCGCTGTGGTTGGGATTTCTCCAAAAGAGGACCGCGCCAGCTATATCGTGGCATCCTATCTCAAATCGAAGGGATACCGGATCATTCCAGTTCGACCCGACGGGGAGGAGATTCTGGGAGAAAAGGTCTATCATAGCCTTGCTGAGATTCCCAAAGAAATTGGAGTGGAGGTGGTCGATATCTTTCGCAAATCGGAAGATGTTCCGCCTATTGTGGAAGAAGCCATCCAGCGGAGAGCCAAAGTGGTCTGGATGCAGGAGGGGGTGTTTCACAAAGAGGCGGGAGCAAAAGCTGAAAAAGCCGGACTGAAGGTGGTCATGGATCGTTGCATGAAGAAAGACCATCAAAAACTGATAAACCAATGACAACTGTCAAATTTCAAAGTTCAAATGAAAAGATCACTTTGCCACAATCTGAAGGTCGCAATGTCCGTTAAACTTGGTATTTGGACTTTGACATTCATTTGATCCCGCCTTGGCGGGAGATTTTGAAATTTGAACTTTATGAACCTAAAATGCTCCTTCTTCCGTTGTATCGTTCTGTGTCATATTGGGTTTGAACATCGACCAAGTTCAATTTGCTAACGGCCTCTTTCAACGGAACAGAGGTGATCCTTCCATTCCGAAAGCTCACCATCCTTCCAAAATCTTCGTTGACGATCAGGTCAACGGCGGCAATCCCAAAATATCTTCCCATGCGACGATCGTAGGCACAAGGAACCCCTCCCCGTTGTAAGTGACTGAGAGTCAGGCTTCGGGTCTCGATTTTCGTCCATTCGGAAATCCCTTTGGCAAGGAATTCTCCGATCCCCCCTAAAGTCTTATGCCCGAAGCTGTCGATGCCGTTTTCTTTTACAATCTCAGAGTACCCGGCGGGTTTCGCCCCTTCGGCCACGACGACAATTTCGTACCGCGCTCCTTTCCTCCTTCCCTCCGTCACCAACTCACTGACCTTATCCATCTCAAAATTGTACTCTGGGATCAGAATGATATAGGCGCCGCTCGACTCTCCCCCCTCCAGAGCCAGCCAGCCCGCATGCCTGCCCATCGTCTCGACGATGAAGATCCTTCGGTGAGATCCCGCAGTCGTTCTGAGACGATCAATTTCTTCCGTGATCACATTCACGGCGGTCTCAAATCCCAAGGTGTAGTCCGTCCCAGAAAGATCCTTGTCGATGGTCTTGGGAATACCCACCACCTTGACGCCTTCCAAATAAAGCCTATGAGCCACTCCAAGGGTGTCTTCCCCTCCGATCGCCACCAAGTGATCCAGATGATATTTATCCATACTCTCCAGGACGATCCTGGATCGATCTTTCTTTGGATCGTAGGGATTGGTCCGTGAAGTCCCAAGCATGGTTCCCCCGTATCGGTCCCAGGTTCTAACCATCTCCTCTGTCAAGGTGCATACTCTTGGAGTCGGATCATCATCGTCTCCCTCCGGCGAAACAAGTCCATTCCAACCATCTCGGATCCCAACGACCTCATATTCGATCTTCCTGGTCTTCCGAAGCCGATCATCGACTGCCGTTTTTACCACCCACTTGATCGCTGAATTCAATCCGGCGCAATCCCCGCCACCCGTCAGAACTCCAATTCTTCTCTTTTCCATCTTCCTCTCCAAATCATTAATTTAGTCTTTTGCAGAAGGTCATTCGATCATTTCCGGGATGGTAATAATCCGGGATTTTCGCGACCTCCTGAAACCCGTTCTTCAAATAAAATTTTTGGGTCTTTTCGAAATGCGGGATCGACGAGGTATCCGCAAGAATCATCCGGCCTCCCCTTGCCTTTACGACTTCTTCGAGAGAACTTAAGAGCCTTGAACCCGCCCCCTGTTCCTGGTAGTCGGGATCCACGGCGATCCAGTAGAGGTCGAAAGTTCCCTGTGTCATCGGAGTAGGACCATAACAGATATAACCGATAGCCAGATCTTGATCATTTACCATGCATTCAACCTGATAATCCTTTTGGACCCGATCCTTGAGCACGATGTCAATCAACTCCATCGCCACATCGATTTCAGCAGAAGTGAAGGCACGGGTCTTGATCAGCATTGAAAGCAGGGTTGCCCTGTCTTTTTCAAATAGCGGACGAGTTTTCATCGGACTATTTTAGGAAAAGCCTTAATCTCCCTTTTCTACCACCTTGAATCCCAGATTCTTAAGGCATCTCATCTTTCGGGATCATTCCGTTTTCAAAAAATCATTCGCCTTAGACAGAAGATAAAGAAAAAAGACGGATGTGTCAACCCTTTGCCCCCATCAATTTTCCCAATGAAGGATCAGGAGGATACGGGGGCGCTTGGCGGCATCGAACGGGTCAACTGGAGATTTTTGATTCAACGAGACTTGTGGAGCCCCGCGGGCAAAGCCCACGGGACCCGGCTAACCCCCGAGCAGGGCGACATCCCCCGCTGAACTCGGGACAAACCGGCCAAAAATTGGCGCGTTCATGCACGGCCATCCTGCCGGAGGCGGGACTGCCGCCGGGGCAGAATGTTAAGAATTCTATGATTACTGGAATGATGTTCACGACAATTTTTCAGAGGTGTTGATTCATCAATAGATTCTCAGCATAATAGGAAAGAATGAATAGGATAAAAAGGAGGGAATCGTTCCTATGCTTAAATGGGTAATGATCTTCGTCTTACTGGCAATTCTGTCTTTGTTTTGTCTTGGGTGCTCATGGACTACTGAGGAGACATCAAAAGGCACGATGATCCGGTGCCCCAAATGTGGTGCCTTTTATTCATCGAAGGAAGGGGCCGAGACTTTTGAGTGGATGCGAGCGGAGCCCAGAGAAACCAGGCGATAGCCCCTTTTTCCTGCTTCCTGCTACTCTATTATTGATTTCTATTCCTCGAAGTCAAACCCCAGCGGAGGTTTGGGGCGTGAAACTTCCCCTGTCTCTTTATCAACATTAACACGAATGAAAAGGATGTTGCCATTATCCATATCAACGCCCCAGAACTTCTTCCCAAACCCAAGGATCGCTTCCTGGGTGACCCTGTCCGAATCTTTTCTTCTCTCTGGAAGTATCCCAATTAATTCAAACCCTTTTATTTCGTCATGCAAATAGTATTCGTAGGCAACCATTCTTTAACCCTCCGCTCAGTTTTTTCTTAGTAAAATAGCAATTTCGGTGCCAGATCGGCATATGATAATAAGCTATTGAAATATAAGTGTTTTCGTGAAATTCATGATTTTTCTCCAAGACGAAGATGGAAACACTTTTCACATAAATCCCCAATTGTTGCCCACCCCCACCCTCCACCTCAGAGGGGGAGGGTGGGCAGTGGCTCTACTTGCGTGCTAAAGCGCGTTTCTTATCCTGGAATTTGGTCAAGAGAGGAGATGGGTGGGGAAAGAAATGTCGTAAGGTTGTTTCGAGACCCGACAGCTGAAATGTGATATATTCGATTTCAAGAGGAAAAGAAGACAACTTCGCCTGAGTTCAATGGTCAGGCTGAAAAAGGGAGAGATATCGATATGAATCAGAAAGCGTTTCAAGACTACTACCCAGATGAACTAAGCTTTTGCTATGGTTGCGGCCGGCTCAATGACCAAGGTCTAAAGCTCCAGAGCTATTGGGATGGAGAAGAGACGGTCGCCATTTTTAACCCCCGATCCTATCATATTGCGATTCCTGGCTATGTTTACGGTGGACTGATTGCTTCGATCATCGACTGTCACGGCACCGGGACAGCGGCAGCAGCACTCTATCGCGCTGAAGGCCGTGAAATGGGTACGGAGCCGCCTGTACGCTGTGTTACGGCGTCGCTTCATGTAGAGTATATGCGCCCTACTCCACTGGGAGTGCCTCTGGAAGTCCGCGGGAAGATCAAAGAGGTCAAGGAACGGAAAGTTGTGGTCAGCGTTACGGTATCAGCGGGCGGGGAGATATGCGCGAGGGGTGAGGTCGTAGCCGTAAAGATGCCCGAGCATATGATGCCGAAAGCCAAGAAAACTTAAAATTCGCTTTCTTAAAGGTTTGAATTGCTGGAGCCGGCGCTCGGATTTGAACCGAGGGCCTAGTGATTACGAATCACTTGCTCTACCACTGAGCTACGCCGGCTTTCAAACTCCGATAAAACACTATTTCCTTTTTTCTTACCATGTTTTAGAATAGTCGTCAATCCAGGACCAAAATTAGAATAACAAATTCCTGGACGTTTGGAAACGGACTCTTCAAAACCTCTGGGGGTGCCTTGTCGAAACGACTGATCCTCTCCATCCTCATCACCGTTGGAATCATCGTCGTTCTTCTTCTCCAAATCTCTCTTAAAGACCTTTATAATCTTCTAACAACCATCGACCCCGGTTGGGCCGCTCTGGGATCAATCGCTTATCTCCTCTCGACTCTGTTTAGGACTCTTCGATTCAAATGGCTCATTCATTCAAAATTTATCCCATTCTCAGACCTTTTCAGAATCACAGCATTCTATCATTTATCGCTCATGGTTCTTCCTTCGAAATTGGGAGAACTCTCTTACCCTTATCTCCTAAACAAGAAAAGCGGGATGAACGTCACCGAGGGATTGGCATCGCTCATCGTCTCGAGGGTCTATGATTTCGTCATCATTCTGGTGGTCTTGTTGTTTGTTTCTATTTCGTTCCAGGGTCTTTTTGATCTTCATCCTTCTCTTGTCATCTTGCTTGTCATTCTGCTGATTTGTTTCTTGATCTTTGCCCTTTTCTACATGAGTAGCTTCTTAAGGTGGCTTTCAAATGGCTTGGGAAGGATATCCCATCGGACAGGGTGGAGAAATGCTCGATTTGTTCCATGGATTCAGAAGAAAATGAGCGATATGGCAGAAGATTTCTATGCCATCAAGAGCCGTCATACTCATCTTCTTGTTAGTTTGACGAGCCTGGCTTCGTGGCTCATGATCTTCTGTACCTTCTATGCCTATATGAAGGGATTTGGAATTGAACTCCCCTTCACAAAAATGGTTTTTGGCTCTACCGTCGGCGTCGTTGCCAATGCCTTACCGATCAGCGGAATTGGGAATTGGGGAACGTTGGAGGCAGGATGGGCGGCTGGATTTCTCATGGTTGGGCTCTCTAAAGAGAAAGCCATCGCAACAGGGTTCGGAGTTCACATCATCATTTTCATCGTCTGCGCCATCATCAGCTTTTTCTCCTGGGTCACTGATAAAAAACAAAAAAACCCTTCTCCGACTGCTCCGTAGATGCCAGATAGGAGAAGGGTTTTAATCCAAAAGATCATTAAAGGCCAACGATTTCCATTAAGCCTTCTGGCTTACGTTTCGCTTCGAGGCCTTCAAAGGGTTCAATTTGAAAGTATCTTCTTTGATTTCCTTCTTGACATGAGT
>Ga0115026_10000064_pt1 | contig 19333 bp, 21 predicted proteins | sample Mud_0915_D1_FD_83878 | JGI IMG/M metagenome (GOLD analysis project Ga0115026, IMG submission 83878) | Wetland microbial communities from Old Woman Creek Reserve in Ohio, USA - Mud_0915_D1 | ecosystem: Environmental > Aquatic > Freshwater > Wetlands > Sediment ...
CTCTGCGTGGGCGGGGGCATGGGGTTTGCAATGATCATCGAACGGGGGTGGTATTTCTGATGCCAACACTGATTGCCCTTCGACGTAGACACAATGAGTACTAAGGAGACCGCAATGGACAAGCTTGTGGAAATACTGACCGAGAAATACCCCAGAAAGGTCGTCCTCGACGATAAGAGCGAAGTGACCTTCCGTCCTCTTCGCAAGGATGACGAGAAAGCCCTCTCAGATTTTTTCAGGGACCTGCCCCTCAAGGACAGGGCATGCCTCAAGGAGGATGTGGCAGACCCGAAGGTGATAGAGAGCTGGATTTACAACCTTGACTACGACAATGTCCTTCCCATCATCGCCACCCACAACGGTACCATCGCGGGGGACGCCACCCTGCACTTCAACCCCATTGGCTGGACAAAGCACCAGGGAGAGATCCGGTTGACCACTGACACTCTTTACCGGGGAAAGGGCCTCGGGACCATGCTCGCCCAGGACATCATCGATATCGCAAAGCAGCTGGGACTGGAGCTGCTCAGCATCGAGATGGCTCCGGGGTTGTTCGAGGCCTTCTCACTCTTTGAGAAACTGGGGTTCACAAGGGCAGCGGTCCTTAAAGGATTTATCATTGATCTTGACGGGAACGAGACCGATCTCATTCTCATGACTTTGCATCTGAACGGATCATAGCCGGGAGATGGTGAACCCCCTCTCATAGTTCGCACACGCCGGTCCACCACGCAGTGTAGAGTTCACTTCAAAACAGAAAAGCCGTTCCGAAAAGTCCTCACAGGTATGATAAGAAACAATTGACGTTTTTTGTTTTCAGGCCTATGATTAGTATATGAAGCATATGGTAAGAGTCTTTTTATTCATCTTGATCTTTTTCGTTGGGTGTAAGGGAGAATTTGTCGTCCCTCCCGATCTTATAGGAGTGTGGAAAAGCCCTGCTCCCAAATATGCGGACCGTTATATGAAGTTTAGCGAACACACATTGACATACGGCATCGGGGAGGGTGAGGAAGTATCACATGGGATAGAAAAAATAAATGTTCAACAGGGGGGTGGGGGAACAATGTACACCTTGTATTACAGGGATTCAGAGGGTGAAAAATGGACCCTGACCTTCACCTATAGTCCTGATACCAGAACCATCCAAATCAAAAACAGTGAAGCACTATGGGAAAAAGTAAAGGCAGGAGATAGCGGATGATGAAATCCTTTATAAGCCGTAGACGCAAATTCCTCATTAACAAAGATCTTCAGCTCAGACTGTTGTTCGCCTCGTTGTTTTATGTCTTTTTATTCATCGCAGTAATAGGTTCAGCATTATTTATTCCCTTGTTTATGGAGCTGGAAAGAGCGCACGGCTCTTCCCTGAAAGTCCAACAGGCAGCAAAGATACTCTTATATTTACATGCCAATTTCTGGCCTGTTGTGCCGCTTTCCCTCGTTCTGATAGCTATTCTTTCCATACGCATCTCGCACAGAGTAGCGGGACCCCTGTACCGGATAACCCACGTTCTTGATGCCCTAAAAGACGGTAATCTGTCTAAAGCCATCCACTCACGCAAAGGTGACCACCTTGCCGCAGAGATCGAAATCACCAACCAGATGCTCGAAACGCTTCGCGTGAAGGTGGCGGAAATCCAGAAGGCACAGGAGGATCTGAATGATGTCATTGTTGCGTTCAGTGATGTGATTGGTCATGCTTCAGGTGAGGAAATGGCTCTTCGCATGAACGATATACGTGAGAAAGAAACCACGCTTGGGGAAAGAATTCGCTATTTCAAGATCAAGCAGTAACGGATACCAGGGGAGAAACAATGGGCATGGATAAGCTCTATAACTCTATGATTTGCGCGGGTACCCGTCGGTTGGGCACCAGGAGATTGATGGGATTTACCCTTATCGAAATCATCCTGTCTGTCGCAATACTGGGAATATTGGCCGGTATAGCCATTCCTCTCTATGCCGGTTATATGGATAAGACTAGGTTCGAAATCGCCATCGCAGACGTAAGAACATGTTCTTCAGAATTGACAACCTTTTTTGCTAATCGCAATACCTATCCCGAGTCTCTCGCCGAGGTTCGCTGTGGAACCTATCGCGATCCCTGGGGAAACCCTTACCAATACCTCAATATCCAAACAGCGAAGAATAAGGGAGAGATGAGGAAGGATCGCTTTCTCGTTCCCATCAATAGCGACTATGATCTTTATAGCATGGGCAAGGATGGCCAGAGCGTACCCCCTCTCACTGCGAGTGTGAGCAGGGACGATATCATCCGTGCTAACGACGGAGCATACATTGGCCCGGCAGAAGGATTCTAGCATGCCTGATCTATAGAAAGAGTCCATGAATCTGCCGAAAGCCCTTCAGGTAAAACAGGCTCTCTTCCGCAGCAGGGTGGCACGACGCATCTTTGTGCTTTTTATCCTCTGCGCCCTCATCCCCTTAAGCGTACTCGCCTATATCTCACTCAGCCAGGTAACGAGAAATCTCTATTCAGAAGCCAATGAAAAACTTCGTGAGGCAAGCAAGGCCTCGGGCATGACTATTGTCGAGCGCATGTGGCTTCTGGAGACCGATTTCCGAAAGATTCAGTGCGTCACCTTTGACCATACGAGTGTTTCCGCAGGAACACCTCACCTCTGGCAAAAATTACACAGGTTCGAGTACAGGAAGTAGTCCGAACTCTGGCAATTGATAATAATGGAGCCGGGAAGCGGATTCGAACCGCCGACCTGCTGATTACGAATCAGCTGCTCTACCAACTGAGCTATCCCGGCATCTGAGGACATTAGTTTACATCCTTTCCCCATGAAAGCTCAATATCCCTGGAGATACGGGAACCTCTGCACCATGTATCCCTCAGAAGGCGATATGGTAAAGTAGGAAACAGGGTATTCAAGGAGGTTACGATGAAAACATGCGCGTTATGTAAGAAAGAGATAGAGGTGGATAAATATTTCTCGAGGAAATCCACATGTCCCTCCTGCACGGGAGACCTTCATATCTGTCTGAATTGCAGATTCTACTCTGAAACGGCCCACAACAAATGCAGTGAACCAAAAGCAGAGTTCCAAAGGGTGAGGGACAGGGCAAACTTCTGTGGGTTTTTTGTCTTCAGGGAAGGGGATGCCCGCATTCCTTCAGGGAACATACAAAATGATACGAGAAAAAAGTTCGAGGACCTCTTCAGCAAATAATACTTTTTCTTGCCCTGAGCCGGTTCCATGGCCGGGACTTTGCACTCACTGTGATAAATAATTTTGTCTCCGGTCCTCAGCGTTTTTCAAAAGATCGGGATGGATACTGGAATGACCCACATACCCCCCACATCTGCCTTAATTACACTGACCGTAATCTTCCCCTTCATGTTGCCCTTCTTAAACCCCACACACAAGCGGTCACTATTTTTTCAGTGACCTTCCTATTCTCCTTTCGACTGATTTCACCTTTTCCTCAATCCTTCGAGGTCTTCCCTTCCTGTCATCAATAGAGATGGTGGTGACCGCCCTCTCTGCGGACTTCATTACCGCGCGATGGCACTTCTTCACAAGGTTCATCACCTCATCCCATTCCCCTTCCACCACAGTGGCCATGGGATTCACCTTGTAAGGAATCCCGCTTGCATCCACAATTCTCATCACCTCAGCAATTTGATCACCGATACTGCTGCCCACACCCAGTGGGACGACACTGAACCCGATAAGCATGGTTCCTCCTTTCCCCCATCCAGGAGACACCTGTATTGCGCTCAAAGAAATAGGATTATAAACACAGGTTAGCACAAAAAAAACCAAAAAAAAAGGGATAGAAAACCCTATCCCTTGAGCATGTAAAAATAGAAAATTACCTCACTGCATCCTTGAGTGCCTTACCTGATGTGAATTTTGGCGTTTTTGCGGCAGGAATGGTTATTACGGCACCTGTTCTGGGATTACGCCCTTTACGCGCCTTCCTCTTTACTACCGAAAAGGTTCCAAACCCCACCAATGTCACCTTCTGGCCTTTTTTCAATGATGCCTTCACTGCATTGAGCGTTGAGTCCAATGCCTTTGATGCATCAGCCTTGCTGAGCCCGGCGCCAGAAGCTATCTTGTCGATAAGCTCCGCCTTAGTCATCTAATTCCCCCCTTTCCATGGTATTTCTTAAGATTCCGTGCTCCATAAAGGTATCAAGAAGAGATCCTTTTGTCAAGCCAAAAATAGGGCTTGAGATCAAGAAAGAATCGTGCCAGACGTGGAGGCCCTGATGCATTCCGCCACCTCATGCCTTAAGCAATGGTTGAGGCCAGAGAAGTTGGAATTTCCCGCCCCCTCTGTGGTATTTTTAGAGGCAATGCTGCGCCAACTGAGGATCAGGGACTTCGCCATCATCGATACACTCACCATGCGTTTTGAGCCCGGATTTAATGTCCTCACCGGGGAGACCGGGGCAGGGAAGTCCATTATCGTGGATGCCCTCGGCCTCACCCTGGGAGAGAGGGCCCAGACCGAGATGATAAGAACAGGGAAAAATGAGACCACCGTAGAGGCCTACCTGGATATCCCCGCACACCCACTTTTGGAAAAACTGGGAATCCCCGGAGATGAAGGCATCATACTCAGAAGAGTCCTCTCATCATCCGGGAAAAGCAGGGCCTATATCAATGATACGATGGTGAACGTCCAGACGCTCCTTGATTTTGGGCGCTCCCTTGTGGATATCCATGGTCAGCACGAACACCAGAGTCTCCTTTCCCCTGACAACCAGAGGGCTGTCCTCGATGGGTATGGGAAACTCACCCATGCAAGAACAGAGTTAGAAGAGCTCTTTAACAAGGTGCAGTCCCTTACGCGGGAGCTTTCCCTCCTCACCTCAGACACCAGGGAAAAGCAGCAGAGGATCGATCTCCTGAAGTTCCAGGTCAACGAGATAGAATCCGCATCCCTTGAGATGGGTGAAGCAGGGAGGCTCAACGAAGAGAGGGTGATCCTCTCAAATCTTTCAAGACTGAATGAACTCACGGATTCCGCGTATCTCCTCCTCTATGGCGGTGACGGATCTGCCTCAGAGAAGCTTTCCTCTGCCCTCTCGAAGCTGAAAGAGGTGTTCCAGATCGATCACGGCATCTCCGAGGTCCTCAATCTTCTGGAATCTGCAATGCCGCTCATTGAAGATTCCACGGTCTCACTGAGGCACCACAGGGACAACTACGACATGGATCCGAAAAGACTGGAGCACATAGAAGACAGGCTGGACTTTATAAAAAGGCTCGAAAGGAAATACGGAGAGGGGATAGAAGCAATCCTGAGATTCAGGGACGAAGGGGTCCGTGAACTCCAGCAACTTACCCTGTCGGATGAACGGATAACAGAACTGGAAGTTGAACTGGAGGAGAAGAAGAAAAGACTCCATGAGCTGGCTCAACACCTTTCTGGTATGAGGAAAGAGATCTCAAAGAAGATAGAGCGGGCGATGAAGGGTGTGCTTAAAGAACTTGCCATGGAAAAGGCAGAGTTCGTGATAGACATGAAACCCGCCCCCCTGTCATCCGCTGGGATAGATCATGTAGAATTTCTTCTCTCTGCCAACAGAGGGGAAGTCCCGAAGGCACTCTCGCGGGTTGCCTCAGGCGGTGAGCTCTCCAGGATCATGCTGGCGCTGAAGGGTATCCTTGCTGAGGTGGACAGGATTCCCGTCCTGATTTTTGATGAGGTGGACGCGGGCATTGGCGGGAGAACCGCCGAGAGCATCGGAACGAGACTCAAAACCCTCGGCAGGAAGCACCAGGTTCTTTGCATCACCCACCTACCCCAGATTGCCGCCATGGCTGACCATCACCTCAAGGTGGACAAGGTGTCGAGAAAAGAGGGCGTCTGTGTTAAAGTAAACGAGCTTTCATGGGAAGAGAGGGTGGAAGAGATTGCGCGGATGCTCAGCGGAAAGGTGACAGAGATTTCGCTCACCCATGCAAGGGAGCTGTTGGGGGCTGAGCATACCGGGAAAGGCACGAATGAAAGGTAAAATCACCATCGACAGGGAGCGTTGCAAGGGATGCAAGTACTGCGTGCTCGCATGCCCCAAAGGGGTGATCGTCATCGACAGTGAATTCAATACAAGCGGATATTTTCCCGCAAAGGCAGAATGCATGGAACAGTGTACGGGATGCACGTTGTGTGCACAGATGTGCCCCGAAATTGCCATAGCGGTGTGGGTTGAAGAGAAAGAGGGAGAAATCCCCCTGAACCCTCAGTCTCAGTCCTGAACCCGCAGAATCATCGCCCTCCCTGCCGGTCTCCTCATTACGCCTTTCTTGCCCTTGCCCAATGGGCCCAATTTAGTGCAAAATAGTTATTTGGCTTTGTGAAAGGAGACGTATGGCCTTAAAGATCGCGGTGGTGGGCGCCGGGTATCTGGGACAGCACCACGCAAGGATTTACTCCGAACTCCCTGAAACCGACCTCGTGGGGGTCGTGGATATCGATGGAGAAAGGGCAAGGGAAGTGGCGCAGAGATACGGTTCCCACGCCTGTCAGGACTACAGGGAAATTCTGGATTATGTGGATGCACTGAGCATCGTGGTACCCACCACAGATCATTTTGATGTGGCCCTCAACTGTGTGCGTGAGGGAAAAGATATCCTTGTGGAAAAACCCATCACCGCTACACTTCCCCAGGCCGATGCGCTCATTGCTGAAGCGGAGAAAATGAGCCGCATATTGCAAGTTGGCCACCTCGAGAGATATAATCCTGGCGTCATCGCGTTATCCCGGATGATCGAGGAAGCTGAATTTATCGAAGCGGTCAGACGATCACCGTTTCTCAACAGATGCGCTGATGTGGATGTCACCCTTGACCTTATGATCCACGATATCGACATAATATTCAGCCTCATCCCTTCCCCTGTGAAGAGGATAAAAGCATTCGGGTTCTCCCTGATGACAGAGAAGATTGATGAGGCGAGGGCATGGATGGAGTTTGAAAACGGTACGTTGGCATCCCTCACCTCAAGCCGTATTTCGAAGGAAAAGGAGAGAAAGATGAAGGTATTCCAGAAGAACTCTTGCCTTGAGCTTGATTATCAGGAAGGGGTGGTGGAAATCAGGTCACGCAAAAACCCCACGAACCCTGAGATCGTCAGACCAGAATACCGGGAGCCCCTGAAGGAAGAGCTGAAGGATTTCATCCATTGCGTGCTCCACAGAGAGCGGCCACGGGTCTCTGGTGCTGAGGGGAGAAACGCCCTCCAAATGGCGTTGGAGATCACTGCACTCGCAGGGGGGCACTCATGATACCGATGGTGGATCTGGGAAAGCAATTCGCTGAGATAAGGGAAGAAATCATAACTATGGTGGACCAGATACTGGAGAGTTCACACTACATTCTCGGGCCCAGGGTCCGCGAATTCGAAACGAGGATTACCGACTATCTGAAGGTTTCTGATGCGCTGGGCGTTGCATCAGGAACAGATGCCCTTCATCTCTCCGTTGAGGTCCTGAACATAGGTGAGGGTGATGAGGTTATCACCACGCCGTTTACTTTTTTTGCCACGGTGGAAGCCATTGTATATACCGGCGCAAAACCCGTGTTTGTGGACATTGAACCAGAGACTTTTGGCATAGACTGCTCCAAGATCGAAGAGAAGATAACGCAAAGGACAAAGGCTATTCTGCCCGTCCATCTCTTTGGCCATCCCTCGGACATGGAACAGATAATGGCTATTGCAGAGAAACATGGCCTTTACGTAATAGAGGACTGTGCGCAGGCCTTTGGTGCAGAGATCCGGGGAAGGAAAGTGGGCAGTTTCGGAGATACTGGATGCTTCAGCTTTTATCCAAGCAAGAACCTCGGGGCCTGCGGTGACGGAGGCATGATAACCCTCAAGGAACACAGGTTCTCAGATGCGATAAAAAGTCTGCGTAATCACGGATCAAAGGGTTCCTATATGCATGATTCCATAGGGTTTAACAGCAGGCTTGATGAATTGCAGGCAGGCATCCTCCTTGTGAAACTGAAGAGGGTTGACGAATACAACCGAAAGCGCAGGGAGAAAGCGTTACGGTATAACAGCCTCCTCTCCGGCGTAGTCACCTGCCCCTCTGAAAAGGAGGGGGTTTATCATGTCTACAACCAGTATACGATTCTCTGCAGGAACAGGGACGAGGTACAACAGAGGCTGAAGGATAATGGGATATCCTCTGTGGTGTACTATCCCCGGCCGCTCCATCTCCAGGATGCTATGAATTTCCTGGATTACAGACAGGGCACCTTCCCTGTTGCTGAGAAGGCATCCAGGGAAGTGTTATCATTGCCCATGTATGCCGAGCTTGAGGAGTCGGACATAGAAAAAATAGCAGGGGTTATAAAAAGGGTAGCCCAATAGTGGTACGTGGCCTTCCAAGAGGACTCCCCCTTAGTCCTTATCAACAGACAGATGCAGAGGGAGGTCACGTTCCCTTCGCCAGTCCCTTAAAAGCCACACCGGAACCGCCCGGTGATGTGTTTTCAAAAGACTACAAAGTGACTCATACGTTTTACACGCCTACCCCGGTGTAGCAATAGACCTGGAAACTATGAAAACGGTCATGATAGTGGCAGGAGAGAGTTCTGGTGAACTCTACGGTTCCCTCCTCGCTCGCACCTTACGTGGCATGTGGCCTGAGGTGAGACTGGTAGGCATGGGTGGGGAAAGAATGAGAGACGCGGGAGTTGAGCTCTTTGCCGGCATATCAAGCTCCCTGGGCATCACAGAAACCTTTTCATCCATCAAAAAGCTCCGCGAATCGTTCGCAAAGGCTTCGAGGGTATTGCGGGAAATTGCCCCAGAGGTCGTGGTGCTCATTGACTATCCTGATTTCAACTTCAGGATTGCCAGGATTGCGAAGAGGCAGGGAGTGAAGGTGCTCTATTATGTGAGCCCCCAGGTATGGGCATGGAGAAAAAGAAGGGTAAAGACCATGGGAGAGATCGCTGACAGAGTGGCGGTAATCCTCCCGTTTGAGGAGGAGATTTATAAAAAAGCCGGCGTGCCGTGTGAATTTGTAGGCCACCCTGTGATGGAAGAGATAGAGGAGTTTGAAAAAGCAAAGACGCATGAGGCGGAACACTGCAGGTCAGGGTCCGGAACCCATGCTCCAACCATTTCCCTGCTCCCAGGCAGCAGGCCCCATGAGCTGAAGAAACTCCTTCCTGTCTTCATTGACTTCGTTGAGATGTGCAGCCGTGAATTCGCCGGATCACGGTTTCTCGTACCCCTTGCACAAAATATAGAGGTTGACCAATTCAAGGAACACATCTCAACGCTTGAAGAAAAGGGTGTCGTATTCATGAAGGGTGGTGCCCTCAAGGCCCTTGTCTCATCAGACATGGCGGTCATCGCTTCTGGTACCGCAACCCTTCAGTCAGCGCTCCTTGGTACACCCCTGGTCGTAGTGTACAGGGTCTCTCCCATTACCTACTTCATAGGGAAGATCATACTGGACGTCACCCACATTTCCCTTGTGAATATTATCTCAGAGAAAGAAGTTGTCCCGGAACTTATTCAGCATGAGGCGACCGCAAAAAATATCATGGAACAATCCAGGAGGATTTTGTATGATGAGAGATACAGAGAGTCCATGATCTCTTCATTCAGAAAGATAAGGGAACTCTTTTCAGGGAGGCAGCCATCCAGAAGGGTAGCGGAAATAATAGGGGATATGGCAGGCTGGGGGTACGGAAAGGCAGAAACCGTCACCCCCAATGATTCTCAGAGGAGGAACACGTGAAAGACCTTAAGAAGATCTTCATCCTGGTGAAACCTTACTGGGGGCGGATCATTGTCGCGGGAATCTGCAGTCTTGTGGTCTCGGGACTGAGCGGGGCCCTGGCATGGCTCATCAAGCCGGCCGTAGACAAGGTATTTGTGCAGAGGGAACCCACGTTCCTCACTCTGCTGAGCCTGGCGGTCATGACCGCCTATGTCGGCAAAGGGGTCTTTTCCTTTTTTCACTCCTATCTCATGAGATCGGTCGGTGCAAAGATCGTAAGGGACATACGAAATAGATTATTCCACCATTTGCTCTACCTCCCCATGGGTTTCCTCCATAAAGACTCCACCGGTGCCATGGTCTCCAGGGTAATTAACGACGCAGGGGTTGTCCAGGGGCTCCTCGCCTACACGATCAAAGACATCTTTGTAGAGGGCGGAACCATACTGGTCCTTGTCTTCGTGGCTATGTCCAGGAGGTGGGATATTACCCTTATGTCCATAGTGGTACTGCCGGTTGCCTTCTACTTTGTGGCAAAGCTCGGAAAGAGGCTCAAGAAGGTCGGTAAGCATACTCAGGAGAAGATCGCAGAAATCACCCAGATCCTTACAGAGACCTTTTCTGGCAACAAAATCATAAAATCCTTCTGCCGTGAAGAGGACGAGATGGAAAGGTTCAGGGCAAAAAACCATGACTATTACCGGGAACTCATGCGCTCCACAAGGATTATTGAGGGGACATCTTTGATGATGGAGTTCGTGGGAGGGCTGGGTATCGCCGGTGTCCTTTTGTATGGCGGAAATCTTGTGATCAAAGGGATCATGACTGCAGGAGATTTCTTCTCTTTTCTTGCGGCCATTTTCATGATCTACACCCCTGCCAGGCGCATGGTGTCTGCAAATAATTCCCTGCAGCAGGCAAATGCGCCATTGGACAGGATTGATAAACTTCTGGAGGAAAAAACAGAACCGGGCGGCACGATGGTACTGGAGGGATTCCACCATGGAATCGCTTTTGACCATGTCTCCTTCAGGTATGAGGGAACTGATGACGATGCCCTTGATGATATCACGCTCTCAGTGAAGAAGGGAGAGATCATTGCCCTTGTGGGGAGGAGCGGTGCCGGCAAAACCACCCTTGTGGACCTCATCCCGAGATTCTATCCCCCTGGGGAAGGGAGGATCTTTGTAGACGGAATCGACATATCAGGGGTCACGCTTAAATCCCTTCGTTCTCTTATCGGTATCGTGACCCAGGATGTCATCCTCTTTAACGATACGGTAAGGGCAAACATTGCCTACGGAGACCCTGGGGCATCGGAGGAGGATATTGTGAACGCAGCCAGGGCTGCCTATGCGGATGAGTTTATCCTTCAGCTCCCGCATGGCTATGATACGGTGGTAGGGGAAAGGGGAATCAGGCTGTCAGGAGGGCAGAAACAGAGGCTTTCCATCGCGAGGGCGATATTGAAAAATCCTCCTATCCTTATTCTGGACGAAGCCACCTCATCCCTGGATACCGCTTCAGAGATCATGGTGCAGAGGGCACTCGAAAACCTTATGAACGACAGGACCGCCTTTGTGATTGCCCACAGGCTTTCCACAGTAAGAAGGGCCACCAGGATCATTGTGTTGGACAAAGGCAAGATCGTGGAAACAGGTACGCATGAAGCTCTTCTGGAATTCGATGGCATCTACCGGAAACTGCACAGCCTGCAGTTCAACGACTCCCTGGCAGACAAATTGCTGGTTGAACCTCCCCAGCTCACCGAACGACCCTCCTGAGATGTTTCTCGCGTATAGCCTCCTCTACACTGTCACATTGCTCGCCCTGCTGCCCTACGAATATTTCAGAAGACCGAAGGACTCCAGACAGAGGTGGCTGAGGGAGAGGTTTGGATTTATTACCCTGCCTCCGGCCACAGGTGATTCTCCTCTCCTATGGATTCATGCAGTTTCGGTGGGAGAGGTATTTTCCGCTATCCCGCTCATACGGGAACTCAAGGGGAGATATCCTTCGTTTCACATTGTGATCTCCACCGTGACCGACACAGGACAGAAGCTTGCCCGTGAAAGAATATCGGACATCGCATATCCGGTATACCTTCCGTTTGATCTCGTGTTCGTCCTCAAAGGGTTAATGAAGAGAGTAAAACCACGCATTTTTATTGCGATGGAGACAGAGTTATGGCCCAATGCCTTTAGGGTATTGAGGAGAGCGGGAATTCCCATCCTCGTCCTTAACGGGAGGATATCTGACCGCTCCTTTAAGGGATACAAGAAGATAAGATTCTTTATTAAGAAGGTGGTAAGGTGGGTGGACATGTTCTGCATGCAGGAGGAAGTATATAAAGAAAGAATTCAGGCACTGGGTGCTGACGAACACAGAATCAGGGTGACAGGAAACTTCAAGTTCGACACAAAACCATCAGATAATATCCCTGAATGGTTCAAATCCCTCAGAGGTCCTGTGATCGTCGCAGGGAGCACCCATGAGGGAGAGGAGGAGTTAATGGTGTCTGTGTGTATGAGGCTGAGAAATGAGCATCCTGAGCTCAACCTCATTATCGCGCCACGCCATCCCGAACGGTTTCAGAAAGTGGGAGAGATGCTGGGAGCACAGAGCCTCCGGTACATCAAACGCTCTCAGATGACTCCGCAGTCAGCGGACAGGGGACAGAAGGAAGGGAACACCCAGCAGCTTTCTGGAATGATCATCATCCTCGATACTATTGGTGAACTCGCTCCTGCCTATGGCGTGGCTGACGTAGCGGTCATCGGGGGAAGCTTTTCAAGCCACGGAGGCCACAACCCCCTTGAACCTGCATTCTGGGCAAGGCCGGTGGTATGCGGGCCTCATATGGAAAATTTCCCCTTTATTCAGGATTTTTATAGAGAGGGGGCAGCCTTGGAAAGCAGTGCAGAAGGCCTTTACAGAGTCCTTAATGAACTGCTGAGTTCTCCTGAAAAGAGAACTGCTATGGGGAAAAGGGCAAGGCTTCTGTATGATAAGAAGGCAGGCGCAGTACAGAAGGCCATGGCAATACTAGAGCGTTACCTTAACGCTGAGCTCCCTGTCGCCAAAGAGGAATCTCTTCCTTAACACGCGCACCTCAATTGTGTCCCCCGGTTTTTTGTAAAAAAGAAATATTTTGATATCGTCCACCCTTTTTATCGGTTCATTGTCGAGAGAGATGATAATATCTCCCTTTTCCATACCTGCTTTTTCTGACACACTCTTGTCAGGGAAGCCCCTGACCTTCACTTTCCCTTCCTCTTCGGACAAGAGCGCCATGAGTTTGGGTGCAGAAACCATGTTCACCGGTTGTGGAAAAAGCACGAAATCCGCAGCTCCTGTTTCCACCGCATCGTCATTGAGAAGCACTGCATACTCCAGACCATTTCTCCTGAATACCCTTTTGGGAATACCGGACTTAAAGACAAGATGGCCGCTCCCGGCAATCACCACCATCTTCCGGCCAGGGTTCTTTCTCAGGTATTCATCAATGGAGTGAGCCATTATTTCGTCCCAGATAATCTGGGATTGATAAAAATTGTCGAAATCCCTTGATCCGAGACCTGCATGCTTTTCGAATACCTCCCTTAACCGCTCCCGATACTCTTCGTCCGACATGTCCATACTGGCGGGCAACTCCTTTTTTTCCTCATCGCTGAGGGAGTCCATTCCCTTACTCGATACCTTGTCCACGATCTCCCTCTTAATGTTCAGGGCAACCACGGGTATCTTCTCCTCCCTCGCAAATGTCAGAATATCCCTGTACAGGTGGTAATCAAATCCCCAGCGGCTAAAATACTCCGAAGACTTCAGAAACTCCTTCTCATCTATAGTACCCTCTATGTAATCATCGAGCACACCCTGGAAAGGCCTCTGGAACATCTCCATTCCAATGGCAATTTTCGGATTCTTCCTGAAAAGCCCTTTAATCGTTTCGAGTTGGGTGAGATGGTGTTCGTAGCTTGTGTGGCGTTCACCCACGTACACAATCCTCTTGTCAGAAACGCTGTTGATAATGTCGGGCAATTTCCTTGTCTTTGAAACCTCAATTCCTACGACCGGCTCCGCGAGAGGTATGTCCCATCCCTGTCGGCTTTCCCCAATCCTTTTTTCAATGTTTTTCCCTCCCTTAAAAGCCACAAGACTGTAGTTCCCGTAATGGGGTATCTTTTCCCATGCATTTTCAACCTCATTCTCTGAAGAAGCACTCACCACGCCAATCATCATCGAAGGATCGAAGGGGTTTTTTCGCATACTGAGCACAAGCCCCTGCGAAGGATCATCCATCTTCCCAAAAAGCCTCCTGATAACAGGGTTGTCATACCCCAGGATAACCAGCGGAGACCGCTTCACGTCCTTGTCCCCAACCTCCTGGGATTTCTTTGCTTCATATCCCCTCTCCTCAAAATACTTGACGACCCCTGAATAGATCTCCCCCTTGCCTTCAGACGGAAGGACAATCAGTCCCTTGTCATGGTTCAGGAGTCTTCCTATTACTGGAGGGGTTTCTTCAGGAGTAAGTTGTCTAAAGACGTCGTAGTGTTCATCAATAACAAGTTTCTCCGGGTTTCCCTCACTGAGGAGCTCAAAACTCTGCTTCTTGTCATCGAGCCGAAGGACGCAGTTCGTGTCACCCACTTCTGTTCTTATGGAAACAGAGAGATCGAGCACATACGGTTTCTCTTTCTGCGCAATGTCGAATGAGACTGCATAATTGCGGCCCTTTGGCCTCTCCACTTCATTGGTGAGTTCCAGAGAGGGATACCCCGTTTCGTCCAACCACTGTCCAAAAAACTGATCGAGTCCTTCCCCTGATTCCTCCTTAAAGACGGTTCTGATATCATCCCATGATGCCCTGCGAAAACGATTCTCCTTGATGAATTTCCTGATGGACCTGAAGAACGTCTCCTCTCCCACCATGTTCCTAAGCATGTGGAACACCATCATGCCCTTCCCATAGCCTATGGCCCTGGAGCCAAAATCAATTCCGGATCTGAAATCCCGCAACGGAAACTCATTCTCACTGTTTACATTGGTTTCATAGTCGATGAGCTTCTGTTTACGGTACTGCCATCCTTTTCCTTCCCGTTCTTCGTAGAGGTGGTCAGAGAGGTACGTGGTCAGCCCCTCAGACCAGTTGCCCTTTTCGTAATCCACATACACAAGGTTACCGAGCCATTGATGAAGTATTTCATGGCCAAGAGAGGTATTCTTGATAAAGGGCAGCCTCACCACATCCTGGCCAAGAAGGGTAAGGGTCGGCGTAGAATATCCGGGGGGAAGGATATTCTCTACAACAGAAAACCTCTTGTAGGGGTATTTCCCTACCATTCCTTCATAGAGGCCAAGGTATTTCTTGATGTGCTCAAGATAGGTTTTGGCGAGCCCCTTGTCCTCAGGAAAGAGGTACGCATATAATTCGATACCCCGGAATGTCTCTCTCACGACACTGAACCTGGCCGCGACAAATGTTATGCCCTCAACTGGGTGGGGAAAGGTAAAGGCAAAAAGATTTCCTCCCGGTCTTTTTTCCTTTGTAATCTCTTCAGCCTCTGAAATGGCGGTGAAATCCCTCGGCACCAGTGCCTTGAGACCGTGATACGCCAAGCCTTCCACAGAAGGATACCACTTGCCTGTGAGCATTATGCCCTTTGTGTCTACGCTGCATGGTCCATTTTCACTGGAGGCACATTCGTATTCCATATCAAGGACGCTGCCCTTTTCCCCTTCTATGATAAGCATGCCCTCCTTGATCACTGGCTCCACAGAATGATCCCTATACCTCACTGATTTTATTTTGAGCGAACCGATATGGATACGTTGTTCTCCGGAGTCGGGAAAAGTGATTGAGGACTTCCCCTCCACCACCCTCTTTTCCATATTAAAGGACAGGGAAATGAAGACCCGCGGGAGTTCGTCCGAGAAACAGGGAGGGGGAAAAAGAAATGCCGCAGAGGCAACGAACAGACCCAGCATCAGGGATATCGTATTCATTCCTTTAAGAAAACTATCATATGCACCCCTACCCCCCGGCAGAGAAAATCTCCATTCACACAAACCATCCCCCATGCGCATATCAGGGAGTCTCCCTGGAATCCTTGATCTCTTTTATGAAATTCAGCATCTTTTCCCTGATCTCGTCCCTCGCCCTTCTGAATTCATACATAATTCGTTCCTCTGTGCCTATAGTACCCACCGGGTCCTCCACAGGCCAGTGAATGCGTGTGATGCCAGAAGGTGTCCTTGGACAGTACTTCTCTGCATGGCTGCACAGTGTGATGACCACATCCATTGATCTCAGCAGCGTTTCATCTATCTCCTCTGATTTCTGGTGTGATATGTCGATGCCGATCTCTTTCATCACGCTGATCGCCCTCGGATGCACACCCGCAGCCATAAGCCCGGCACTGTGCACTTCAATTACCCCTTTGCCGAACTCCCGTGCAAGACCTTCAGCCATCTGGCTACGGCATGAATTGGCAGTGCAGAGAAACATCACCTTACGCATTTCTCCTCCGGTTCAGCGTCTTGAAATGTCGTGGTTCAGCGGCGTGGAGAACAGGAAAAGCGGTTGAGTAAGCGCCTTTTTGCCTCTACGCACTTGAGAAAATTATAGCACATCTGCCCTTTCACCTCTCAATGCACTTAACAGTAACCTCCTCACACTGTTTACATTCTTTTTCCAAAAGTGTATAGTTCTTTCATTCATAGTCTCTTTCAGGAAGACCAGGTGGAGGATAAGGAATGCGCATAGTGGTGTGTGGAGTAGCTGCAGCACTCAGTTTTTCTGTGGTGTGGTGCGGGGCAGCGTTCGGGTCAAAGGAGAGCATCATCTCTGACAAGAACGAGTTTGGAGGAAGAACCATTGAAGTGATCATCGAAAAAGGCGAGGCCCCTCCCGAAATACAAAGAATTCTCGCAAGTTATGACGAAGGGGGCGGGATGCGCAGGACAGAAATCACGTATACCGAGACCTTTGCCAGTGAAAAGGGAGTGGCGAGGACCATAGAATACCTTGATCCTGAGGGAAAGGTGGCAAAAAGGGAATATTACTATACCGACGCGTTTGGCAACAAGAAAGGGGTGGCCAAGGCTATCGAATACTATTATGCCCATGAAAAGATTGCAAAAGCGGAATTCATCTACACCGACACCTTTGCAAAAGAAAAGGGAGTGATGAGAGGTACCGAATACTATGATGAAAACGGGAAGGTGGTTAAGGCGGAATTCATCTACACCGACGCCTTTGCAAAAGAAGAGGGGGTGAATAAGAAGATAGAATATTACGATGCCGACGGCAAGGCGGCAAAACGGGAATTTTATCGCGACAACATTCTTATCAGGGGAGAATAATCCCTCAGAAATCCTCTCAGGGACCTCGTGCAGGTCGTGGCACTTTACAGTTCACGCTTCGCTTGACCTGAATCCTCGCTTTCCTGCAACTTCACATATTTGCTGATCTGCTCCTCATTCAGCCCTATGAGTCAGTCATCGCAGCTTTCAACTATGGTAAAGAAGAAAAACAGACGGTAGAGGGAAAAAAGAGCGATGACCGATAATAGGCTGCGGAGGAGCATCAGAGAAGTGAGAAACCTTCAATTTATAAGTCTGTTTATGATATATTATTGTTTGCTATCTTATGGATTTGTCCTTTACTAATAAAGTCGCTTTGATAACAGGGAGTTCCCGAGGTATCGGTGCTGCCATTGCACGCAAATTTGCCCTTGCAGGAAGTGATGTTGTTCTCAATTATCGAAAGGCAGGCGGCAAATCACAGGAGCAGGGAGAGCTGCTATGCAAGGAACTAAAGGAGATGGGGCGGCGTGCGTACCTCGTCCAGGCCGATTTAGCGGTAAAGGCATCGGTGAAGCATATGTTCAGCGAGATCAGGGAGAAGTGCGGCCGTCTGGATTTTCTGATTCTCAATGCTGCAAAGGCGCCCTTTAAGCCGCTGGAACAGCTCTTTGAGCGGGAACTTCGTCAGCTTGTAGAGACAAATTTTATAGGGAACATCTTCTGCGTTCAGGAGGCCCTTCCCCTGTTCGGGGAGAGCGGGGGAAAGGTCGTTTTTATATCGAGCCTCGGAAGCCGTTTTTACAATGTCTCCTATCCCCTGGGAACGATGAAGGCTGCAATGGAGTCTGCGGTAAGGGATCTTGCTGAAAGTCTGAGCAGCACAAAAATATCGGTCAACGGTGTGTGCGGAGGAATTGTGAAGACAGACTCGTTCAAGGTGCTGAGACAGCTGTGGGAAGAGGTCGCCCAGATACCGGATGAACTGTTTGTGGAGCCTGATGAGATCACTGATGCGGTTCTGTTTCTCTGCAGCGAGGCGAGCAGAGGAATGCGCGGCCAGACAATTGTAGTTGACCGGGGTCTGAGCAACAGACTCCACAGGCCAATACCGGAAATGCAGAAAAATAAATCAGTCACATAAAGAAGCGGAGGGGTCTTGTATGAAGCAAACGTTGATTACTGAGCAAACAGTTATTGAAGAGGTGAAGAAGGGTGTCGCTGAAACACTCAACATAGACAAAGGGTCTATCAAGCCTGAGCACTCACTCATGAAGGATCTGGACGCAGAGTCGCTGGACTTCCTCGATATCACGTATCGATTGGAACAGACCTTCGGGATTAAAATGGCCCGCCATTTTGTTCTCGAACATGTGGAGCAGCTGTTCGGTGAGGGCTCGGCAATCAATGAAGACGGTCAACTGACTGAGAAGGCCGTTGAACTCTTGAAGATCAGGGCTGGGGGGGACCTCCCAAAGGAAATCCGTGCAGGGATGGATATGGACGAGGTACCTGCCCTTGTCACGGTTCAGACCATGGCAAGGGGGGTTATGGATATCCTCGACAGTCTTCCCAAAGCCTGCACGTCGTGTAGCAACGCAGCGTGGAAGGCGGAAGATGGTATCCATATAACCTGTGGGTCCTGCGGCGCACACGCCACGTTTGACAACGGCGACGATCTTACGAAGGCCTGGCTGACCAAGGTTCAGGAAGAGAAAAAGCTCTTCTGAGCGGGGGAGCGCTTACACAGCGTGTCATGGTGACATCATCGTCCAGACGGAGGGTCGTCATAACCGGATACGGCATGGTGACGCCTCTCGGTAAGAATACCGAAGAGACCTTTGACAACGCCTCTCTCGGGAAATCGGGAATTGATTATATAACAAGGTTTGATGTTTCGGGCCTGCCCTGCAGGATTGGCGGGGAGGTTGATGACCGATGGCTTGAGACGGAAGGGGACGAAAGGTCCCGCCGGCTTCACACCTTTTCTTCGCGTGGTCTCATGCTGATGGCGAAAGCAACCCGCGAGGCCACGGGTCAGGCCGGTCTCGATCGGCTGGCAGAGAGGGAGAGAATCGGCTGTGTTCTCGGCTTTCACGGAGACAATCCCTCTGTCGAAGACCTCGTCCTGCTTCACAGGTATTATGACGGAAAGGCTTGGGACGGCCGCGGACTTCTTTCTCTGCAAGGGTACTCGCACCTAAACTTTCTGAGGAGAAAACCTGATGTTGCTGGCGCGATCCTTTCGAGGCTCTTCGGATGCGCGGGACCGACTCTCTCTATTGCATCAGCC